>JADHED010000061.1_pt1 | contig 147034 bp, 123 predicted proteins | sample 8952041 | NCBI WGS metagenome assembly JADHED01 (sample SAMN16124423, study PRJNA663239) | bioreactor sludge metagenome | isolation source: sludge (control) | place: India:Bengaluru | collected 2018-09-08 | reverse complement strand
TTGTAGGACATCCAGCTCACCAGCCAGCCGCCGTCGGCCAGGGCGGTGACGCTGGTGGAGTTCTGATTGGCGGCCGTGGTGGTGTTGACCCGCAGCTCACTGTGGCCGAGCGTGATGACTTCGCCATTCAGGTTGGCCCGCTCGACGCTGGCCAGCGTGTCCACGCCCTGTCCACTGCTCACCACCCAGCGCCCCTGGGCGTCCAGGCTGAACACGGCGCCGCCGCTGGCGCTGGCCAGGTTCGCGGTGTCGTTGCCATTCAGGCCGTCGAGGGTGTCATCGCCGGCGGTGCCAGGCAGGGTGTCGTCGTTGGAGGTTCCGGTGATGGTGGCCATGGGCGTTTTCGGGCAGAGTGGGTTGAAGAAAACTGGATTCAGCGGGGCCGGGACGGATCCAGCCACCGGCTTCCGGCGGGTGCGAGCAAACGGATGTCGCCGCGACGCTGGGCGCGCTCGCCGACCCCATCCAGCGGAGTATTCCGAGCGCCGGTGGTGGCACCAGGTTGACGCGATAGAAGTTTGATCCGGGTCAAGGCTGAAGGGCGGCGGGCAGCGTTACAAAAAGTCACGGCCGATGCTAGGGCGCCGCCACGGGCGGTGTCATCACCCGTTCGGGTGAAATCGGTCTTCGGGGGTGTCGTGGTTTGACCGGCTGGCCGAGGGCCGCGTGGAGGCGCACCTCAGGCCTGCGGCAGCGTGCTGCTGGCCAGCGCGAGCAGCAGTTTGGTGAGCCTGGCGCGGTTGTCGGTGCCGGTCTTGGCGTAGATGGACTGGAGCTGGCTCTTGGCGGTGTTCAGGCTGATGCCGTGGCGCTGGGCGGCCTCGGCCAGTTCGTCGCCCTCGCTGAGCGTGACGGCCAGGCGCGCCTCTGCCGGGCTGAGGCGGTACAGCTCCATCAGCAGTTCGGGCTCGATGCGCGGGCTCTCGGCGCTGTCGTTGAGGAAGACGATGGCGCGCGGCATGGTGCCATCGCGGCCGAATTCGTTGTGCCCGGGCAGCGCGGACAGGCGCAGGACGTAAGGCGCCAACCCGGAGGGGCGGTCCACGCGCAAGGCCTTGCCGAAATGCGTGGCATGCAGCAGGTCGCCGTCCAGCATGATCTGGCGCAGCGCGGCGTCCAGCGCCTCGTGCTGGGCCGGGGTCTCGGCCTCCAGCCGGTGCCCGCCGTGGGGCAGGCCGCGCACGCGCAGGCCGTCTTCGGCGCGCAACATGCGCTGGGCGGCGCGGTTGGCGAACACCACGGTGGCCGGCTGCGCCACCAGCAGCACGCCGGTGGCCAGGCGCTCCAGCGAGGCCAGGCTGTTGGCCACCTGCAGGTCGGCCTGGCGCAGGCGGTACATCACACCCAGCGCGCGCGAGATGTGCGGCAGCAGCAGCCGAAAGCGCGCCAGGTCGTCGGCGTCAAACGGGGGCTGTTGTTCGCCGCGGAACATCGAGCACACCGTGGCCAGGGTGTTGGGGGTCTGGCCGTCGAAGATGACACCGGCCATGAGCTCGGGTATGTCGTCGACGCGCAGGTATTCGTCGTACCAGCGTGTGCGTTTGAGTTCTTCGAGCGGGACGAGCTCGGTGCCGAGCACCGAGACGCCCTCGGCGATCAGCTGGCGCTGTGCGGCCACGTGCGTCCAGACATCGAGTTCCGTGTGTTTGCCACGCCAGATCTCCGTGGACTGGGCGGAGAACCCGTGCGAGAACAGGACGAAACGGTCGCTTTCCTTGGGCTCCAGCGGGGTGTAGAGCACGGCGTTCTTGGATTCGAGCCAATCGGCGATGGCCACCAGGGTACGCGGCCAGGCGGTGGGTTCCAGCGCGCACTGATAGATCTGGTCGACCACGGCGCCAAAGGCCGCCAGATTGCCTTGAAGGGCGGTTGTGTTGCCACACATCGTTGTCACTCCTCTTTGGGGTCAGCGGCCTGGTGGTTACGCGGCGGCGCAGGCGGCGTGGCGCGCGGGTCTTGTTCTTGAACGTTATGCCCCATGGCCCCCTATGCTGCCAACGGCCAGCCGGTGCGGCTATCGGAAAATTCCTAGATCGCGATGGATTCAGGGTTTGCCTTGATGCAAGTCGGCATCGCTGTGTGGCGAAAGTGCGACAGGCAGGCGCCATCGGGCACCCGCTACGGGGTGTGCCCAAAGACTATCATTTCAGTAGCATCTCATATCCACTGGGCGCTGGGATAGGACCGGTTTTATCCCAAATAGCCGGGTTTTGCCGGTTTTCAGCCGCCGCTGGGGCTTGCGGGCGGCGGCCGGCTAGGGTGGCAATCGCAACTGCGCCTTCAGTGCCACGCGCACGCAATCTTTCAGGTGTTCCTCGCCCAGGTAACGGATCACCGTGTAGCCGATCACGGCGGACGCGATCTGGCCGGCCACCGGGACGAAGCGCGCGGCCTGTCGAGCCGTCATGCGCATGCCGACCGTCTGGGCCGCCTTGAGCACCAGGTCGCGCGTGATGAACTTGCCGATCAGCACCGAGCCGACCATCGCGACGGCCTTCTGCACCCGCTCGCGCTCGTGCGGCGTCAACCGGTCCAGCTGGTCGGGCATGAGGCCGAACTCGGCGTTGATGCGCGGAATCAGGCGGGTCAGCAAAGCGGCATCGACGGCCCAGTCCAGCCCCGGAACGGGCACCGCGCCAGCCGCCGCGGCCACCAGGGCACGCCGGTGCAGCAGCTTGCGTCCGCGCTGGACGGCCGCCGTCAGCGCGGGATGGCCCGACGCGAGCTCGATCGCGGAAGGTCTCACGGGGCGTTCAGCTGGATTTGCCTTTGATCAGGCCGTAGACAGCCAGCAGGATCACCGCGCCGATCACCGACGCGAAGAAGCCGGCCACGTCGCCGGGCTGGTACAGACCCAGGGCCGCACCCAGGTAGCCCGCAACGAACGAACCCGCGACGCCGAGCAGGGCCGTCATGATCAGGCCCATTCGGTCGTCACCGGGCTTGAGCGCGCGGGCGACCAGGCCGACGATGAGGCCGATGAACAGGGTTCCGAGGATGGACATCATGGCGACGCGCCCTTTCATGCAGTGGGGGTGGAAACACCACTGTACCGCGATGCCGCTTCGGTCCCGGTTGCGCAGGGTTTTGACCCCGATCAGGCGGCCATGGCCTGCTCCAGCTGCTCGCTCAAGCCCAGCCAGGTGGCTTCGAGTTCGTCCAGTTCGGCGCTGGTGGCCTTGAGCTGACGGCCGGCTTCCGCCAGTTCCGTGGCCGGCAAGGGTTTGCACAGGCTTTCTTCGATCCGGGTTTTCGTCGCGGTGAGTTCGGCCATGCGGGCCTCGGTCTGCTCCAGCGCCTTTTTGATCGGGCGGGTTTTCTCCGCGGCTTGCTGGCGCCGGGCCGCCTCCTGCTTGCGCTGCTGCTGCGCGCTGACGCCGCCTGCCGTCGAAACCACACCCGGGGCGGTTGGTGACGGCGTCGCGGGATTGGCGGCGGGCGGGGGCGGCCGGTCGGTGGTTCTGGCCGCCTCGCGCTGGCGCCGGGCCTCGTCGAGCAGGTAGCGCTGGTAGTCGTCGAGGTCGCCGTCGAACGGCTCGACACCGCCGCGCGACACCAGCCAGAACTCGTCACAGACGGCGCGCAACAGCGCGCGGTCGTGGCTGACCAGCATCACCGTGCCCTCGAATTCATTCAGGGCGACCGACAGCGCTTCGCGGGTGGCCAGATCGAGGTGGTTGGTGGGTTCGTCCAGCAGCAGCAGGTTGGGGCGCTGCCAGACGATCATGCACAGCACCAGGCGGGCCTTTTCGCCGCCGCTCATGCTGCCCACGGCCTGCTTCACCATGTCGCCGCTGAAATTGAACATCCCCAGGAAATTGCGCAGATCCTGCTCGCGGGTCGCCTGACCGCTGATCCGGCCGGCGGCGGTCAGGTCTTTGGCGAGCCGGATCATGTGCTCCAGCGGGTTGTCGCCGGGCCGCAGCACGTCGAGTTCCTGCTGCGCGAAATAGCCGATGTTCAGGCCCTTGCCTTCGGTCATCTCGCCGTCCAGCGGCGCCAGCGCGCGCGCCACCGTCTTGACCAGGGTGGACTTGCCCTGGCCGTTGGCGCCCAGGATGCCGATGCGCTGCCCGGCCAGCACCGAACGGTGAATGTGGCGCACGATCACCGTCGGCGGTGTGCCCTCGGGCGCGCCCGCCGGCGGCGGATAGCCCACGCTCACGTCGTGCATCGCCAGCATCGGGTTGGGCAGGTTGGCCGGCTCGTTGAACTCGAAGCTGAAGTCGGCTTCGGCCAGCAGGGGCGCAATTCTCTCCATGCGGTCCAGGGCCTTGACCCGGCTTTGCGCCTGTTTGGCCTTGCTGGCCTTGGCCTTGAACCGGGCGATGAACTTCTGCAGGTGGGCGATCTTCTCCTGCTGGCGCGCGTAAGCCATCTGCTGCAGTGCCATCTGTTCGGCGCGCAGGTCTTCGAACTTGCTGTAGTTGCCGCCGTATCGGGTCAGGCGGGCGCCTTCGATGTGGACGGTGACCTCGGTGACCGCGTCGAGAAATTCCCGGTCGTGGCTGATGACCAGCATCGTGCCGGGGTAGCGCTTGAGCCAGGCTTCCAGCCAGACCAGGGCGTCGAGGTCGAGGTGGTTGGTGGGCTCGTCCAGCAGCAGCAGGTCCGACGGACACATCAAGGCCCGGGCCAGCTGCAGGCGCATGCGCCAGCCCCCCGAGAAGCTGTTCACCGGCTGGTTCAGCTCGGTGGTCTTGAAGCCCAGGCCCAGGATCAGCGCCTGCGCACGGGCGGCGGCGTCGTGGGCGCCGGCGTCGTGCAGGGCCGTGTAGGCGTGGGCCATGCGGTCGTAGTCATCGGCGGCTTCCGCCGCGGCAACTTCCTGCTGCGCGGCGAGCAGGGCGGTGTCGCCTTCGACCACGAAGTCGGTTGCGGACTGGTCGGTTTCCGGCATGTCCTGGGCAACCTGGCCCATGCGCCACTGCGCCGGGATGAAATACTCGCCGCCGTCTTCATGCAGAGAACCGTTGAACAGTGCGAACAGGGAGGACTTTCCGGCCCCGTTGCGGCCCACCAGGCCCACTTTCTCGCCGGGATTGAGGGTAACGGACGCGCCGTCAAGCAGCACCTTCGTCCCGCGGCGCAGGACGACGTTCTTCAAAGTGATCATGGGTTTGCGGTGGGCTCCGGGTGTCCGCGCCGCCAGGCCAGCAACGCGTCCCGGGTGAGGAGCAGGACCTGGTCACCGCCGGCGCTGGTGTCCAGCCAGACGGCTTCCAGCGCGGGAAACGCGGCTTCGAAATGGGGACGTTCGTTGCCGATCTCCAGCACCAGCACGCCGCCGGCCTCCAGATGGTCGGGCGCCTGCCCCACGAGGCGGCGCACGAAGTCCATGCCGTCGAGGCCGCCGGCCAGCGCCAGCGCCGGTTCGGCCCGGTATTCGGCGGGCAGGGCTGCCATGCTGTCGGCATTGACGTAGGGCGGGTTGCACAGGATCAGGTCGTAACGGCCCACCGAGGCCAGCGCGTCGGATTCGATCAGGCGGATGCGGTCCTGCAGCGCGTGCCGCGCCACATTGATGCGGGCCACGGCCAGCGCGTCCGCAGAGATGTCGGCGCCGTCGACGGTGACGTCCGGGTAGACCATGGCCGCCAGCACGGCCAGGCTGCCATTGCCCGTGCACAGGTCGAGCACGCGGGTGGTGTGTTCGCCCAGCCAGGGGTCGAAGCCACCACCGTGCTCCGGGTGCGCCAGCAATTCGGCGATGAGGCTGCGCGGCACGATGCAGCGCTCGTCCACATAGAAGGGCACACCCTGCAGCCATGCTTCGCGCGTCAGGTAGGCGGCCGGCTTGCGCGAGCCGATCCGCTCATGCAGCAAGGCGGCCACCTGTGCGCAGTGATCGGCAGTGACCTGCTGGTCGGCGGCCGAATCGGGCCCGTCCAGCGGGGTGTCCAGGGGAAGACCGAGCCGCCACAGCACCAGCCAGGCCGCCTCGTCGAAGGCGTTGTCGGTGCCGTGACCGAAGGCCACACCGGCCTCTTGCAGTTGCCGGGCGGCGTTATCGATCAGTTCGATCAGGCGGGTGCCGCCTGCGGTCACTGGGAAACCTCCGTGCTGCGCACTGCGGTGCGAGCTGGATTGGGGCGGCCCGGCGGCGTTCAGGTCGCCCCCACGCTCGCCCACTGCAGGTGGCTCGCTGCCCCCCGAGGGGGCCTTCGCGCCTTGGGACGGCCCGGCGGCGTTCATGTCGGCAGGCCATCGTGCAGGGTCTGCAACACGCGGCGGTAGATGTTCTTCAGCGGCTCGATGTCGGCCACGGCCACGTTTTCGTCGATCTTGTGGATGCTGGCGTTCGGCGGACCCAGCTCGATGACCTGCGGGCAGATCCGCGCGATGAAACGCCCGTCGCTGGTGCCGCCGGTGGTGGAGAGCTGGGTCTGAAGCCCGGTTTCCGCCAGGATGGCGGCCTGCACAGCACCCACCAGCGTGCCGGGAGTCGTGAGAAAGGGCAGGCCACCCAGCGTCCACGCCAGTTCGTACGTCAGACCGTGGCGTTCGAGCACCCGGGTCAGCCTTTCTTTCAGGCTTTCAGGTGTCGATTCGGTGGAAAAACGGAAATTGAAGTCGATGACGACCTCACCCGGTATCACGTTGCTTGCGCCGGTGCCGCCATGGATGTTGCTGACCTGCCAGGTGGTGGGCGGGAAAAAGGCGTTGCCCGCGTCCCACTCGGTTGCCACGAGTTCGGCCAGCGCCGGCGCCACCTGGTGGATCGGGTTGCGCGCCAGCTGCGGGTAGGCGATGTGCCCCTGGACGCCCTGGACCCTGAGCTTGCCACTCAGGGTGCCGCGTCGCCCGTTCTTGATCATGTCACCGGTGCGCTCCACCGACGTCGGTTCGCCGACGATGCAGAAATCGGGCGCCTCGCCGCGTTGGCGCAGCGCCTCGATCACCACGACGGTGCCGTCCAGGGCCGGGCCTTCCTCGTCGCTGGTCAGCAGGAAGGCAATGCCCAGCGGCGAGGCGGGGTTCGCTGCGAGGAATTCTTCGGTGGCCACCACCATGGCGGCGAGCGAGGTTTTCATGTCGGCCGCGCCCCGGCCGTACAGGCGGCCGTCCCGGTGGGCGGGTGTGAACGGGTGGCTGCCCCATTGGGCCAGCGGACCGGTTGGCACGACATCGGTATGGCCGGCAAATGCTATGGTTTGGATAGCTTCCTGTGGCCGTCCGGTGATGACGCTGGCGCGTTTGGCCCACAAATTTCGGACCCGTTGGCCGGCCGGGCCGCTTTCGATCACCTCGCAGGCGAACCCCAGGGGCTGCAGGCGCTCGACGATCAGCTCGATGCAGCCCGCGTCGTCGGGCGTCACGGAAGGCAGGGAAATCAGGTGTTCGGCGAGTCGCAGGGTGGCGGACATGGGGATTGGTCGAGTCGGGGCGGCCTTTGACCGTCGGGTTCAGGCCGGCGCTGGGCCGGCAGGCGCCTTGTCCGATGGGTGGACCTCCAGCGTGATATCGGTGAACAGGGCTTCGTCCGAAGCGATTTCGAGTGTTTCGCCGGCTGTTGCCCGGGAAAAGTCGTTCTGCAGCCGCCACATCAGGTTGGTCGGGGAATCCGCGTAGGCCAGACCCTCCTTGCGGTCGATCTGACCCTCCATGATCAGGCGCGCGATGTCCTGTTCGAAGGTCTGGGAACCTTCGGCCAGGGAGTTGTTCATCGCCTCCTTGACGCCGGAGAAATTGCCCTGTTCGATGAGCTCGGACGTCAGCCGGGTGTTGAGCATCACCTCGACCGCCGGGATGCGGGTGTTGTGCACCGTGCGCAGCAGCCGCTGCGAAACGATGGCCTTGAGCGCCGAGCCCAGGTCGCCCAGCATCGACGGGCGCACCTCCGCCGGGTAGAAGCTGAGGATCCGGTTCAGGGCCTGGTAGCTGTTGTTGGCGTGCAGCGTCGACAGGCAGACGTGGCCCGACTGGGCGTAGGCAATCGCCGCCGACATGGTTTCCCGGTCACGGATTTCACCGATCATGATCACGTCCGGTGCCTGGCGCAGCGCGTTCTTCAGGCCGATGGCCAGCGATTGTGTGTCGGTGCCGACCTCACGCTGGTTGATCACCGATTTGCGGTTGCGGAAAACGAACTCGACGGGGTCCTCGATGGTGAGGATGTGGCCCATGGTGTTTTCGTTGCGGTGGTCGATCATCGATGCCAGCGTGGTCGATTTGCCGGCACCCGTGGCGCCCACCATCAGGATCAGCCCACGTTTTTCCATCACGAGGTCGGCCAGGATCGGGGGCAGGTTCAGCGATGGCAGCGAGGGGATGTCCGACGAGATGTAGCGGATCACCGCCGCATAGGTGCCGCGCTGACGCATGGCGCTCAGGCGGAAATTGCCCACGTCGAGCACCGGAATCGCCATGTTCAGTTCGCCGGTCTCCTTCAGCTCCTCGATCCGGTTCGGTGGCACGACCTCGGACAGCAGGTTGATCGTGGCCTCGACCGGCAGGATCTGGCTGTTCATCTGGATGTACTGCCCGTTGATCTTGATGACCGCTGGGGCGTGCGCGGAGAGGTAGACGTCGGACGCCTTGCGCTCCGCCATCAATCGCAGAATCCGGTCCATCATGCTCATGGTTCAAGCTCCGAAGTTGCCGTGCGCAGGCGATTCACGTTGACCAGGGTTGATGCCCTCAATCCCGCAACAGATCATTCAGGCTGGTCTTGGCGCGGGTCTGCGCGTCCACGCGCTTGACGATCACCGCGCAGTACAGGCTGTACTTGCCGTCGGCGGCGGGCAGGTTGCCGGCCACCACCACCGAGCCGGCGGGTATGCGGCCGTAGCTCACTTCGCCGGTGGCGCGGTCGTAGATGCGGGTGCTCTGGCCGATGTACACGCCCATCGAGATCACCGAGTTCTCCTCGACGATCACGCCTTCGACGATTTCGGAGCGCGCGCCGATGAAGCAGTTGTCTTCGATGATGGTGGGGTTGGCCTGCATCGGCTCCAGCACGCCGCCGATGCCCACCCCGCCCGAGAGATGCACGTTCTTGCCGATCTGCGCGCAGGAGCCGACCGCGGCCCAGGTGTCCACCATGGTGCCCTCGTCCACGTAGGCGCCGATGTTCACGTAGGACGGCATCAGGATCGCGCCCTTGGCGATGAAGCTGCCGCGGCGGGCCACGGCCGGCGGCACGACGCGTACGCCGGAGGCGGCCATCTCGTCGGCGCTCATCTGTGCGAAGCGGGTGGGTACCTTGTCGTAGAAGCCCAGGTCTCCGGCGCGCACGATCTCGTTGTCCTTCAGACGGAAGGACAGCAGCACGGCCTTCTTGATCCACTGGTGCACGGTCCATTGGCCCACGCCCTGGCGGGTGGCCACGCGCAGGGCCCCGCTGTTCAGGCCGGCAATGACCTCGTCGACGGCCTGCGTGATCTGTTTCGGGGCGGATTTCGGGGACAGGTTGGCGCGGTCTTCCCACGCGGCGTCGATCAGGGACTGGAGGTGTTGGGTCATGACGGGAAATCGGGCTTCTCAGCCTCGGGATTGAATGAATCGAACGATGCGCCGGGCGGCCTCCAGGCACTCCGCGGTCTCTGCGACCAGTGCCATGCGAACGCGGCCCCGGCCCGGGTTGTGCCCGTTTGCCTCGCGGGCGAGGTAACTGCCCGGCAGCACGGTGACATTGTATTGAGCCAGCAATTCCCGCGCGAAAGCGGTGTCGTCGCCGGCCCAGGCGGCGGGCACGCCCGCCCACAGGTAAAAGGCCGCGTCGGGCAGCGCCACGTTCATCACCGCCGACAACATCGGCGTGACGGCGGCAAACTTCTCGCGGTACAGGCGCCGGTTGTCCACCACGTGCGCCTCGTCGTTCCAGGCGGCGATGCTGGCAGCCTGTACCACCGGGCTCATGGCGCTGCCGTGGTAGGTGCGGTACAGCAGGAAGGGCTTGATCAGCGCCGCGTCGCCTGCCACGAAGCCGCTGCGCAGGCCCGGCACGTTGCTGCGCTTGGACAGACTGGTCAGCACGATCAGGTTGCGGAAGTCGGTGCGGCCCAGCTCCATGGCCGCTTCCAGCGCGCCGAGCGGGGGTTCGTCGCGGAAGTAAATTTCGCTGTAGCACTCGTCGGAGGCGATCACGAAGCCGTGGCGGTCGCTGAGCGCGAACAGCTTGCGCCATTCGTCCATCGGCATCACCGCGCCGGTCGGGTTGCCCGGGGAGCACACGTACAGCAACTGGGTGCGGGCCCAGACCTCGTCGGGCACGCTGTCCCAGTCGACCGCGAAATTGCGCGCCGGGTCGCTGGGCGCGTAGTACGGCGTGGCGCCGCTGAGCAGCGCCGCGCCCTCGTAGATCTGGTAGAACGGATTGGGGTGCACCACGGTGGCGCCCGGGCGGGTCGGGTCGATCACCGTCTGCGCCAGCGCGAACAAGGCTTCGCGCGAGCCGTTGACCGGCAGGATCTGCGTGGCCGGGTTCGCTTCAACCCCGTAGCGCCGGTGCAGCCAGCCGGCGCAGGCTTCGCGCAAGGCGGGTTCGCCGGCAGTGGCCGGGTAGCTCGCCAGCCCGTTGTCCAGGGCGCCGGTCAAGGCAGTCTTGATGAATTCGGGCGTGGAATGGCGCGGCTCGCCGATGCCCAGGCTGATGGCCGGGTGTTCGGGGCTGGGTGTGACGGTGGCAAACAGCTGGCGCAGCCGCTCGAACGGATAGGGCTGCAGGCGCGACAGGAGAGGGTTCATGAGGCGTCGATTATCGTTGCTGGCAACAGGCTGCGGCGCCACAGGCGGGAACTGGCAGGTTTCACGATGTTTCAGGCCAGTTTCCAGCGCGGAATGGCCACGGGCTGCTCCTGAAAAAAGAGTGTTTGGAGGGATGCGTTCGCGGCTGGCAGCGCCGGGTATCATTGGGGCAGTCCGGCTGCCGTCGTCGCCGCCGAATCTCTTTTGAAATCAACAGTTTGGGCGACCGCTGTTGAATGGCTGGCAAGTCACGGTGCGTCTCAATTCGATCAGGTTGTCCGGGTTCAAGTCGTTTGCCGAGCCCACCAATTTCATGCTGCCCGGCCAGCTGGTGGGGGTGGTCGGTCCCAATGGCTGCGGCAAGTCCAACATCATGGACGCGGTGCGCTGGGTGCTCGGCGAGTCCAAGGCCTCGGAACTTCGCGGCGAGTCGATGCAGGACGTCATCTTCAACGGCACCACCAGCCGCAAGCCGGCCAGCCGCTCCAGCGTGGAGCTGATTTTCGACAACGCCGACCACCGCGCGGGTGGTCAATGGAGCCAGTTCACCGAGATCGCGGTCAAGCGCGTGCTGACGCGCGACGGCACCAGCAGCTATTACATCAACAACCAGCCGGTGCGCCGGCGTGATGTGCAGGACGTGTTCCTCGGCACCGGCCTGGGCCCGCGCGCCTACGCCATCATTGGCCAGGGCACCATCAGCCGGATCATCGAATCCCGCCCCGAAGAGCTGCGCCTGTTCCTCGAAGAGGCGGCGGGCGTCTCCAAGTACAAGGAGCGCCGCCGCGAGACGGAAAACCGGCTTGCCGACACCCGCGAAAACCTGACCCGCGTCGAAGACATCCTGCGCGAGCTCAACGCGAACCTGGAGAAGCTGGAAAAGCAGGCGGAAGTGGCCCAGCGTTACAACGCCCTGCAATCGGACGTCGCCCTGCGCCAGAACCAGCTCTGGTACCTGCGCCGCGCCGAAAGCGAAGCCGACCAGGCCCGGTTCCGTGCCGACGCCGACAAGGCGGTCAACGAGCTCGAGGCCCGCATGGCCGATCTCCGGCACGTCGAGGCCGACCTCGAAACGCTCCGCCAGGCGCACTACGCCGCCGGCGACCAAGTCAACCAGGCCCAGGGCCTTTTGTACGAGGCAAGCGCCGAAGTCGGCCGGCTGGAGGCCGAGATCCGCTTCGTGGTGGAAGGGCGGCAGCGGGTCGAGCAACGGCTGATTCAGCTCAGGGAACAGGCGGCCCAGTGGGCGGCGCGGCGCGATGACGCACAGGTGGAAGTGGCGACATTGGCCGAGCAATCGGTGACGGCCGAAGAACAGGCCGCCACGTTGGCCGCGCAGGTCGAGGAGCAGTCCCTTGCGCTGCCGGACCTCGAAGAGGCGCTGAGACTGGCACAGAGCCGTGCCAACGAGCAACGCGCGCAGGTGACGCAGGTCCAGCAGCAGATCCAGGTGCTGGCTGTGGAACAGCGCAACATCGAGGATCAGGCGCGCCAGCACACCACCCGCGGCGAGCGCCTGACGGCGGATCGCAACGCGCTCGCCGCGCCGGACGAGCAGCGCCTGGCGGCGCTGCAGCAGCAGTTGAGCCAGGCCGAGGAAGCCGCCGACGTGGCCGACGCGCGCCTGCACGAGCTGCAGGAGTCGCTGCCCCGCTGCGACGAGGAGCGGCGCGAGCGCCAGCAGGCGGTCAATGCCGAAAGTGGTCGGCAGTCGGCCCTGTCGGCGCGCCTGGACGCGCTCAAGGCCTTGCAGGACAAGGTGCGTACCGACGGCAAGCTCAAGCCCTGGCTGGCGCGGCACGGACTCGAAGCCTTGCAAGGGCTGTGGAGCCGTCTGCACGTGGAGCCCGGCTGGGAGGGTGCGCTGGAAGCCGCACTGCGCGAACGGCTGGGCGCGCTGGAGGTGTCGCGCCTGGAGATGGTGCGCGCCTTTGCCACCGATCCGCCCCCGGCCAAGCTCGCGTTCTACAGTCCGGCATCCGCTGGCGCCGCGGTTGCGCCCGGCGCGCTGCCCGGCCTGGCGGAGCGATTGCGCCTGAACGATGCGGGTCAGCAGGCCCTGTTGGTCCATTGGCTCAAGGGCTGCTACACCGCGCCCGGCCTGGACGAAGCGCTGGCAAGCCGTGGCCAGCTGCAGGCCGGCGAGGCGATCTACGTGCCCGGCGGCCACGCGGTGACCCAGCACAGCGTCAGCCTGTATGCCCCGGACAACGAGCAGGCTGGCCTGCTGGCCAGAGCTCAGGAAATCGAAAACCTGGAGCGCGAACTGCGTGCCCAGGCGCTGATTGCCGACGAATCCCGCACGGCCCTGGTCCGCGCCGAAGCGACGTATGCCGACACGTCGCAGCGCCTGATGTCAGCGCGGCGCGACGCGTCGGAGGCCCGGGCGCGGGCGCACGAACTGCAGGTCGAAACCCTGCGGCTGTCGCAACTGGCCGAGCAGACCCGCAACCGTGGCGAGCAGATCGCCGCAGACCTGGCGGAAGTCGAGGCCTTGTTGCAGGCTTTGCAGGAACGCAGGGTCACTGCCGAGGCGCGGTTCGAAGAACTCGACATGCAACTGGCCGACCAGCAGGAGCGCCACGCCCAGCTCGACGAGCGCGTGATCGCCGCCGAGCGCGGTCTGGCCGGGTGCCGCGAGCAGCAACGCCAGCTGGAGCGGCAGGCGCAGGAAGCCGGCTACGCGCAACGCAGCCTGGCGGCGCGACAGGCAGAGCTGGCGCGCGCGATCGAAACCGCCGAGCAGCAGACCGCCGGCATCGCGCTGGAGGAGCAGCGCGCCCGGGACGAGCTTGCCCGGCTGACCGATGCCGCCGCGCAGGCCGGTTTGCAGGACGCGCTGGCGCTGAAGCTGCAACGCGAGGGCCAGCTCGGTGCGCAGCGCAGCGCCTATGACGACCTCACCGCCAGGCTGCGTGCCAGTGACGAGCGCCGGCTCAAGATCGAGCGTGAACTCGATCCGATGCGCCAGCGCATCACCGATGTCCAGCTCAAGGAGCAGGCTGCGCGACTGGGCCTGGAGCAATACACCCAGCTGCTGGCCGATGCGCAGGCCGACCTGGACGCGGTGGCGCGCTCGGTCGCGGACGGCGGCGTGCGGCTCGCGGGCCTGCAGGGCGAGATCGATCGGCTGCACCGCGAGATCACGGCGCTGGGCGCGGTCAACCTCGCGGCGCTCGAGGAACTGGGCACCGCGCGCGAGCGCAAGACCTTCCTGGACGCGCAGAACGCCGACCTGACCGAAGCGATGACGACGCTGGAGGACGCGATCCGCAAGATAGACGGCGAAACGCGCGAGCTGCTGTCCGGCACCTTCAACACCGTCAACGAGCACTTCGGGCGCATGTTCCCCGAGCTGTTCGGTGGCGGCAACGCGCGCCTGGTCATGACCGGCGACGAGATCCTCGATGCCGGTGTGCAGGTGCTGGCCCAGCCGCCCGGCAAGAAGAACCAGACCATCCACCTGCTGTCCGGCGGCGAAAAGGCCCTGACCGCGATCGCGCTCGTGTTCGCGATCTTCCAGCTCAACCCGGCGCCGTTCTGCCTGCTCGACGAGGTCGATGCCCCGCTGGACGACGCCAACACCGAGCGCTACGCCCGGCTCGTCACCGCGATGAGCCGGGAAACCCAGTTCCTGTTCATCAGCCACAACAAGATCGCGATGGAGATGGCAGAGCAGCTGATCGGCGTGACCATGCAGGAGCAGGGCGTCTCGCGCATCGTGGCCGTTGACATGGAGGCGGCCGTCAGCTTGGCCGCCACCGAATGAGCGCAGAGAGGAAACGGTGAAACAGCCATGAGTTCACTCCAGATCAGCCTGGCCGTTGCCGGCGGCGTGGTGCTGGCGGCCCTGGTCGCGCACGGTGCCTGGGTCGCTCGGCGCAACGCGCCCAAACAGGCCCAGCCGGACACGCAGCCCCAGCCGGGCGCGGACAGTCCGGCCGCCGACGACCAACGTCGCGAACCCGGATTCGACGGCCCGCTGGAGGCGATGCCGCTGCCGCACCTGGAGAAGAGACCCGGGCTCGATGCGTTGATCGACGTCATCGCGCCCATTGCGCTCGACGGGCTGGTCTCGGGTGATGCGGCGCTGGCGGCGATGCCGGCGACGCGGCGCGCTGGCAGCAAGCCCTTCGCGATCGAAGGGCAGAACGACGCCACCGGTGTTTGGGAGATGCCGCAGGCCGGACAACGCTACCGCGCTTTCCAGGCGGGCGTGCAGCTGGCCAACCGTACCGGCCACCTCAACGAAATCGAGTTTTCGGAGTTCGTCATGAAGGCGCAGGGCTTTGCCGACGCGGTCAATGGCTCGCCTGAATTCCCAGACATGATCGAGGAGGTGGGCCGGGCGCGTGAACTTGACCAGTTCGCCAGCGATCACGATGCCCACCTGGCCTTCACCCTGCGCGCGCGGGCCGCGGCCTGGAGCCCGGGCTTCGTGCACCAGGCGGCGGGGCGCCTGGGCTTTGTGCCGGGGGCGATTCCGGGACGCATGGTGCTGGCCGCCAGTGAAACCGGTCTGCCGCCGATTCTGGGTCTGGCCTTCGATTCGCAGGCCGCGTTTTCCGACGACCCGGACCAGTCGGCCATCCGCGAGATTCGCCTCAGCCTCGATGTGCCGCTGGTGCAGCGGGCCGAGCGGCCGTTTGTGCGCCTGCGCGAGGCGGCCATGGCGCTGGCGGCGACCATGGACGGCGTGATCACCGATGACAACGCCCAGATCATCCGGCCCGAATCGCTGGACGCCATCGGCGCCGATCTGGAGCAGCTGTACGACACGCTCGATGCGCATGACCTGGCCGCGGGCTCGCCCCAGGCGCGCCGGCTGTTTTCCTGATGCCGGTGCCAGCAGGCTGCTGCCGGCGCGTTCCAGACCATGGCGACCTCGGACCTGTTTGAGCACCCGGCGCCGGATTCCACTCCGGCATCCCCTTCGGCCAGGGCCCGTGCCCTGCGTGCGCAACTGCACCACCACGCCTGGCGCTACTACACGCTCGATGACCCGGAGATTCCGGACGCAGAATACGACCGCCTGTTCCAGGAGCTTCAGGCACTGGAGGCCGCCCATCCTGAACTCGCGAGCGACGATTCGCCGACGCGGCGCGTCGGTGGCCGGGTGCTGGAGGCCTTCGCGAGCGTGCGCCATGCCGTTCCCATGCTCAGCATCCGGACCGAGACGGACACGGGTGCGAGCGGCGCGGCCGCTTTCGACGCCCGGGTGCGGCGTGAACTGGGCCTGGCCCAGGACGATCCACCGGTCGGCTACGTGGCCGAACTGAAGTTCGACGGTCTGGCCATGAGCCTGCGCTACGAACGCGGTGTGCTGGTGCTGGCCGCCACGCGCGGCGACGGCGAGACCGGCGAGGACGTCACCCAGAACGTGCGCACGATCGGGCAGATCCCGCTGGTGCTGCAGCTCGTCGATGCGGCCGGTCCGCGTGGTGCGGCGGGGGCCGTCGGCGGCGCCTGGCCGGTGCCCCCCGTCCTGGAGGTGCGCGGCGAGGTCTACATGCGGCGCGACGACTTCGAGGCGCTCAATGCGCGCCAGCGCGAACTCGGCGAAAAGACTTTCGTCAACCCGCGCAACGCCGCAGCGGGTGCGGTCCGCCAGCTGGATCCCGCCATCGCGGCGCGCCGGCCGCTGAGCTTTTTCGCCTATGGCCTGGGCGAGCTGACACCGCCGGAGCACGGCGGGCCGGCGTTTGAAACTCACTTTGACGTGCTACAGACCCTGAAATCATGGGGTCTTCCGGTTGAATCCAGCGTCCAGCGGGCACAAGGTGCTTCTGAGTTGATAGCGTTTCACCAGCGCATCGGTGCCGGGCGCGACCGGCTCGGGTTCGACATCGACGGTGTGGTCTACAAGGTGGACAGCCTGGCTCTGCAACGCCAGCTCGGCTATGTGACCCGCGAGCCGCGCTGGGCGGTCGCGCACAAATACCCGGCCCAGGAGGAGCTGACCACGGTGCTCGACATCGACGTGCAGGTCGGTCGCACCGGCAAGCTGACGCCGGTGGCCAAGCTGGCGCCGGTGTTCGTCGGTGGCGTCACGGTCACCAACGCCACCCTGCACAACGAGGACGAAGCCCGGCGCAAGGATGTGCGGGTTGGCGACACGGTGATCGTGCGCCGAGCCGGTGATGTGATCCCCGAGGTGGTCGGCGTGCTGCCCGAGCGGCGTCCGCCGGGCGCCGCGGTGTTCACGATGCCCGCGGTTTGCCCCGTGTGCGGCAGCGCGGCGGTGCGCGAGCCGGGCGAGGCCGACACACGGTGCACCGGCGGCCTGTATTGCAGCGCCCAGCGCAAGCAGGCCATCCTGCACTTCGCCCAGCGCCGGGCCGTCGAGATCGAGGGACTGGGTGACAAGCTCGTCGACCAGCTGGTGGACGGCGGCCTCATCAATACCTTGCCGGACCTGTACCGGCTGGGTCTGAGCGCGCTGGCCAGCCTGGAGCGCATGGCCGAGAAGTCCGGCCAGAACATCCTTGAGGCCCTGGAAACGTCCAAGCGGACCACGTTGCCACGCTTCCTGTTTGGCCTCGGCATCCGCCATGTCGGCGAGGCCACGGCCAAGGCGCTGGCCCGGCACTTCGGCTCGCTGGACGCGGTGATGACCGCGACGCAGGACCAGTTGCTCCAGGTGCCGGACATCGGCCCGGTGGTGGCGCAGAGCATCCGCACCTTCTTCGACCAGCCGCACAACCGCGAGGTCGTCGAGCAGCTGCGCGCCTGCGGGGTGTGCTGGGAGGAGGGGGAGCCTGCCGCCGAGGTTTCCAGGCCTCTGGCGGGCAAGACCTTCGTGCTGACCGGCACCTTGCCCACGCTGAGCCGAGAACAGGCGAAAGAACGGCTGGAGGCCGCGGGCGCGAAAGTCGCGGGCTCGGTCAGCAAGAAGACCGACTACGTCGTTGCCGGCAGCGAGGCCGGCAGCAAGCTCGACAAGGCGCGCGAACTCGGCGTGCCCGTGCTCGATGAAGAGGCCCTGCTGGCCATGCTCGCCGCGCCCGAAAGCATGGCCGAAACCGGAGAAGCCGAATGACCGTGCGCGAGATCCTGAAAATGGGCGATCCCCGCCTGTTGCGGGTGGCGCAGCCTGTCACCGACTTTGACTCGGACGAACTGCACCAGCTGGTGCGCGACCTGCTCGAGACCATGGCGGCCGTCGACGGCGCGGGGCTGGCGGCACCGCAGGTCGGCGTGGACCTGCAGCTCGTGGTGTTCGGCACCGACGCGCCGAATCCGCGCTACCCCGATGCACCCCTCGTGCCGCGCACCGTGCTGTGCAACCCGGTGATCACGCCGATCGGCGAAACCGAAGAGGACGGCTGGGAGGGCTGCCTGTCGGTACCGGGCCTGCGCGGCGTGGTGCCGCGATGGTCGCGCATTCGCTACACGGGCTTCGATCCCTACGGCGACCCGATCGATCGCACCGTCGACGGTTTCCACGCCCGGGTGGTGCAGCACGAGTGCGACCACCTGGCGGGCACGCTGTACCCGATGCGCATGCGCGACTTCACCCGTTTCGGATTCACCGAGGTGCTGTTTCCAGGGCTGGACGCGGGACAGGACGACTGATACCCAGGTGTCCGGGCGCCTGGGCAGGGGTCCGCGCTACGCCGAGAGCGCTTCCAGCAGTTCCGTTTCGATTTCGATCTGGCGCCGGTTCTGCTGCAGCTCCGGGCCGTCGATCAGGAACGTGTCTTCGACCCGCTCGCCCAGGGTCGTGATCTTGGCCAGTTGCAGGTTGATGTGATGCCGTGCCAGCACGCGCGCCACGCTGTAGAGCAGGCCGGTGCGGTCGCTGGCGGAGATGCTGAGCAGCCAGCGTTGCGCTTTTTCATCGGGTTGCAGATCGACCCGGGGTGCGAAGGGAAAGCTCCTGACGCGCCGGGACACCCTGCCGCGGCTGGGCGCCGGCAGCGGTCCCGGGTGCTCCAGTGTGTCGGCAAGCTCCGATTCCACCATGGTCACCAGTTCCTGGTAGTGCTCCGGCAGCATCGACGTGACCACCTGGAACGTGTCCAGCGCACAGCCGTTGTTGGCTGTATGGATCTTCGCGTCCTGGATGCTGAAGCCGGCCTGGTCGAAGTAGCCGCAAATGCGGGCAAACAGGTCGGGCTGGTCGGGCGTGTACACCACCACCTGCAGGCCTTCGCCCACGGTGGACTGGCGGGCCCGCACGATGGTCTTGCCCGCTTCACCGCGCTTGGGCACATGCCGCGACAGCTGCCGGGTGTGCCAGGCGATATCGGCTGGATCGTGGCGCATGAAATAGCCGACGTCCAGCGTGTCCCACAGGGCCTTGTGGCCTTCGAACGGCTCGGCGTACAGGGCCAGTTGCACCAGGGCCTCGCGTTTGCGGGCTTCAATGTCGGCACTGGGATCGGGCGCGCGGCCACCGAGCATGCGCAGCGTGTAGCGGTACAGGTCTTCGAGCAGTTTGCCTTTCCAGGCGTTCCAAACCTTGGGGCTGGTGCCGCGGATGTCGGCCACGGTGAGCAGGTACAGGGCGGTCAGGTAACGTTCGTTGCCCACCCGGCGGGCAAAGGCACCGATGACCTCGGCATCGCTGAGGTCTTCCTTCTGCGCGATGCGGCTCATGGTGAGGTGCTCCTGCACCAGGAACTCGATGAGCCGGGCGTCGTCCTTGCCGACCCCGTGTTCCCGGCAGAAGCGCCGCACCTCGACCGCGCCAAGTTCGGAATGATCGCCTCCGCGCCCTTTGGCGATGTCGTGGAACAGCGCGGCCACGTACAGCACCCACGGCTTGTCCCAGCCGGCGGCCAGTTGGGAACAGAATGGGTACTCGTGCGCATGTTCGGCGATGAAGAAGCGGCGCATGTTGCGCAACACCATCAGGATGTGCTGATCCACCGTGTAGACGTGAAACAGGTCGTGCTGCATCTGCCCCACGATGCGCCGGAACACCCAGAGGTAGCGTCCGAGCACCGAGGTCTGGTTCATCAGCCGCATCGCATGCGTGATGCCGGAAGGCTGCTGAAGGATGCGCAGAAACGTGCCGCGGTTGACCGGGTCGTGACGGAAGGATGCGTCCATCACGGTGCGCACGTTGTAGAGCGCGCGCAGGGTGCGGGCCGACAGTCCGCGCAGGCCCAGGTGCGTCTGGTACAGCAGGAAGGTCTCCAGAATCGCATGGGGATGCTTCTGGTAGAGGTCGTCGCTGGCCACCTCGATCATGCCGGCCTTCTCGAAGAAGCGTTCGTTGATCGGGCGCAGTGCGTGGGTGGCGGCGCCGCGCTCGGACTGCAGGCGCTCTTCGATGTTGAGCAGCAGGATCTGGTTCAGCTGGGCTACCGCCTTGGCCGCCCAGTAGTAGCGTTTCATCAGGGCCTCGCCCGGACGGTGGCCGGGGCGCGTGTCGGCGGCGGTGGCGGACGTGTAGCCGAACGATTCGGCCACCGCCGTCTGGAGATCGAACACCAGGCGGTCCTCGCGACGGCGGGCGATCAGGTGCAGCCGGGTCCGGATCAGGCTCAGCAGGGCCTCGTTGTGCTTGATCTGGCGCACCTCGAACGGTGTGGCCAGGCCCTTGCGGGCGAGTTCGTCCCAGCTTTTGCCCAGCCCTGCGGCGCGCGCCACCCACAGGATGATCTGCAGGTCGCGCAGACCGCCGGGCGATTCCTTGCAGTTGGGCTCCAGGGCGTAGGGCGTGTCCTCGAACTTGGTGTGACGCTGGCGCATCTCCAGGGTCTTGGCCACGAAGAAGGCCTGCGGGTCCATGGCCGCGTCGAAACGCCTGCGGAAATCCGCGAACAGGCGCGGGTCGCCGTCGATCAGCCGGGCCTCCAGCAAGGAGGTCTGCACGGTTACATCCTTGGCGGCCTCCGCCAGGCAGTCGGACGGGGTTCGCACGCTGGATCCGATTTCAAGGCCGACGTCCCAGCAACTGCCGATGAAGGCTTCGATGCGCGCCTTGAGGGCGTCGTCGGTCTCGGGCGATCGGTCGTCCGGCAGCATCAGCAGAACGTCGACATCCGAGTGGGGGAAGAGCTCCCCGCGGCCGAATCCGCCGACGGCCACCAGGGCGAACGGCGCGTCGAAACCGGCATGACGCCACAGGCCGCGCACGAGGTCGTCGGTGAGCGCGGACAGCGCGCGCAGCGTCGTGTGCACGCCGCGCGTGGACGAGCCGCTGGCAGCTGCCGCGCGCAGGAGTTCGCTCTTGTCGTCGCGAAACCGGTTTCGTAGTTCGCTCAGGTCCGTCATGGCGGCTCGCGGTGGATGGGGCCCGGAAGGGCCGGATCAGGCTTTGCCGATGAAGGCGGGCGGGGGCGGGCTGCCGGCCGAGAGCGTGAGCACCTCGTAGCCGTCGCCGGTGACCAGAATGGTGTGCTCCCATTGCGCGGACAGGGAATGGTCCTTGGTGACGATGGTCCAGCCGTCGCCGAGTTCCTTGATGTCGCGACGCCCGGCGTTGATCATCGGCTCGATGGTGAACGTCATGCCGGGGGCCAGCTCGGCCAGGGTACCGGGCTTGCCGTAATGCAGGACCTGCGGTTCCTCGTGGAAGACGCGACCGATGCCATGACCACAGAATTCGCGCACCACCGAAAACCCATGCCCTTCGGCGAATTTCTGGATTGCCCAGCCGATGTCGCCGAGCCGCGCGCCGGGACGAACCTGCGCGATGCCGTGCCACATGGCCTCGTAGGTCAGGGCCGACAGGCGCTTGGCGGCGATCGAACATTCGCCGACCAGGAACATGCGGCTCGTGTCGCCGTGCCAGCCATCCTTGATCACGGTGATGTCGATGTTCATCGAATCGCCTTTTTTCAGGGGCTTGTCATTCGGGATGCCGTGGCAGACCTGGTGGTTCAGCGAGGTGCAGATCGACTTCGGGTAGGGTACGTAGCCGGAGGGTTGGTAATTGAGCGGCGCCGGAATGGCGCCCTGAACCTGGGTGATGTAGTCGTGCGCCAGCCGGTCGAGCTCGTTGGTGGTGACGCCGGGCTTGACGAAAGGCGTCAGGTAGTCGAGCACTTCGGAGGCCAGCCGCCCGGCCACGCGCATGCCGGCGATGCCGTCGGCATCTTTGTAGGTAATCGTCATGGGCCGCGATTATCCCATCGGGGTATTTCCGGCGCAGGTGTTTGGGCGTCGCCCGCTAAAATCAAGGGTTTCCACCAACGGCCCCAGTCAGCGGCCGCCGCGTGAGCACCCCGCCAACCCGGTTCATCCCACCAAGGCCACCACCGTGACCCTGCAAATTGTCCAGTTCGAGGGCGGCAACGCCCTCAGCGCCTTCCGTGTCCAGCAACTCCTGCCGCGCCTGACGGCGATCCATGACCGGATCGACGGCATTGCCGCGCGCCATGTCCATCTGGTGGCGTCCGAGGCCGAGCTGGCAGCCGGCGACCGCGAACGGCTCGCCGCGCTGCTGACCTATGGCGATCCGTACGACGGCCCGACGGACGGCGCTTCGATCGTCGTCTCGCCGCGATTCGGCACCGTCTCGCCCTGGGCATCCAAGGCCACCGACATTGCGCACAACTGCGGCCTGCTTATCAAGCGCGTCGAACGCGTCACCGAATACCGCATCAGGCTCAAATCCGGCCTGCTGGGTAAACCGAGCCTGTCGCCCGAGCAGTTGCAGGCGGTGGCCGCGCTGTTGCACGACCGCATGACCGAGAGCGTGATGTTCGACCGTGGCGCGGCGCTGGGTCTTTTCACCGAACTGCACCCCGCGCCCATGGAGCATGTGGATGTTCTGCGCGGCGGCCGGGTCGAGCTGGCGGCCGCCAACACCCGTTTCGGCCTGGCGCTGGCCGACGACGAAATCGATTACCTCGTCAACGCCTTCACCACCCTGGGGCGCAACCCCACCGACGTGGAACTGATGATGTTCGCCCAAGCCAACAGCGAGCACTGCCGGCACAAGATCTTCAACGCCGAATTCACCATCGACGGCGTGCCGCAGGACAGGAGCCTGTTCGGCATGATCCGCAACACCCACCAGCTCGCGCCCCAGCACACCGTGGTGGCGTATTCGGACAATGCCTCGGTCATGGAAGGGGTGGATATCGAGCGTTTCATTGCCAAAACAGTCACTTCCCAGCGTGAATTGGCCATCGGCAGCTATCAAAAAGAGACTGCTCTGAGCCACGTGCTGATGAAGGTGGAAACCCACAACCACCCCACGGCGATCTCGCCGTTCCCCGGCGCATCCACCGGTGCGGGCGGTGAGATCCGCGACGAGGGCGCCACCGGACGCGGCTCCCGGCCCAAGGCCGGCCTGACCGGCTTCACGGTTTCGAAGCTCTGGGGCGGCCTTTCCGACCAGCCCGGCGGCAAGCCCGGACACATTGCCAGCCCGCTGCAAATCATGACCGAAGGCCCGCTGGGGGGCGCCGCCTTCAACAACGAGTTCGGCCGGCCCAACCTGGCCGGCTATTTCCGCGAGTACGAGCAGGCGGTTGGCGGTGTGCTGCGGGGCTATCACAAGCCCATCATGATTGCGGGCGGCCTGGGCAGCATCGACGCCACGCAGACGAAAAAGATCGAGTTTCCCGCCGGCACGCTGCTGATCCAGCTGGGTGGCCCCGGCATGCGCATCGGCATGGGCGGAGGGGCCGCGAGTTCCTTGGCGACGGGCACCAACGCCGCTGAACTGGACTTCGATTCGGTGCAGCGCGGCAATCCCGAAATCGAACGGCGCGCGCAGGAAGTCATCAACCACTGCTGGGCCGAGGGTGCGGACAACCCGATCCTGGCGATCCATGACGTGGGCGCGGGCGGCTTGTCCAACGCGTTCCCTGAGCTGACCAACGACGCCGGTCGCGGCGCGCGCTTCGACCTGCGCGCCGTGCCGCTCGAAGAATCCGGGCTGGCGCCCAAGGAAATCTGGTGCAACGAGAGCCAGGAGCGCTACGTGCTCGCCATTGCCCCCGAGTCGCTGGAGATGTTCAGGGCGTTCTGCGAGCGCGAGCGTTGCCCGTTCGCGGTGGTGGGCGTGGCGACCGAAGAACGTGACCTGCTGGTCTACGAGGGCGACGGGGTGAGCGGCGCCGGGCCGTCGCAAGCCGCGAAGGCCCCTTCGGGGGGCAGCGAATCACACGACGTGGAGAGCGTGGGGGCACCCGTCCACATGCCCATGGACGTGCTGCTGGGTAAGCCGCCCAGGATGCAACGGGATGTGAAGACCGTGGCGCGCGCGGCGCGGCCCATGGACCTGACCGGCGTGAACCTGCAGCAGGCCGTGATCGACGTGCTGAGCCACCCGACGGTCGCGTCCAAGCGCTTTCTGGTCACCATCGGCGACCGCAGCGTGGGCGGCCTGACCCACCGTGACCAGATGGTGGGGCCGTGGCAGGTGCCCGTGGCCGACTGTGCCGTCACGCTGGCCGATTTCAAGGGCTTCGCCGGCGAGGCCATGTCCATGGGCGAACGCACGCCGCTGGCCGCGCTGGACGCGCCAGCCTCGGGCCGCATGGCGGTGGCCGAGGCCATCACCAACCTGCTGTCCGCGCCGATCGAGCTGTCGCGCGTCAAACTGTCGGCCAACTGGATGGCCGCCTGCGGCGAGCCCGGCGAAGATGCCGATCTTTACGCCACCGTTCGGGCGGTCGGCATGGAGCTGTGCCCGGCGCTGGGCATCTCGATTCCGGTGGGCAAGGATTCGCTGTCGATGCGCACGCAGTGGAGCGTTGACGGTGAACAGCGCAAGGTCACCTCGCCGGTGAGCCTGATCGTCAGTGCCTTTGCGACCCTGGGCGACGTGCGCGGTACCCTCACGCCGCAGCTGGATGCGGCGCTGGATGACACCACGCTGGTGCTGATCGACCTGGGTCGCGGTCGCCACCGCATGGGCGGCAGCATCCTGGGCCAGGTGCTGGGCCAGCCGGGTGACACGGTTCCCGACCTGGACGATCCCACGGATCTGGTGAACCTGGTGCATGCCATCAACGCGCTGCGGGTCAAGGGCCAGGTCCTGGCCTACCACGATCGCAGCGACGGCGGCCTGCTGGCCACCGTGGCCGAAATGGCGTTTGCGGGCCATGTGGGCGTCGCTTTGAATGTGGACATGCTCGTCACCGAGGGCGACGGCATCAGCGACAGCCGCGCGGAACATGGCGACGCCAAGAACTGGGCCGGACAGGTCAATGCGCGGCGGGAGGAACTCACGCTGAAGGCGCTTTTCAGCGAAGAGCTGGGCGTGGTGCTGCAGGTGGCCACCTCCGAACGCAACGCCGTGATGCAGACCCTGCGCGAGCACGGGCTGTCCAAACACAGCCACTTCATCGGCAAGACGCGGCCTTTGTCTTCGTCCCTGACCCGGGGCCAGGGCGAGCTCAGCATCTGGCGCGACACCAAGGAGGTGTTCGCCGCGAAGTTGGAGGATCTGCACCAAGTCTGGGACAGCGTGAGCTGGAAAATTTGCCAGCAGCGCGACAACCCCGCCTGCGCGGACGCCGAGCACGCGGCAGCGGGTCATCCCGCCGATCCCGGCCTGCACCTGGCGCTGACCTTCGACCCGTCCGACGACGTGGCCGCGCCCTTCCTGAACCTGTCAAGGCCGAAGGTCGCCATCCTGCGCGAGCAGGGCGTCAACTCCCATGTGGAAATGGCCTACGCCTTCACCGAGGCGGGCTTCGAGGCCTTTGACGTGCACATGACCGACCTGCAGACCGGCCGCGCCAAGCTGGCGGACTTCAACGGGGTGGTGGCCTGCGGCGGCTTCAGCTACGGCGACACGCTGGGCGCGGGCATCGGTTGGGCGCGTTCCATCACCTTCAACCCTTTGCTTTCCGAGCAGTTCCAGGGCTTCTTCGGACGGCCTGACACCTTTGGCCTGGGCGTGTGCAACGGCTGCCAGATGTTCGCCGAACTGGCCGACATCATCCCCGGCGCGCAGGACTGGCCGCGCTTCACCACCAACCGGAGCGAGCGTTTCGAGGCGCGGCTGTCGCTGGTCGAGGTGCTGCACTCACCCAGCCTGTTCCTGCAGGGCATGGCCGGCAGTCGCTTGCCGATCGCGGTGTCGCACGGTGAGGGCTTTGCGAACTTCAGGTATCGGGGCAATCCCGAGCGCGTGCTCCCCGCGATGCGCTTCGTCGACCACGCCGGTGCGCCTACCGAGGTCTATCCCCTCAACCCGAACGGAAGCCCGGGCGGCTTGACCGCCGTGACCACGGCGGACGGGCGTTTCACGGCCATGATGCCGCATCCGGAGCGCGTGTTCCGCAACCTCCAGATGAGCTGGACCCGTGGCGATCCGAATGCGTTCAGTCCCTGGATGCGCATCTGGCGCAATGCGCGCAAGTGGGTGGGGTGATGGCCTCCGGTCTGCTCGCCCTGCTTGACGACATCGCGACCCTGCTCGACGACGTGGCGGCGATGACCAAAGTTGCCGCGCGGCAAGGTGCGGCCGCCGCGGACGATGTGGCGGGGATGACGCAGCTGGCCGCCAAGAAGACGGCAGGGGTGCTGGGTGATGACCTGGCGCTCAACGCCCAGCAGGTCACCGGCGTGCGGGCCGACCGCGAGCTGCCCGTGGTCTGGGCCGTGGCCAAGGGCTCAATGGTCAACAAGGCGATCCTGGTGCCTGCTGCCCTTGCCATCAGTGCCCTGGTTCCCTGGTTGATTACGCCGCTGCTGATGGCGGGCGGTGCGTTTCTGTGCTTCGAAGGGACCGAAAAGCTGTTGCACAAGCTTTTCCATTCGAAGTCGGAAGAGGCGACTCACCATGGCGAAATGATCTCGGCGTTGGGGGACGAAGCTGTTGATGTGGTGGCATTCGAGAAGGAAAAAATCAAGGGCGCGGTGCGCACCGACTTCGTTCTCTCGGCCGAAATCATCGTGATCTCGCTCGGAACCGTCGCTGCTGCCAGCTTCGCACAACGGGTTTTGGTGCTGGTCGGGATCTCGATCCTGATGACGGTGGGTGTCTACGGCCTCGTGGCCGGGATTGTCAAGCTCGACGACCTGGGACTGCACCTCAACCGTCAGGCCTCGGGCGTGCTACGGGCGTTGGGTCGGGGAATCCTGTCGCTGGCACCGTGGCTGATGAAGACCTTGTCCGTTCTCGGCACGGCGGCCATGTTCCTGGTCGGCGGCGGCATCCTGGTGCATGGTGTGCCCGCGCTCCATCATGGCGTCGGTGCCCTGGCCGGTGTTTTCGCGTCGGGCCCGCTGGGTGGCCTCTGGCAAGGGTTGTCGGCGGCGCTGCTGAACGCCCTGTTGGGTGTGGTGGCCGGCGCGGCGGTGGTCGGGCTGTTGGCGCTGATGCGCACAAGCCGCGGCGGCCGCTGAAACCCGCGTTGGTGTCGTGGCCCGCCCGTCGTTTTTCGGCGTCGGCCCCGGGGTTTCCAGGCTCGGGAATGACCGTGCCGGACACAGGTACCCGGCGTGTGGCAGCATCAACGGAACATGAACTTCTGAGCGATGGCGATATGTTGACCCTTGGCATGTTTCTCGCGGGCCTGGTCGCTCTGGTGGCGGGGGCGGAACTGCTGGTGCGGGGCGCGTCCAAGCTGGCGCTGTCCTTCGGCATTTCGCCGCTGGTGGTGGGCCTGACGATCGTGGCCTTCGGCACCAGTGCGCCGGAGGTCGCGGTGTCGGTCGGCGCGGTGCTTGGCGGGCGCACCGACATTGCCATCGGCAACGTGGTGGGCAGCAACATCTTCAACGTGCTGTTCATTCTGGGGCTGTCGGCGGTCATCACGCCGCTGGTGGTGAACATCCAGCTCATACGGCAGGAAGTGCCCATCATGGTCGGCGCCTCGCTGCTGCTGCTGGCCCTGACGCTGGACGGCGGCCTCAGCATGCTGGAAAGTGCGCTGCTGTTCGGGCTGCTGCTCGCCTACACCGTGTTCCTGGTGCGCCAGTCGCGGGCCGAGACCCAGGCGGCGCAGGACGAATTTGCCGCAGAAGCGAAACCGGCCGCGCCCGGCGCCTGGGATTCGCGGCTGCCGGTGCAGCTGGCGCTGATCGCCTCGGGCCTGGGGCTGCTGGTACTGGGCTCGCAATGGCTGGTGGACGCGGCGGTCGTGTTCGCCAAGGCATTGGGGGTCAGCGATCTGGTCATCGGACTGACCATCGTCGCCGCCGGCACGTCGATGCCGGAAGTGGCCACCTCGATCACCGCCGCCATCAAGGGCGAGCGCGATATCGCCGTGGGCAACGTGGTGGGCAGCAACACCTTCAACATTTTGGGCTGTCTGGGTGTTTCTGGTCTGTTCGCGGGCTCGGGCGGACTGGTCATGTCGCCGGCACTGCTGAACTTCGACATCTGGGTCATGATAGCCGTGGCACTGGCCTGTCTGCCGGTGTTTCTCACCGGCCGCGAAATCGCCCGCTGGGAAGGCGCGGTGTTCCTGGGGTATTACGCGGCCTATGTCGCCTACCTGATCCTGGCGGCGCAGCAACACGACGCGTTGGGCCCGTTCTCTGCGGTGATGATGGGATTTGTGGTGCCGATCACGGTGGTCACGCTGGTGGTGGCGTTGCTGCGCCGGCCGGCTTCCACTCCCGGCGGCCCCGCCCGGCCGGTCTGAGCCCGGTCCCGGCGGCCCGCGGCCGCTGGCGGGCCAATTTCGCGAAGAATCAGCCCATACCCAGCGCAAAAAGGTCGCTTATTGCTATGGTTTCAGGACCGAATTCGCCGCCCGCGGCTGGTTTTCAGAGGACGATCATCACGAAATCAGCCTTGCCGACGCCGCATTCGGGGCAACGCCAGTCAGCCGGCACGTCGTCCCAGCGGGTGCCGGGCGCAATGCCGTCCTCGGGGTGGCCTTCAGCCTCGTCATAGACAAAACCACACACCACACAGCAATAGGTATTCATCGGATTTCCTGGTTTGGTTCGCGAAAGGGGTTGAGCGGCAGCGCGAAAGTCGGTTCAATCGTCGTCATGGTGTTTCTTCTGTGGGCCACTGTGGGCGGCGGCAGAGGTGGCGGACGGCAGCAGGCCGCCGGGAGACTGCTGCCATTCCCAGGCCCAGTACCCCAGCACCGCCACCAGCAGCAGCGCGGCCAGCCACACACGGTTGTGGGGCACCAGATCCGGGCCGGGGCCGTCCGTGCGGCCGGTAATCATCGGGAGCGCCTGGTTCTTGCGCCGCCACACGCTCAGCGCGGCGATCAGGGCCAGATGGGCCAGCACCACGGCCAGAAAGGTGTTGCCGAAGAATTCGTGGATTTCTTCCAGCCAGTCGCCGCCCAGCGCGCCCCCCCATTCCTGGTAGGTGGCGATGCCGCTGAGCGTGAGTGGCAGCACCAGCGCCAGCAGGGCGGCGACCGCCAGGGCCATCAGCAGGTTCTGCCCCTGGCGCCAGTTGACCGCCGGCCCGCTGGCCCCTGCGGCCGGCAGCGATCGCAGCCATGCAGGCGCACCGGCCAGTTTGCGCGCCAGCAGCCCCAGCCGGGCCTGGCGTGGACCAAGCAGGCCGTACAGCAGCCGAAATGCCAGCAAACCGGCCAGGGTGTAGCCCAGGGTGACGTGCAGCAGGCGCCAGCGTTCGCCATCGGCGGTCAGGTAGGCGCCGAGAAAGCTCAGGGCGAACAGCCAGTGAAAGACGCGGGTGGGGGCGTCGACGATGCGACGGCCGGGTCCGGCCGGGCGGGCGGGCGCCGCAGCGGCGTCGGCAAAGGTGGGGTTCGAGTGCATGGGGGTTCTCCGTGAATCAGTGGGTCCAGGCGCCGCGCAGACGGGTGTCCAGACCGGTCGGCAAACGCAGGCTGTCGTCTTCGTAGTCACCGTGGTCGGCGCGGCTGTGGCAGGCCGCGCAGTTGGCGGCGCTTTTCACACTGGCGGCAGTCCATACCATCGCGTCGATTCGGCGGTGCTTGCGCTCGAACCAGAGCGAGCGGGTGAGACGGTCCTGCGGTGGCGTCTCGCTGACCCGCTTGTAGCTGCCGGCGTTCGTCAGCAACCAGGTCGACAACGCCTTGACCGTGGCCGGATCCAGCGCCGCGTCGCTGCCGTAGTGACGGTCCAGCCCGGCCATGATGCGCTGCCAGCTGGCGGCGGGCAGCATTCCCGGCGGGTAGGCGGTGTGGCACGCGGCGCATTCCTGGCGGTAGGCCGCCGGCATGTCGCGTGGCAGCAGCCGGCCGCTGTCGGCCTGCGCAGCGGGCGCGAGGGTCGCCAGCGCCAGTGTCAACGCCAGCAGACTGTGATGGGTGAAGTGGGTGCGCATGGGGTTCTCCGGTAGAGGGTGGTCGCGGCTCGCACGGCTCACTTCAGGCTGGCCAGATAGGCCAGCACATCGGCTTTCTCGGCGGCGCTGCATTCGCGGGCCAAGACGTCCTTGCAGTTGCGGCGCAGCCATTTGTCCACCCGGGCGGTATCGGTCAGGGACTTTGGATTGAAGGCCGGAGCCAGCGCCTCGATGGCCTTGCCGGTACTGGCGTGTTTGCCGGTGCTGGTCGGCGGGGCACCGTGGCAGGACGCACACGACCAATCACCGCCGTGTCGGACGGTGAAAAGGCGCTCGCCGCGCGCCGCGTTGGCCGGCGTACCGGCCTGCGTGCTCCAGTAGGACACGAGCTGGGTCGGCGTGGTGTCGGCCGCCTCGCCGGCCAGCGGCAGCAGCGCGGCCAGCATGGCGGCAACCAGGTGTGCGGTCTGGCGTCGGCGCGAGGGTGGGAACAGGCTCATCGGTCAGGCTCCAGGAAGGGTTGATGCGTGCAGTGTGGAAAAAGCCGCTTGAACCCATGCTGAAGCGCCTGTTCATCACCGGTTCAGAATCACGGGGGACAATGAGCGGCCATGTTGACAACGACCCGCACCGCGCGACTGGCGCCGCTCCTGCTGCTGGCACTGGCCTTCGTGGGTGCGTCCGTCCGGGCCGACAGCGACCAGGATCGCGCTCGGACGGCCGTGCTGGCCGGACAGGTGCTGCCGCTGGGCACCGTGCTGGAACGGCTGGCCCGCGAGCATCCAGGGCAGGTGCTCAAGGTCGAGCTCGAATCCGAACGCGGCCGCTGGATTTACGAAGTGCGCCTGCTGCAAAGCGGCGGGCGACTGACCCAGTTCCACATCGACGCCGCGACCGGCGAAACCCTCGTCCGACGCGACAAAGGCCGTGACCGCGACGGTGCGGAGCGCCGTTGATGCCGCGTCCTGGCCATTCCCACCTGCCCGATCACCTCCCGATCCCCGATGCGAATCCTGCTGGTTGAAGACGATGCCACGCTGCGGGCCCAGTTGCGCGCCGCCTTGGTCGATGCGGCCTACGTGGTCGATGAAGCCGACAACGGCCGCGACGCCCATTTCCTGGGTGACACCGAAGCTTTCGACGCCGTGGTGCTGGACCTGGGCCTGCCGCAGCTCGACGGCCTGAGCGTGCTGCGCCGCTGGCGCGATGGCGGCCGGTCGATGCCGGTGCTCATCCTCACCGCGCGCGACGCCTGGAACGAAAAGGTCGCCGGCATCGACGCTGGCGCTGACGACTACCTGTCCAAACCCTTCCACATGGAAGAATTGCTCGCCCGGCTGCGCGCGCTGATCCGCCGCGCCAGCGGCCAGGCCTCGCCGGTGCTGCGCTGCGGCCCGGTGACGCTGGACACCCGCTCCGGTCGCGTCACGGTCGATGGCCAGCCGGTCGCGCTGACCGGTCACGAATACAAGGTGCTCGACTACCTGATGCATCGGTCTGGCACCGTGGTCTCGCGCACCGAATTGACCGAGCACATCTACGCCCAGGACCACGACCGCGACTCCAACACCATCGAGGTCTTTGTCGGCCGCCTGCGCAAAAAGCTGAGCACCGACCTGATCGAAACCGTGCGCGGCCTGGGCTACCGGCTGGTGGCGCCACGATGAAGGTCCCGTCGCCCGGCTCGCTGCGCCTGCGGTTGCTGGCCGTCACGGTGCTCACCCTGGCGCTGGCGCTTGCGGGCGCGCAGGTCTGGCTCGCCGGCCTGTTCCGCGACGAGGTGCTGCGCCAACTCGACGCCGCGCTGGTGCGACAGATCGACCAGCTCAGCGCCCGGCTCGAACTTGATGCCGCCGCGCAGCCGCGCATCGACCCGGTCGGCCTGAGCGACCCGCGCTGGGAGCAGCCGTATTCGGGCCTGTACTGGCAGATCGACCGCCTGGGCGCCGACGGCAGCCGCGCAGCCGGTTTGCTGCGGTCGCGTTCGCTGTGGGACACCCAGTTGCTCGTGCCCGCCGACACCCTGGCAGACGGCGCGCTGCACTGGCACGACAGCACCGGTCCGCAAGGCCAGGCGCTGCGCGTGGTGGAGCGCGCGCTGGTGCTGACCGAGCAGCCGCAGATCCGGTGGCGCCTGATGGTCGCGGCAGACCTGGGCGAAACCGTGGCCGCGACGCAGCGCTTCAACGGCGTGCTGGCGACCTCGCTCGCCGCGCTGGGCCTGCTGCTTGCACTGGCCGCGTGGGCGCAGGTGGCGGTGGGGCTGGCTCCTTTGAAAGCCTTGCAGCGTGCCTTGGAGATGCTTCGTGACGGCCGCAGCAACCGGCTCGACGGTCGCTTTCCGGCCGAGCTGCAACCCCTGGTGCAGGATTTCAATGGCGTACTCGACCGCCACGACGCCGTGCTCGCCCGCGCCCGAACCCAGGCCGGCAACCTCGCGCACGCCCTCAAGACGCCCTTGGCGGTGCTCGGCAACGCGGCTGCGTCAGCGGCCCCCGGACCACTGTCGCAGACCGTGACGGAACAGGTGCAGACGGCCAACCGCCAAATCCACTGGCATCTTGCGCGGGCCCGCGCAGCCGCCGCGCACGGGCAGCCGGGTCAGCACACCCGGGTGGCACCCGTCCTCGCCGGCGTGCTGCGGGTCATGGAGCGGGTCTATGCCGAGCGCGATCTGGCCACGTCTTTCACCGTTGCGCCCGACCTAGCCTTCGCCGGTGAAGAGCAGGATTTGCAGGAAATGGTCGGAAACCTGCTCGACAACGCGTTCCGCAATGCCCGCGATACGGTTGCGGTCCTTGCGCGTCAGGACGGTCGCCAGCTCACGATTCTGGTCGATGACGATGGCCCGGGCATCGATCCTGCCCACCGCCAGACGGTGTTGCGGCGAGGCGTGCGGCTGGACGAATCCGCGCCGGGGACGGGCCTGGGCCTGGCGATCGTGGTGGAATTGGCCGGGCTCTATGGTGGTGCGCTCGAACTGGCCGACAGTGCAGCGGGGGGATTGTCCGCCCGTCTGTCGCTGCCGGCAGCAGGCTGACCCGTTGGTATTTTTTCGGATGGCCGCTTTGGCAAGAAAAACGCCGCGCGCGATGCATGGCATCGCGGCGGCGCCGTGGCGGGCCATCGCAGGCCCGCGTTTTCAAGTCGAAGATCAGGCAGCCTTCCTGCGATAACCCAGGCGGGTCAGCGCCTGCTTGATGCGGGTGTCGACCACGTCGCCGACGGTGCCGATGCTCTGGTCCACCACTTCGGTGGCGCTGTTGATGCGGTCCTTGATGAGGTCGGTGTTGGTGTCGATGGCGCCACGGGCCTGGGATTCGAATTTTTCACCGGCCTTGACCAAGGCTTCGAATGCCTTCTCGCCGCGCTCGCCGGTTGTGGTGGTGACCTTGGCCAAGGCACCCAGGCCGGCCAGCCAGATGGAGCGTTGCGCATCGATCAGACGGAACGAGGCATCGCGGGTCATGTGGACGACCGAGCTGACCCTGCGGGTGCTCTTGGTTGCAACCTGCTTCAGCGTGGGCTTGGCCGCGACAGCCTTTTTGGCGCGGGCGGTCGTCTTGGTCGCGGTCGCTTTGGCGCGGGTCTTGACGGTCTTCACGGCCGCGGTGACTTCGGCGGCGGCGTTTTCAACGGTGGTTTCAACGGTTTTCTTGGCGCGGGTTGCCATGGTGGTGTTCCTTTGTGAATTGTCCGGCCACTCGGATGATGCAAGGCCGTGATGCAAGTTGAAGTATTCCCGGCACGCCTAGGGAGAACAACTTAACGTTCTAGGGAAGTGTCTTTAACTGAACGGCCCACCGAACGGGGCGCCACGCACCCGAATCCTGCAATCAGGCGGGATCGCGCCCAGCGTCAAATGGTCACGAAATGCTATGAAAAGAGGATTGACCCGGTCTGGCGAATTGCGCGGCAACCAGCGCAACGGAAGGCTGGCACCTCACGCGATGGCGTCGGGCTGCGCGTCCACGACTGCGCGCCTGCGCACGCGCCAGGCCTTTTCCGCTTCCGCCGCGACCCACACCAGGGCTGCCGCGGCTAGGCACACCAGCAGTTCGCGGCCGGTGAGCGGCTCGGTGTGGAACACCGGGTTGAGCGCGGGCACGTAGATCGTCGCCAGTTGCAACACGATGGTCAGAAACACGGCGCCCAGCAATGGGCGGTTCGACGCCAGACCGATGCGCCACAAGGGTTCGGCTTCGCTGCGAATGGCCAGCACATGGGCCATCTGACCCAGTGTCAGCACGGTGAACACCATCGTCTGCCCGCGCGGATTGCCCTGATCCAGTGCCCACGCCTGGACACCCAGGCACAGGCCAGCCAGCAGAAGGCCGATCACCAGCACGTGCTGCCACAGGCCGTGCGCAAACAGGCTCTCGCCTGGCGGTCGCGGCGCGCGCCGCATGACGCCGCGCTCGGCCGGCTCGGCCGCCAGGGCCAGGCCGGGCAGTCCGTCGGTCACCAGGTTGATCCACAGGATGTGGATGGGCAGCAGCGGAATGGGCAGTCCGATCATCGGCGCCAGGAACAAGGTCCAGAGCTCGGCGGAGTTGCCGGTCATGGCGTAACGCACGAACTTGCGGATGTTGTCGTAGATGCGCCGCCCTTCGCGCACCGCGGCCACGATGGTGGCGAAGTTGTCGTCCAGGAGCACCAGGCTGGACGCCTCGCGCGCCACGTCGGTGCCGCCGCGACCCATCGCCACGCCGATGTCGGCCTGCTTCAGCGCCGGGGCGTCGTTGACGCCATCGCCGGTCATGGCGACATACTCGCCGTGGGCCTGCAGGGCCTGCACGATCCGGATCTTCTGCAAGGGGTCGACCCGGGCATAGACGCGCACTGCTCGCACCCGATCACGCAAGGCGGTGTCGTCCAGATTGGCCAGTTCGGCGCCGGTGACGACCACGCTGTCGGCCTCGTCCGGCAGGATGCCCAGGCTGCGGGCGATGGCCCGCGCAGTGGCCGGATGGTCGCCGGTGATCATCACGGGCGTGATGCCGGCGGTGATGCAGTCGCGCACGGCGGCCAGGGCTTCGGGGCGCGGCGGGTCGATCAGGCCGATGAATCCGATCAGGCTCAGGTCACTTTCCGCGGCTTCCCGGTCATGGGCGGCGGGCAGGTTCTCGTGCCGGCGCCGCGCGAACGCGAGCACGCGAAGGCCCTCGCGGGCCATGGTTTCGGCGGCGTCGAGCGCAGCCTGATGCCGCAGCGGCACCGGGCCTCCGGCGGTCCATTGGGTGGCGCACCGTGGCACCACCGTTTCGGGCGCGCCCTTGGTGTACCCGAGCAGCCCGTCCGGATCGCGATGCACGGTGGTCATGCGCTTGCGGTCGGCATCGAACGGAAATTCGAAGACCCGCGCCGCCACGGCATCCAGTGAGGGCCGGCCCAGGCCGGACTCCGCTGCGACCTCGGCGAGCGCCGTCTCGGTGGGGTCACCCTGCCAAGCACCCGAAGGGGAGCGGATCGCATCGTTGCACAGCGCCGCGGCGCGCAACAATTCGTGAAACAGGTCGCTGGCCGGCGGCGCGCCGGGTTGGCAGCGCAGGCCATCGGCCATCAGCCACTGCGCCTGCATGCGGTTCTGGGTCAGCGTCCCGGTCTTGTCGGACGCGATGAAGGTGACCGAGCCCAGCGTTTCCACCGAGGGCAGGCGCCGGATCAGCGCGTTAAAGCTCACCATCCTTCGGGCACCCAGGGCCAGCAGCACCGTGACCACGGCGGGCAGTGCCTCAGGGATGGCGGCCACCGCCAGGCTGATCGCCGTGAGGGCCATCAGCAGGGGGGCTTCTCCCCGCAGCATCCCAACGGCGAAGATCACCAGACAGATGCCGAGCACCACGACGGACAGGCGCTTGCCGAAAGCCGCCAGACGGCGCTGCAGTGGCGTGCTGCGGTCGGTGTCCCGGTCGAGCAGGCCGGCCACCTTGCCCAGTTCGGTGCGCATGCCGGTGGCCACGACCAGTCCACGCGCGCGGCCATGGGTGGCGGTGGTTCCCTTGTAGGCCATGTTCACGCGGTCGCCGAGGGCGTGCGTCTCGTTTTGCAGGGCCGCGATGGTTTTCTCCACGGTGACCGACTCACCGGTCAACGAGGATTCGTCGACCCGGAACTGCGCGACCTCCAGCAGGCGCAGGTCCGCGGGCACCTGATTGCCGGCTTCGATCAACACGATGTCGCCGGGCACCAGCTGGCTGCTTGCAACGCGACACACCTCGCCGTTGCGCACGACGGTGGCCTGTGCGGCGGCGAGCCGTTGCAGCGCGGCCATCGCCTTGTCGGCACGCCACGCCTGCGTGAATCCGATGAGCGCATTGACCGCCACGATGAAGAGGATGGTCAACGTGTCCACCAGGTCGCCGATCAGGCCGGAGATGAGTGCCGCACCCAGCAGCACCAGAACCATGAAGTCGGTGAATTGCTCCAGCAACAGCCGAATCGGGCTTCGCCGCGGCTGTCGGGTCAGTTCGTTGGCGCCATGCGCCAGGGCGCGGCGCGCCAGATCTGCTTCACCCAGACCGAGCGCTGGATCGACGCCCTGGGCGCGGGCGGCGTCACCGGCGTCGCGGCGGTGCCACTGATCGGCTTCGTTCATTCGCCGTCATCGGGCGCGGCCTCGCCCGGCTCGGGCGGCTTGACCAGCAGCACCGGCACCGGCGACGCGTTGACCAGATCCTGCGCCACCGAGCCGGACCAGGCCTTGCGCAGCAGGCCCATGGCCCGGGTGCCGATGATGATCAGATCGCAGCCATGTTCCTCGACGAGATCGACCACCGCATGGGCCGGGTCGCCGGTGACCACCGCGACGTCGGCGCTGAAGCCGGCCTGCTGCAACAGATTCAGGGCGGGCTGCAGCAGGTGCTCGCCGGCCGCGTGGCTGACGTCTTCCAGCACGGCTGGGTCGGGCGCGGTGACCAGTTCGTACAGGCTGGCGGGTTCCTGAACGTTGGCGAGCAGAAAGCTGGCCCGAAGACCTTCGCCGACCAGACGAAGTGCAAACCGCACCTCGTGCAGCGACAGTTCGGTTCCATCGATGGGCAGGAGGATTTTCATGGTCCGGCTCCTGGTGCGGGGATGAGGATCAAAGGCTTGGGCGGGTACGGTAGAAGGTCAGGGGCGCCGAGGTGGTCTGCTCCAGCACCTTGCGCCGCATTCGCCCCACCACATGCATTTCACAGGGCTTGCAGTCGAAGCGCAAGCTCAGGCGTTCATTGCCGTTGATCAGCGTCAAGGGTTCTGCGCGGATCGTGCCTTGTACGCCGGTCACGCCCTTGGCCTGCTTCGGGCACAGGCTCATGGACCAGCGCACGCAGTGCTTGGTGATCATCAGGCTGACCTCGCCTTCTTCCTCGTGGCTCTCGTAAGCGGCGGCGATGACCTTGACGCCGTGTTTCGCATAGAAATCGCGCGCCTTGTGGTTGAACACGTTGGCGAGGTACGTGAGCGTGTCTTCCGGGTAGACGGCCGGCGGCTCGACCGGCGTGGCGCGCGGCAGGCGCCGCCAGGCGGCGGCGCGGGCGGTTTCCAGCGCGTCGGTGGCGGCACGGCGCAACGCATTGAGTTGTGAGGCCGGTACGAACCAGGGGCGTTGCAGGGCCAATGCCACGTCGATCGGCTCGAAGATCGTCTCGCCCATGCGCGCCAGGTTTGTGCGCAGCTTTTCCAGCGCCTGGGCTGGGTCTTTGGCGGCCTGGAAGGGCAGGGCGAGGGCGGCCTCGCCGGTGTGGCCGTCTTCGTCGGTCAGCGACAGGTGCAGCCCGTCGGCGGTCTCGGCCAGGCACAGCCAGACACCGATGCGCCGCTCGGCCGATTTTTTCTCCAGACCCCGCACCCAGTCCATGTCGCGGTTGCGGTTGATGCGCGTGCCCTTGCGCAGATCCTTGAAGCAGGCCATCGGGTCCTTGGGGAAGGCACGCCAGTGGCCGAGCGCACCGGTGGCCTCGGCGCGGTTGATCTGCACCCCCACCAACTCCTTCTGCAGGTCGTGGTAACACAGGCCGTCGCCGTTGTGCAGCACCATGGCCGCATCGTCGGCCTCGAACTCGAACCAGTTCGCTCCGGTCTTCGTGACCCAGCCCACGGGGCGCCCCGGGTTCTTGGGCGAGTCGAAGGCGCCGATGTCCATCTGGCGGCCGTTGACGAAATAGTCGGTGAACTCGCGGTTGAAGTTTTGGTCCGGGTCGGGCGTGAAGCCGAAGGTGCAGCGGCCCGAGGACCCGCGCGCCAGCTCGGGCCGCTCGTCCAGAATCTCGTCGAACAGCGTGCGGTAGTGGGCGGTGATGTTCTTCACATAACCCATGTCCTTGTAGCGGCCTTCGATCTTGAAGCTGCGCGTGCCGGCATCGATCAGGGCGCGCAGGTTGGCACTCTGGTTGTTGTCCTTCATGCTCAGCACATGCTTGTCGTGCGCGATGAACCGGCCCTGCGCGTCGGCCACCTGGTAGGGCAGGCGGCACGCCTGTGAGCAGTCGCCACGGTTGGCGCTGCGCCCGGTGTGCGCTTCGCTGATGTAGCACTGGCCACTGTAGGCCACACACAGCGCGCCGTGGATGAAAAACTCCAGTGTGCAACGCGCGGGGTCGGTGGCGGCGCGGATGGCGGCGATCTGCTCCAGCGTGAGCTCGCGTGCGAGCACGATCTGGTTCAGGCCCACGTCCTGCAGGAAACGCGCTTTTTCGGGCGTTCGGATGTCGGTCTGGGTGCTGGCATGCAGCTGGATCGGCGGCAGCTCGATCTCCAGCAGCCCCATGTCCTGAATGATGAGGGCATCCACGCCGGCGTCATACAGCTGCCAGGCCAGCTTGCGGGCCGCCTCCAGCTCGTCGTCGCGCAGGATGGTGTTGAGGGTGACGAAGATGCGGCTGCCGAACCGGTGCGCGTGCCGGACCAGCCGCGCGATGTCCTGCACCCGGTTGTCGGCGCTGGTGCGCGCGCCGAAGGATGGCCCGCCGATGTAGACGGCGTCGGCGCCGTGGTTCACGGCCTCGATGCCGATGTCGGCATCGCGCGCGGGGGCCAGCAGTTCGAGTTGGTGGGGCAGCAGGGACATGGAGGCGGATTATCGGCGTCGGGGATGAAAAGGGGCGGCCCGTTGCCGGGGCCGTCTTGCGCCGAAACGACGGACCCGGAAAGGAAAAACGCGGCCGAAGCCGCGTCGTCAGCGAGCTTGCCGGCTGGGTTATTCGACCTTGGCTTTGGCGCGCAGATCGTCCTGGAACTTGGCCAGCTTTTGCTGCTGCATCTGCTGCACGATCTGGGGCTTGACCTGGTCGAACGGGGGCAGTTGGGCCTCGCGTACGTCCTCGAGGCGGATCACGTGCCAGCCGAACTGCGTTTTCACGGGCACTTCGGTCATCTGGCCTTTCTCGAGCTTCTTCATGGCCGCCGAGAACTCGGGCACGTAGCTGTCGGCGTTGGCCCAGTCGAGGTCGCCACCGTTGGCTCCGGAACCCGGATCCTTGGACGACTTCTTGGCGATCTCTTCGAACTTGGCGCCCTTCTTGAGGCTGGCGATGATCGCCTTGGCCTCGTCTTCGTTCTCGACGAGGATGTGGCGCGCGCGGTATTCCTTGCCGCCGTTGGCAGCGACGAACTTGTCGTACTCGGCCTTGGCGTCGGCGTCACTGACCGGGTTTTTCTTCTGGAAATCGGCGAACAGTTCGCGGATCAGGATCGCCTGGCGCGCCAGTTCCATCTGGTCCTTGAATTCGTTGGTGGTGTCCAGGCCGCGCTTGCGGGCTTCCTGCATGAAGATTTCGCGCGCGACGACTTCGTCCTTGAGCTGGTTCATCTGGTCAGGCGTCACCGGGCGACCGGCCTTGGCCATCTGCTGCGCCAGGGCGTCCACGCGTGATTTCGGCACTGGCTTGCCGTTCACGATCGCGAGATTCTGGGCAAGGGCGGGAACCATGGCGCCCAGCAGGACAGCGGCCACGGTGGCGGACAAAAGGTGCTTTTTCATGGGAGTTTTCCGGAGTTTGCGTTGCCAGGCGGCCACGGCGTGCTATCAAAACAATAGGGTTTCCGGGTCGCGTCAGAGGATCTCAACGGCCAGGGCATGCACGCCGCCGTCGATGAAATCTTGCAGCGCATCATACACAAGGCGATGGCGCGCCACGCGGCTGCGGCCCTCGAACACGGGCGAGGCGATGCGGACCCGGAAATGGGTGCCGAAGCCGGTGCCGTTGGCGCCCGCGTGGCCGGCGTGCTGCCAGCTTTCGTCGATCACCTCGAGGCGGTCGGGTTGGAGCATCTCGCGCAGGCGTTGCGCCATCTGGTCGGCCAAGGTGGTCATGGTGTGGGGACCGGTCATGCGGCGCTCAATTGCCCGGCGCACCGGGTTGGTCGTCGGATTGCAGGTGGCGGGAGATGTAGACGCCCTGCGCTAGGATGAAGGCGAGCGGGAACGCGTAGCCCCAGAGTTTGAAGTTCACCCAGTCCTCGGTGCTGTAGTAGGCCGCGACGTAGGCGTTGATGCTTGCCATGAAGAGGCAATAACCGACCCAGGCCGCGTTGAGGCGGTTCCAGACGGGTGTGGGCAGCGTCAATTGGCTGCCCAGCAAGGCCTTGAGGTAGTTCTTCTTCAGTACCCACAACGCAAAGGCCAGCACCAGCCCCATGGCGGCATACAGCACGGTCGGCTTCCACTTGATGAAACGTTCGTCCTGGAGCAGCAGTGTCAGCGTGCCGAACACCAGCACCAGCGCCAGCGTCACCTTGTGCATGGTCTGCAGCTTGCGGTCGACGACGTAGATTGTGGCCATCTGCACCACGGTCGCTGCCATCAGCACGGCGGTGGCGGTGTAGATGCCGTAGAACTTATAGGCTCCGAAGAACAGCAGGATGGGGAAGAAATCGAGCAGGATTTTCATGGCGCAGGCCCTGCGGCCTATTCCTTGGGTGGTTCAGGCCTGAAGTCTAACGAGGCCGAGTTCATGCAGTAACGCAGCCCGGTGGGCGCCGGACCGTCGTCGAAGACGTGCCCCAGGTGCGCGCCGCAGCGGGCGCACCGGGTTTCGGTGCGGATCCAGCCATGGCTGCGGTCCACGCGCTCCTCGATCGCCCCCGGAATTGCCGCCTGCCAAAAGCTGGGCCAGCCGCAGCCGGCGTCGAACTTGGTGTCGGACTCGAACAATTTGGCACCGCAGCAAATGCAGTTGTACTGCCCGCTGGCCCAGTGGTCCTCGTACTTGCCGGTGAACGGGTGTTCGGTGGCCGCGCGGCGGGTCACCTCGAACGCGAGCGGCTCGGCGCCTTTTTCGGCCAGGAGGGCTTTCCATTCGGCATCGGTGCGGGCGATGGGGTCGGTCATGATGAACAGCTGATGGAGAGGCACGAAGCCCAGTCGGGCGGGAAGTCGGCCAGCGACTCCTGGCCCGGATGCTCGTCAAATGGGCGTTCCAGCACGGCCAGGAGGCCGGAAACGACCGAATAGTCGCCCTGGCGAGCGGCCCGGATGGCCTGTTCGCCCAGGTGGTTGCGCAACACGTACCGGGGGTTGGTTTTCAGCATCAAATGAGCCGATTCCCAGCGCGGAATGGCCACGAGGCGCTCCTTGTATTGTAGCATCCAGGCGTCGAACGCCGCGCGGTCGAGGAACAGGTCTTCAACCGGCTGCGCCGCGTCGCCGGCCCGGTGCTCGCTCAGGCGACGCCAGAAGATGCTGTAGTCGACCCGTTCGCGTGCCAGCAGGCCCAGGATGGATTCGATCAGCGCGCGATCCTGCGCCTGCGGAGCGTCGGCGAGCCCCAGCTTGGCGCGCATGCGGGCTTCCAGCTCCTGCGGAAACACCGCCTTGAAGGGTTCCAGTGCCGCCACGACGGGCTCCGGCTCGCCGATCAGCGGCAGCAGTGCCTGGCCCAGGCAGAACAGGTTCCAGTACGCGATGTTCGGCTGGCGGTTGTAAGCGTAACGCCCCTGGGGGTCGGAGTGGTTGCAGATGTGGCCGGGGTCGAAGGCGTCCATGAACTGGAACGGCCCGTAGTCGACGGTCAGGCCCAGGATGCTCATGTTGTCGGTGTTCATCACGCCGTGGCAGAACCCCACCGCCTGCCACTGCGCCACCAGGGCGGCCGTGCGTTCGCTGACCGCGTGCAGCAAGGCCGCGTAAGGATTGCCGTCGAAGGCAGACGTTGCGCGGCAAGCCGGATAGAAATGCTCGATCACGAAATCGGCCAGCGCCTTCAGTTCGGCGATCTGCCCGCGCGCCGAGAAGTGCTCGAAGTGGCCGAAGCGGATGAAGCTGGGCGCCACGCGCGTGACCACGGCGGCGGTTTCCACCGCCTCGCGGTAGACCGGGGCATCCGAGCCGATGACGCACAGTGCCCGGCTGGTCGGGATGCCCAGGCCATGCATCGCTTCGCTACACAGGAACTCGCGGATGCTCGATCGCAGCACCGCGCGCCCGTCGCCCATGCGGGAGTATGGCGTCAGGCCGCTGCCCTTGAGTTGCAGTTCCCATCCTTCACCATCGGGGCCGATGACCTCGCCGAGCAGGATCGCGCGCCCATCGCCCAGCTGCCCGGCCCAGTGGCCGAACTGGTGGCCACTGTAGACGCTGGCCAGCGGCGCGCTGCCGGACAGGGGCAGGTTGCCGGCGAAGACCTCGAGCGCGGCCTGCGACTGCATCCAGCCGTCCGGCAGGCCGAGGCGTTGCGCCACCGCGTCGCTGCGGCCGACCCAGTAGGGCGCCGGCAAAGGCTGGGGTGCCAGGCGGGTGTGGTACGCCGGACCCAGCGCGGCGAACCGGTTGTTCCAGCGCAGCCCGGCGTCCACCGCCATCGATCCGTCGACCAGGGTATTCATCCCCGAATTGTCGCGAGGCCCGAGCAGGCGCGTCGCCGCTGGGGGCTTTGGGCGGCGAGCGCTCAGTTTCTCAGCCCGGCGCCGCGACGTTCAGCAGGCCCGGCTCGTCCAGGATGTCCACCCGGCCGAAAGCCAAAGACACGAGTCGCAGCCGTTCCATCTCCCGCAGCACGCGGTTGACCGTCTGGCGCGACAGGCCCACCAGGTGCCCCAGTTCCTCCTGGGACAGGCTGAGCTTGCGCACGCCGGGCCAGAACACCCGGCTCAGGTACAACGCAACCCGCTCCCGTGGCGAACGCAGGCGCCCGGCTTCGATCAGGGCCATCGCCTGGCCCAGGCGCCGGTTCAGGTGGGTCACGAGGTACTGGTTGAACGCCAGATTTGTCGATTGCAGGGTGTGGAACTCCGTGCGCGGCAGGCACAGCAAGGTGGTGTCGCGCAGCGCGATCACGTCGTAACGCCGGGGTTCGGCCTTCAGGGCCGACCCTTCGCCGAACCATTCGCCCGCTGGCACGCCCAGGAACGCGGACACCCGGCCATCGACCGAGGTGCTTTGCAGCTTGACCAGGCCCTCCAGGACGGCGTACCAGCCTTGTACCGACGTGCCGGCGGCGAGCAGGCAGTCGCCCTTTGCGCCCTTGACGAAGTTCAGTCGGCCCAGCAGCCTGGCTTGTTGCTCGGCCGACAGGCTGCCGTGCCAGGGCTGGCTGCGGATGAAGGCCTGGGCGAGGGTGGCATTGAGGGAAAGCATGGGTGAGGGTCAGGTTGCGTCCGCGCGAGCGGCAACGGAGATTGTGCGCCGCGCCACACCAGCCGGCCGCGGCATTGCGGGTTTTCCCGAATCATTTGTCCGCTGGCAGACAGGTGTTGCGCCGACAGGCGGCTTGGCGCACAGTTCAGACCCTGCGCGGGCTCAAGCGCTTGCGCCAGGCGCACGCCGATGTCCGCCTTGCGACGCTACTTGACCTCGGTCAGTTTGCAGGCCGCTAACATGGGCCGCGTCGTGCCGTTTCGTCATTCAATCAATCAATCAATCAAGGAGAAAGTCCCATGCTGGGTTTGATGCAAGACCATCCGTTGCTCATTTCGTCGCTCATCGAGTTTGCCGAGCGCCACCATGGCGAAGGGGAAGTCGTCTCCCGACGGGTCGAGGGCGACCTGCACCGCTACACCTACACGGACGTCGCCCGGCGCGCCCGCCAGGCGGCCAACGCGCTGGATGCGATGCAGCTCGGTTTCGGCGACCGGGTGGCCACACTGGCCTGGAACGGGTATCGCCACCTGGAGCTGTACTTCGGGGTCAGCGGTTCGGGCCGCGTGCTGCACACGCTGAACCCGCGCCTGCACCCCGAGCAGATTGCCTGGATCGTCAACCACGCACAAGACTCGGTGCTGTGCTTCGACATGAGCTTCCTGCCCATCATCAAGGCCATCCATAGCCATTGCCCCACGGTGAAGCACTTCGTGGCGCTGTGTGACGCCGACAAGCTGCCGACGGACTCGGGCATCCCGGGCCTGCTGAGTTACGAGGCCTGGATCGGCGCGCAGTCCAGCGAGTACCGGTGGCCGGTGTTCGATGAAAACTCCGCATCCAGCATGTGTTACACGAGCGGCACCACCGGCAACCCCAAGGCGGCGCTGTACAGCCACCGTTCGACCCTGCTGCACGCGCTGGCCGGCGCGCTGCCGGATGCCCTGAGCATGAGTGCGCGCGACAGCGTGTTGCCGGTGGTGCCGATGTTCCACGTCAACGCCTGGGGACTGCCGTACTCGGCGGCCATGACCGGCGCCAAACTGGTCTTCCCCGGCCCGGCGATGGATGGCAAGTCGATCTACGAACTGATCGAGGGCGAAAAGGTCAGCTTCGCGGCGGGTGTGCCGACCGTCTGGCAGATGATGCTGGCCCACATGCAGGGGGCGAACCTGCGCTTTTCCACGCTCAAGCGCACCGTGATCGGTGGCTCCGCCTGCCCGCCGGCCATGATCACGGCCTTCAACGACCAGTACGGCGTCGAGGTGCTGCATGCCTGGGGCATGACCGAGATGTCGCCGCTGGGCACGGTCTGCACGCTGAAGAACAAGCACCTGACGCTGTCGCCCGAAGACAAGATGAAGGTTCGCCTGAAGCAGGGCCGCGGCATCTTCGGTGTCGACATGAAGATCGTCGACGCCGAAGGCCATGAGCTGCCGTGGGACGGCAAGGCCTACGGCGATCTGCTCGTCAAAGGCCCGTGGATCATCAAGGACTACTACCGGGGCGAAGGCGGCTTGCCCCTGGTGGACGGCTGGTTCCCCACCGGCGACGTGGCGACCATCGACGCCGACGGTTACATGCAGATCACCGACCGCAGCAAGGACGTGATCAAGTCCGGCGGCGAATGGATCAGCTCGATCGACGTCGAAAACGTGGCCATGGCCCATCCGGCCGTCGCGATGGCGGCCTGCATCGGCATGAAGCACCCGAAGTGGGACGAACGACCGATCGTCGTGGTGGTCCGCAAGCCGGGTGCCGAGGTGACGCGTGAGGAACTGCTGGCGTTCTACGAGGGCAAGACCGCCAAATGGCAGATTCCCGACGACGTGGTCTTTGTGGACGCGATCCCGCTGGGCGGCACCGGCAAGATGATGAAGGCCAAGCTGCGCGAAGTGCTGAAGGACTACAAGCTCCCCGGCCTGTGATCCTGCGGGGCAGGGTGCGCGGGAAGTCGCGTGCGCGATAGGTTCTACGGGCATTCCCTGACAGGACCGGTCGGCAAAGCCTGTACCCTTTGTCCTATCCAAAACCAAGGAGATACCCGATGAAATTTGCAATGAAGGCCGTGGCATTCAGCGTCATGCTGGTGGGGGCGTCTGTGGCGTTTTCGCAAAGCGGCGAAACCGTCAAGATCGCGCACATCGACCCGTTCTCGGGTCCGTTTGCGAACGTGGGCCAGAACCAGCTCAAGAGCTGGCAATTCGTCGCCGAGCGCTTCGCCGGCAACGCCAAACTGAACCCCGCCGGCGTGAAGTTCGAAATCGTGGGCTTTGACAACAAGGGCTCGCCGCAGGAAAGCCTGAACGCGCTCAAGGCCGCGGTTGACCAGGGCTTCCGGTACGTGACCCAGGGCAATGGTTCGGGCGCGGCCGCCGCCATCCAGGACGCGGTCAACAAGCACAACGAGCGCAATCCCGGCAAGGAGGTGGTCTACCTCAACTACGCGGCGGTCGACCCGGCGCTGACCAACGAGCGCTGCAGCTTCTGGCATTTCCGCCTCGACGCCGACACCTCGATGAAGATGGAAGCCCTGACCAGCTTCATGAAGGACGAGAAGAACGTCAAGAACATCTACCTGATCAACCAGAACTACGCCCACGGGCAGCAGGTTTCGAAGTACTTCAAGGAAGGCATGGCCCGCAAGCGTCCCGATGTCAAGATCGTCGGCGATGAACTCCACCCGCTGGGGCAGGTGAAGGACTTCGCCCCCTACGTGGCCAAGATCAAGGCCTCGGGCGCCGACGCGATCGTCACCGGCAACTGGGGCACCGATATGACGCTGCTGGTCAAGGCCCTGAACGACGCCGGCATGAAGATTCCGCTGTACGCCTACTACGCGGGCGTTTCGGGCACCCCCACGGCGCTGGCCCAGGGCAAGGACATGAACGTCAGCCAGGTGGCCATCAGCCATTCCAACTACACCGGCGATCTGGCTGCCCTGCGCAACGACTTCAAGAAGAAGTTCAACGACGACTATTACACCTTCCAGACCTACCTCGGCCTGCGCATGCTCAGCGAAGGCATGGCCAAGGCCAAGAGCACCGATCCGGTCAAGGTGGCCAATGCCATGAGCGGGCTGAAGTTCCAGGGTACCGTCGGCGAGGTCGAGATGCGCAAGGCCGACCACCAGCTGCAACAGCACATGTTCATCAGCAAGTGGACCAAGGCCGACGCCAAGCACCCGTACAGCGAAGAGAACACCGGTTTCAACTTCGCGGTGGTCAAGCAGCTGGAGCCCTATGTGGCCTCGACGCCCACGTCGTGCCAGATGAAGCGTCCCTGAACAGCAGCGGCGAGGTCTTTCCCCTCGCCGAAGCGACCAGATGGGGCACCCGGTGCCCCTTTTTTTCTGATCGGATGACTGCTCATGGAATTCATCACCGTTTCCCTGCTCAACGGCCTCAGCTACGGCCTGCTGCTGTTCATGCTCAGCTCCGGCCTGACGCTGATCTTCAGCATGATGGGCGTGCTCAATTTCGCGCATGCCAGCTTTTACATGGTCGGTGCTTACCTGGGCTACACCGTCAGCCAGTCGATCGGCTATCTCCCCGGGTTGATCATCGCGCCGCTCGCGGTGGGCGTCCTGGGCTCGCTGTTTGAGAAATACTGCCTGCGCAGGGTTCACCATTTCGGCCATGTGCCGGAGTTGCTGATCACGTTCGGGCTGAGCTACCTGATCCTGGAAGTGGTCCAGCTCGTCTGGGGACGCTCGGCCATGGACTACCGCAAGCCCGAATGGCTGGATTTTCCGGCGTTCACGGTATTCGGCACCCAGTTCCCGGCCTACCGGCTTTTCACCATGGGCGTGGCTCTGGTGATGCTCGCCGCCTTGTGGCTGCTGCTGAAAAAGACCCGCATCGGCCTGGTGATCCAGGCTGCGCTGACCCATCCGCACGCGGTGGAGTCCTTGGGACACAACGTGCCGCGGGTGTTCATGCTGGTGTTCGGCGGCGGTGCTGCCCTGGCCGGGCTGGCCGGCGCGGTGGGCGGTGCCCAGTTCGTGACAGAACCCGCGATGGCCGCCTCGGTCGGCTCCATCATCTTTGTCGTGGTGGTGGTCGGCGGCATGGGCTCGCTGCCCGGCGCCTTTGTGGCCTCGCTGCTGATCGGTCTGATGGACGCGTTCGCCGTGGGCAGCGATCGCAGCCTGGCCGATGCGTTCCGGCTGTTCGGCATGACGGTCAACGAGAGCAGCTTCGGCTGGGTCGTGCTGAAGGTCAAGGTCTCCCAGATCGCGGCGATCCTGCCCTACCTGTTGCTGGTGCTGATCCTCATCTTCAGGCCCAGGGGGCTGCTGGGCACGAGGGAGGGTTGAACCATGTCCACACGCTATTACGAATTCAAACCCTACAACATCGGTCGCTGGCTGGTCTGGTCGCTGTTTGCGCTGGTGCTGCTCGTCGCGCCGCTGGTGTTCACCAGCTCGCTGTCGCACACCATGCTGAGCCAGATGGGCATCGCCATCATTGTGTGCCTGGCCTACAACATCCTGCTGGGGCAGGGTGGCATGTTGAGTTTCGGTCATGCCGTGTATTCGGGACTCGGCTCGTTCCTGGCCATTCACACCCTCAATGTGGTGAGCAAAGGGGCTTTTGCGCTGCCGGTCAGCCTGATTCCGATGGTCGGCGGCCTGGCAGGCCTTGCGTTTGCGTTGCTGTTCGGATGGGTCACGACCAAAAAGGCGGCGACCCCGTTTGCCATGATCACGCTGGGCTTGGGCGAACTGGTCTGGGCGATGTCGCTGATGTTCCCCGAGTTCTTCGGCGGCGAGGGCGGGATTTCGGGCAACCGCGTCACCGGCAGCAAGCCGTTCGGGATCACGTTCGGGCCACAGATCCAGCTGTATTACCTGATCGCGGCCTACACCTTCGTCTGTACCGGGCTGATGTTTGCCTTCACGCGCACGCCGCTGGGACGCATCCTCAATGCAGTGCGGGACAACCCCGAGCGTGTGGAGTTCGTGGGCTACGACACCCAGAAGGTGCGGTTCTTTGCGTTCTGCATCAGCGGCTTTTTTGCCGGCATTTCGGGCGGTCTGGGCGCGCTCAACTTCGAGATCGTGACCTCCGAGGTGGTGGGCGCGGCGCGCTCGGGCGCCTACTTGCTGTTCGTGTTTCTGGGCGGCGCGACGTTCTTCTTCGGTCCGATCCTGGGCGCGATTCTCATGGTGCTGGCCTTTGTGCTGCTCTCCGAGCTGACCAAGGCCTGGCTGCTGTACCTGGGCCTGGTTTTCCTGTTCATGGTGATGTACGCGCCCGGTGGCATTGCCAGCCTGATCATGATGAACCTGCGGGTGGCATCCTTCGGCAAACTCCGTACCCTGTGGGTGAGCTACCTGGGACTGGGCGTCACCTTCCTGATCGTCCTGCTGGGCGCCGGAGCCATGATCGAGATGACCTATCACCTGCAGATCAACGCGGCGATGGGTGACCAGGTGAAATACCTGGGGATTCCCTTGCACGCGCGCGGGCTCAACAGCTGGTTCGGCGCGGTGTTTGTCACCTTGACCGGTTTCGGCCTGTTCGAGCTGACACGGCGTCAGTTCGCCCTCCAGTGGGGCGAGATCCAGACCGAGATCGAAAAAGAAATCAAACGCAGGGAGACCGCGTGATGAGCAGCGCGTACGCATTGGAACTTCGCGACCTGCGCAAGAGCTTCGGCAAGACCGAGATCATCCGGGGTGCCAACCTCGCGGTGACCGCCGGTGAGCGGGTCGCCATCATCGGCCCGAACGGCGCTGGCAAATCCACGCTGTTCAACCTGATCAGCGGCCGCTTCGAGCCGACCAGCGGCGAGGTGCTGCTCAACGGTCAGCGCATCGATGGAAAGAAACCTTACGAGATCAACCGGCTGGGCCTGTCGCGCAGCTTCCAGATCACAAACATCTTTCCCAAGCTCAGCGTGTTCGAGAACCTGCGCTGCGGGGTGCTCTGGAGCCTGGGCTACAAATACACCCCCTTCAAGTTCCTCGCCGATCTGGATGACGCCAACGAGCGCGCCGAGGAGCTCATGGACATGATCAAGCTCGACAAGAAGCGCGACGTGCTCGGCATCAACCTGACCTATGCCGAGCAACGGGCGCTGGAGATCGGCATCACCATCGCGGGTGGCGCGGGCGTGATCCTGCTGGACGAACCCACGGCCGGCATGAGCCGCAGCGAGACCGCGCGCTTCATCAACCTGATCAAGGAGGTCACCGTGGGCAAGACCCTGTTGACCGTGGAACACGACATGGGTGTCGTTTTCGGACTGGCCGACAAGATCGCCGTGGTGGTGTATGGCGAGGTGATTGCGTTCGACACGCCGGATGCCGTGCGCGCCAATGCGCGCGTGCAGGAGGCGTATCTGGGCTCGGCCGTCGCCGACGCGCAGGCCGGGGGAGGGCACTGAAATGCTGAAAGTCAGCAACCTGCATGCCTTCTACGGCAAGAGCCATGTGCTGCACGGAGTGGACCTGGCGGTGGAATCCGGAGAAATCGTGGCGCTGCTCGGGCGCAACGGTTCAGGGCGCTCCACGGCGGCCAAGGCCATCATGGGCCTGGTCGACAGCGAAGGCAGCGTGCAGTGGAAAGGCCAGGAAATCCGGGGGCGCAAAGCCTACGAAATCGCCCACCTCGGCATCGGCTACGTGCCCGAAAGCCGTGACATCTTCCCGGCCCTGACCGTGCATCAGAACCTGCTGCTGGGCCAGAAAGGCTCCGGCAAGGGCAGCCGCTGGTCCTTCGACGACATGTACGACATGTTTCCCCGCCTCAAGGAGCGTCAGCACACCGAGGCCGGCGTGTTGTCCGGGGGCGAACAGCAGATGCTCACGCTGTGCCGTACCCTGATGGGTGACCCGGACCTGATCATCATTGACGAGCCGACCGAAGGCCTGGCGCCCAAGATCGTGGAGCTGGTCGGCGAGTACCTGCAAAAGCTCAAGGCGCGTGGCATCTCCGTGCTGCTGATCGAACAGAAGCTGACCATTGCGATGTCGATTTCCGATCGCGCCCTGGTGATGGGGCATGGCTGCATCGTGTTCCAGGGCACACCCGAAAGCCTGCGGGCCGACGCCTACACCCGCAAGGAGTGGCTGGAGGTCTGAACAAAGACCCGGCCCAGTCCCGGCTGTGACATGGTCGCTCCGCCTCCCGGTGGAAAAACCATAGAATCAAAAAATAGAACGATCGTTCTTTTCTCGCTTTTTCATTTTTCACGAGGAACCCCAGCATGACGGCTGAATACAAAGTCCACGGTGACGTGGCGGTGATCACGCTCAACAACCCGCCGGTCAACGGTCTGGGCCATGAGACCCGGATTGGCATCACCAACGCCCTCGCGCAGGCCAATGCGGACGCGGCGGTCAAGGCGGTGGTACTGACCGGTGCCGGAAAGGCCTTTTCCGGCGGCGCCGACATCCGGGAGTTCGGCAGCCCCAAGGCACTCCAGGAGCCGAACCTGCTGAGCGTGATCCTGGCGCTCGAAAATTCCGCCAAGCCGGTGGTCGCGGCGATCCATTCGGTGGCCATGGGCGGCGGGCTCGAACTGGCCCTCGGCTGCCACTACCGCATCGCCGCGCCCGGCTGCAACGTCGCGCTCCCGGAGGTCAAGCTCGGCCTGATTCCGGGTGCAGGCGGCACGCAGCGCCTGCCACGTGTGCTGGGCGTCGAGCCGGCGCTGAACATGATCGTGAGCGGTGAGCCGATCAAGAGCGAGATGCTGGCCATGCTGCCGGGCCAGAAGCTGTTCGACAGGATGGCGGCCTCGATCGAATCGCTGCCCGAGGAAGCCCTGGCGCTGGCGCGCGAGATGGCGGCGAAACACGCCGACGGCAGCGCCTTGCCGCTGGTGCGCGATCTGCCCTGCAAGCACAAGGATGGCGACGCCTACTTCCAGTTCGCGCGCAACATGGTCAAGGGCATGGCCAAGAATTTCCCGGCGCCGGCCAAGTGCGTGGATGCGGTCGAAGCCGCCACCAAGAAGAAATTCAACGACGGCATGGCCTTCGAGCGCGAGATCTTCATCAACCTGATGTGGACGCCCGAGTGCAAGTCCCTGCGCCACTTGTTCACCGCCGAGCGCGCCGCCAGCAAGATCCCCGACGTGCCCGAGAGCACACCCAAGCGTGAGATCGCCTCGGTGGCCGTCATCGGCGCCGGCACCATGGGCGGCGGCATCTCCATGAATTTCCTCAACGCCGGCATCCCGGTGAAGATTCTGGAAATGAAGCAGGAAGCGCTGGATCGCGGCATTGCCACGATCCGCAAGAACTACGAAGCCCAGGTCAAGAAGGGCAAGCTCAAGCAGGACAAGTACGAGCAGCGCATGAGCCTGCTGTCCACCACGCTGAGCTACGACGACATCGGCTCGGCAGACCTGGTGATCGAGGCCGTGTTCGAAGAGATCGGCGTCAAGGAAGCCGTGTTCAAGGAGCTCGACCGGGTGATGAAACCGGGCGCCATCCTGGCCACCAACACCTCCACGCTGGATGTCAACCGAATCGCGAACTTCACGAAGCGGCCCCAGGATGTCGTGGGCTTGCATTTCTTCAGCCCGGCCAACGTGATGAAGCTGCTCGAAGTCGTGCGCGGCGACGCCACGGCCAAGGACGTGCTGGCCACGGTGATGGCCGTGGCCATGAAGATCCGCAAGACGGCGGTGGTCTCCGGCGTCTGCGATGGCTTCATCGGCAACCGCATGATCGAGCAGTACGGCCGCCAGGGTGGCTTCCTGCTCGACGAAGGCTGCACGCCGCAGCAGGTGGACAAGGCGATCGAAAAGTTCGGCTTCGCGATGGGGCCGTTCCGCATGGGTGACCTGGCCGGCAACGACATCGGCTGGGCGATCCGCAAGCGCCGCTACCAGGAAAAGCCCGACATGAAGTACAGCAAGACCGCCGATCTGCTGTGCGAAAAAGGCCGCTTCGGCCAGAAGACCGGCGCCGGCTGGTACGACTACGTGCCCGGCAAGCGTGATGCGATCCCGAACGCCGAGGTGGTGGCGATGATCGAGGACCACCGCAAGGCCCTGGGCATCACGCCGCGCAAGATCTCCGACGAAGAAATCGTGCAGCGGCTGGTGTTCGCGCTCGTCAACGAGGCGGCGCACATCCTGGAAGAGGGCATCGCCAACAAGGCCAGCGACATCGACGTGGTCTACATCTTCGGCTACGGCTTCCCGGTGCACCGCGGCGGTCCGCTGAACTACGCCAACGAGGTCGGTCTGTTCAACGTGGTGCAGGCGATGAAGCGCTTCGCGAAAAACCCGCTGGACGACGCGAAATTCTGGGAGCCCGCGCCGCTGCTGGCCCGGCTTGTCGCCGAAGGCAAGACCTTCTGATCCATCCCGAACGATCACACCGAACTGAACAGGAACCAACCATGACCAACGCCGTCATCGTTTCCACCGCCCGCACGCCCCTGACCAAGAGCTGGAAGGGTGCCTTCAACATGACCCATGGCGCCACGCTCGGCGGCCACGCGGTGCAGCACGCCGTTCAGCGTGCCGGCATCGACCCCGCCGAGGTCGAAGACGTGATCATGGGCTGCGCCAACCCCGAAGGGGCCACGGGCGCCAACATCGCGCGCCAGATCGCCCTCAAGGCCGGCCTGCCGATCACCACATCGGGCATGACCGTCAACCGCTTCTGCTCCTCGGGCCTGCAGACCATCGCGCTGGCCGCGCAGCGCATCATCGCCGGCGAAGGCTCGGTGTACGTGGCCGGCGGTGTGGAAAGCATCTCCTGCGTGCAGCAGGAGATGAACCAGCACATGCTCAAGGACCTGGCGCTGGAGAAGCAGAAGCCCGAGATCTACTGGAACATGCTGCAGACGGCCGAACAGGTGGCCAAGCGTTACAACATCGGCCGCGACGCGATGGACGAGTACGGCGCCGCCAGCCAGCAGAAGGCCGCCGCCGCGCTGGAGGCCGGCCTGTTCAAGGCCGAAATCGCGCCGATCACCGTGACCGCCGGCGTGGCCGACAAGGTCATGGGCCTGATGACCAAACAGGTCACGGTCGAGAACGACGAGGGTATCCGCCCCGGCACCACGTTCGAAGGCATTCACGGCCTGCGTTCGGCGCTGCCGGGTGGCCTGGTCTCGGCTGGCAACGCCAGCCAGTTCAGCGACGGTGCCGGTGCCTGCGTGCTGATGGACGAAGCCCTGGCGCAGAAAAAAGGTCTGCAGCCGCTGGGCCGGTTCCTGGGTTTTGCCGTCGCGGGTTGCGAGCCCGACGAAATGGGCATCGGCCCGGTGTTCGCCATCCCCAAGGTGCTCTCGCGCCTGGGCCTGAAGATGGACGACATCGACTTGTGGGAGCTCAACGAAGCCTTCGCGGTGCAGGTGATCTACTGCCGCGACAAGCTGGGCATTCCGGGCGATCGCCTGAACGTGAACGGTGGCGCGATCGCGGTCGGCCACCCCTACGGTGTGAGCGGCCAGCGTCTGACCGGCCACGCGCTGATCGAGGGCAAGCGCCGCGGTGCCAAACGCGTCTGCGTCACCATGTGCATCGGCGGCGGCATGGGCGCGGCCGGCATCTTCGAAGTGCTCTGACGCGGCGGCGGCTGTCGCGGGTGGACGAGGCCGTGGCTCGACCTGAACGGCGCCTGCTGTACCTCGTACACGGCGCGGCCAGTTATTACCACGAGGCGGCCTATTCGATCCTGTCGCTGTGGCGCCAACCGGGCACGGTGGACATCGGGATCGTGGTGGTCACCAACGACCCGGCACCCTTGCAGGCGTTGATCGGCGAACCGCCCCAGGTGCGCTACCTGATCTTTTCACCCGAGCAGCGGCGCGAATGGCAAGGTCCGATCGATTACGTCCACCGCATGAAGCCGCGCGCGTTCGGCTGGGCGATCGAATCGCTGGCCGCTGAAGGCGACCCGGTCTGGGCCTTCGTCGACTCCGACACCGCGTTCACGGCGCCGCCCGCGCGCTGGCTGGATCTGGTGGAGCAAGGCACGGTGGTGCTCCATGCCCAGGAAGGCACGGTTCAGGGCAACCGCACCCACTCACGATCGCAGCGGCGCCTGGACGACACCTGCCGGCGCCAGGCACTCACGATCCGGGGCGAACCGAAGCGGATCGCCGGTGATTCGCGCATGTGGAACTCGGGTGTGATCGGGCTGCGTCAGAGCCAGCGCGGCATTCTGGCCGAGACCGTGGCGCTCATCGATACGCTGTTTCCGATCTGTCCGATCCACACCGTCGAACAGGTGGCCCTGTCGCTGGTGCTTCAGGATCGTGGCCAGGCGGTGGCGACCTGCGAGACCGACGTGCTGCACTACCACATCTTCAAGGAATTCCGCGACGATCTGGCGCGGTTCTTCGAGCACTACCAGGGCGCCACGCGCGAGCAGTTGCTGGCGGCCTGGCCCGACATCGACCCCAGCCTGCGCATCGTGCCCAAGCGCGATTTCAACGCCTTGCCGAAGTGGCGCCGCAAGCTGCGCAAATACCTGGGCGGCACCTGGAAGCCGCTTCCGCTGCCGTGGTGACAACCAACGGGACGGCACCAACCGATATCTGCCGTGCTCCGTTCTTGGCCACGCGCTGCCTGCTCCGTCTTCAACCGACCGACCTGATGGACCTTCACCCATGACCACCCGCGACACCCTGAACTTCCTGCTCTACGACTGGATCAAGGCCGACGCCCTGTCGGCGCGCGAGCGCTTCGCCGACCACTCGCGCGAGACCTTCGACGCGGTGCTCGACACCTGCGAACGCATCGCCCGCGAGAAATACGCACCCTTCAACCGCCTGGTCGACATACAGGAGCCGCAATTCGACGGCGAGAAGGTCATCCTGCCGCAGGCCACCCATGATGCGCAGCAGGCCTATGCTGCCTCAGGCATGCTGAGCGCGGCGCAGGACTACGGAATCGGCGGCATGCAGCTGCCGTACACGGTGGAGGCCGCGGCCAACAGCTTTTTTTCGATGGCTTCGGTCAGCATCGGCAGCGGCATGCTGACCACCGGCAACGCCAACCTGCTGATGGCCCATGGCACCGAGCTGCAGAAGCAGGTGTTCGCGCTCAACGAGTTCTCGGGGCGCTGGTCGGGCACCATGTGCCTGAGCGAGCCGCAGGCCGGCTCCAGCCTCAGCGACGTGGCCACGCGCGCCGTGCCTGATGGCGCGGGCTTCGAGGCCGACCCGCTGGGCCCGCGTTACCGGCTGACCGGCAACAAGATGTGGATCTCCGCCGGTGAACACGAGCTGACCGAGAACATCGTCCACCTGGTGCTGGCCAAGATCCCTGGGCCGGACGGCAAGCTGGTGCCCGGCACGCGCGGCATCTCGTTGTTCATCGTGCCCAAGAAGCTGGTTGATGCCAGGGGTCAGCTCACCGGCGAGCGCAACGACGTGGCGCTGGCCGGGCTGAACCACAAATGCGGCTGGCGCGGCACGACCAACACGCTGCTGAACTTCGGCGAAGGCAAGTACCCGGTGCGCGGCGCGGCCGGGGCGGTGGGCTACCTCGTCGGCCAACCGGGCAAAGGCCTGCACTGCATGTTCCACATGATGAACGAGGCCCGCATCGGCGTGGGCCTGGCGGCCACCATGCTGGGCATGGCGGGCTACCAGGCCAGCCTGGACTACGCGAAGAATCGGCCCCAGGGCCGGCCGATACAGGCCCCCACGCTCCGCGCTGGTGCGTCGTCGCTGCCCCCCGAGGGGGCGCATTCCACCTTGGGGCGGTCCGGCGGTGGAATGGGCCCGGCCGGCAAGGACGCCGCGCAACCACAGGTCCGCATCATCGAACACGCCGACGTCAAGCGCATGCTGCTGGCGCAGAAGGCCTACTGCGAAGGCGCGCTGGCGCTGGAGCTGTACTGCGCCCGCCTGGTGGACGAGCAGCACACGGGCGACGCGGCCGCCGCGGACGACGCCCGGCTGCTGCTGGAGGTGCTGACGCCGATCGCCAAGAGCTGGCCCAGCGAATGGTGCCTGGAGGCCAACAGCCTCGCGATCCAGATCCACGGCGGCTACGGCTACACGCGGGACTTTCCGGTGGAGCAGTACTGGCGCGATAACCGCCTCAACATGATCCACGAAGGCACGCACGGCATCCAGGCCATGGACCTGCTCGGGCGCAAGGTGCTGATGGAGGAGGGCCGGGGCCTGACCTTGCTGGCCGCTCGCATGCAGGCCACGATCGCGCAGGCCGGGCTGATCGCCGAGCTGGCGCCACACGCCGCGGCCCTTGGCGAAGCGTTACGACACGTGGGCGCTGCCACGCGCGCGGCCTGGTCCACCGGCAAGCCGACCGATGCGCTGGCCAACGCCGTGCCTTACCTGCAGGCCTTCGGCCACACGGTGCTGGCCTGGATCTGGCTGGACGTGGCGCTGGACTCCCGCGCTCAGGCGGGCCACGCTGCCAGCGCGGGCCACACCGGCCGACTGGCCGCGGCACGTTATTTCTTCCATTTCGAGCTGCCCAAGATCGGCGCCTGGCTCAAGGTGGTGGAATCGCGCGACCGCACCTGCGCCGACTGTCCCGAGGAGGCATTCTGATGCTCAAGCACATCGTCATGTGGACATTCAAGGACCATGCCGAAGGGGCCGACAAGGCCACCAACCTGCGCCGCGCGAAGGAATTGCTTGACGCCTGTGCGGATATCGCGCCGGGGACACACCGTTTCGAGGTGGCCATCGCACAATCCGGCTTCGAATGCACCTATGACCTGGTGCTGTACAGCGAGTTTGAAGACCAGGAGGCGCTGGACGCGTACCAGAACCACCCGCAGCACGTGGCGCTGAAACCGTTCATCGCCGCCGTGCGCGCCGAGCGCCAGTGCATGGACTACCTGGCCTGACCCGATTCATCATCCCAACCCACCGGAGACCCCATGACCGCACGCACCGTTCAGCAACTGTTCGACCTCCAAGGCAAGACCGCGCTCGTGACCGGCGGCTCGCGCGGCCTGGGCCTTCAGATGGCCCATGCGCTCGGCGAGGCCGGCGCGCGCATCATGCTCAGCTCGCGCAAGGCCGGCGACCTCGAGGAGGCCGTGGCCGAGCTGCAGGCCGCCGGCATCGACGCGCGCTGGATCGCCGCCGACTGCGCGGTCGAGGCCGACATTCGCCGCCTGGCCGACGAAACCCTGGAGCGCATGGGCCCGGTGGACATCCTTGTCAACAACGCCGGTGCCGCCTGGGGCGCGCCGGCGCAGGACCATCCGGTCGAGGCCTGGGACAAGGTGATGAACCTGAACGTGCGCGGCTATTTCATCCTGAGCCAGCACATCGCCAAACATTCGATGATTCCGCGCAAGTCCGGGCGCATCATCAACGTGGCCTCGATCGCGGGCCTGGGCGGCAACCCGCCCGAGATGCAGACCATCGCCTACAACACGTCCAAGGGCGCCGTCATCAACTTCACCCGCGCGCTGGCCTGTGAATGGGGCCGTTACAACATCACGGTCAACGCGGTCTGCCCGGGCTTCTTCCCGAGCAAGATGACAGCCGGCACGCTCAAGGCGCTGGGCGAGGAAAAACTCGCCGCCCACGCGCCGCTGCGTCGCCTGGGCGACGACGAAGACCTCAAGGGCCTGACGCTGTTGTACGCCTCCGACGCGGGCAAGCACATCACCGGCCAGTGGCTGGCGGTGGATGGCGGTGTGAGCGTGGTGACCGGCGGATGAGCTTCAAGTTCGGCGCCCACATTCCCTTCGTGAACCATCTCGGGTTCACGCTGGAGCTGTTCGCCGACGGAAACTCCGAAATCCACTACGCACCGAAGCCCGAGCACCTGAATTCGTTCGGCGTGACCCACGGCGGCGCCTGCATGACGCTGCTCGATGTGGTGATGGCCACGGCCGCGCGCAGCGTGAACGAGGAGATGGGTGTGGTCACGATCGAAATGAAGACCAGCTTCATGCGGCCGGCCAAGGCAGCGCCAGGCGGCACGCTGGTGGCCAAGGGTCGTCTGATGCACCGAACCCCGTCCATGGCCTTCACCGAAGGCACGATTTTCGATGAGTCCGGCCGGGCCTGTGCGCACGCCACCGGCACCTTCAAGTACGTCAAGCGCCCGGTGTCCGGCGATGGCGCGGTTTCCCGGCCGATCGTCACCGACTGAGCACTTTTTTCCGATCGATTCGGCCACTTCCAGGCGCCCAATGGCCACAAGCAGCTATCAATACCGTAGCATCTAAAGGAACCCCATGCCCATCAACCAACAGATCCTGCTCGACAACCGCCCCGAGGGTGAAGCCAGCACGGCCAATTTCAAGCTCGTCAGCGCCGAGACGCCGCCCCTGCAGGAGGGGCAGGTGCTGGTGCGCCACCACTACCTGAGCCTGGACCCGTACATGCGCGGGCGCATGAACGCCGGCAAGAGCTACGCTCAGCCGCAGCCGCTGGGCGCGGTGATGCAGGGCGGCACGGTGGGCGAGGTCGTCGAGTCGCGGAGCCTGCGCTACCAGGTCGGCGACAAAGTCGTCGGCATGGGCGGGTGGCAGGAGTACAGCGTGGTCGATGCCGAACAGCCTGGTGCCTTGCGCAAGGTCGACACCACCCACGTGCCGTTGAGCCACTACCTGGGTGCGGTCGGCATGCCCGGCGTTACCGCCTGGTACGGGCTGGTGAAGATCATCGCGCCCAAGGCCGGCGACACGGTGGCCATCAGCGCGGCCACCGGCGCGGTGGGCAGCGCGTTCGCGGCGCTGGCCAAAGCGCGCGGCTGCCGGGTGGTCGGCATTGCCGGCGGCGCGGAGAAGTGTGACTACGCCGTGAAGGAGCTCGGCTACGACGCCTGCATCGACTACAAACTCCACGCCGACGCCGCCTCGCTGAGCAAGGCGCTCAAGGACGCCTGCCCGGCCGGCATCGACGGCTACTTCGAGAACGTCGGTGGCATGGTGCTCGACGCGGTGCTGCTGCGCATGAACGCCTTCGGCCGCATCGCGCTGTGCGGCATGATCGCCGGCTACGACGGCGCGCCGCTGCCGTTGACCTACCCGGCGCTCATTCTCGTCAACCGCCTGAAGATCGAAGGCTTCATCGTCAGCGAGCACATGGAGGTCTGGCCCGAGGCGCTGGCCGAACTGGGCCAGCTGGTGGGCAGTGGCAAACTCCGGCCGCGCGAATCGGTGGCGCAGGGCATCGCATCCGCGCCAGAAGCCTTCATCGGCCTGCTCAAGGGGCGCAACTTCGGCAAGCAGCTCGTCAAGCTGATCTGATTGGCCTGGCCTGCCGCGTCAAGGAGCCCCGATGGACACGCCCACGCTGATCCTGCACCACTACCCGAACTCGCCGTTTTCGGAGAAAGTCCGCCTGATCCTGGGTGCCAAACAGCTGGCCTGGAAATCGGTGCTGGTGCCGGCCATCCTGCCCAAGCCGGACGTGGTGGCGCTCACCGGCGGCTACCGCAAGACCCCGTTCCTGCAGGTTGGTGCCGACATTTATTGCGACACCGCGCTGATCGCCGATGTGCTCGAACACGTGCAACCCGAACCTGCGCTGTACCCCCTGGCCCTGAAGGGCGTGAGCCGGGTGTTCGCGCAATGGGCCGACACCACCCTGTTCTGGGCCGCGATGGGCTACAACCTGGGCCCCAAGGGTGCGGCCCAGATGTTCGCCGGCGCACCGCCCGAGGCGGCACGGGCCTTTGCCGAAGACCGAAAGGCCATGTCGGCCGGCATGACCCGGTTGCGGCCGGGCGACGCCGCTTCGGCCTACCGCTCGTACCTGCGCCGCATCGCGCACATGGTCGAGGAGCACGACTTTCTCTTCGGCGCCGAGCCCTGCATCGCCGACTTCGCCACCTACCACCCGCTGTGGTTCACGCGCACCCGGGTGCCGGTGATGGCCGACATCCTGAACGCCACGCCCGCCGTGCTCGAATGGATGGACCGTCTCGCGAAGGGGGGCCACGGCCGCTCCGAGAAGCTCGGCGCGCCCGATGCCATCGCCGTGGCCGCGGGCAGCGAGCCCCTGGCCGCCGGCGCCAACCTGCTACTCGACAGCGCGTTCCAGGACGACCATGGCATTGCGCTGGGCGGCACGGTCACCGTCGCGGCCGAGACCTTTGGCCCCGAGGCCACCGAGGGCGAGCTGATCGCCGCCACCCGCACCCATTACACGCTGCGCCGCACCGACCCGCGGGTCGGCACGGTGCACGTGCATTTCCCCCGTATCGGCTACGTTTTGAAGAAGGCAGAAACCCCATGATCGACGATTTCAAAGGAAAGACCGCCGTGTTGACCGGCGCCGGCTCGGGCTTCGGCCTGGAGTGCGCGCGCATCGGCGCCCGCCTGGGCATGAACCTCGTGCTGGCCGACGTGCAGCAGGACGCGCTGGATGCCGCCGCGGCCGAAATGCGTGCCGCCGGTGCGCCGGTGCTGGCCCGCCGGGTCGACGTCTCCAGCGCCGAGCAGATGGAGGCCCTGGCCGTGGCAACGCGCTCGCAGTTCGGCGCGCCGCATTTCGTGTTCAACAACGCCGGCGTGGGCGCGGGCGGTCTGGTGTGGGAGAACTCGATCCGCGACTGGGAATGGGTGCTGGGCGTGAACCTCTGGGGCGTGATCCACGGCGTGCGCCTGTTCACGCCGATGATGCTCGAAGCCGCCGGGGCCGACCCCAACTACACGGGCCACATCGTCAACACCGCCAGCATGGCCGGCCTGCTGACGCCGCCCAACATGGGCATCTACAACGTCAGCAAGCACGCCGTGGTGAGCCTGACCGAGACGCTGTACCAGGACCTCAGGCTGGTCACCGACCAGGTCGGCGCCAGCGTGCTGTGCCCGTACTTCGTGCCCACCGGCATCAGCCAGAGCCACCGCAACCGGCCGGCCGACCTGGCGGATCAGAAGCCCACGCGCAGCCAGCTGATCGGGCAGGCGATGAGCGACAAGGCCGTGGGCTCGGGCAAGGTCACCGCCGCCGAAGTCGCGCAGATGGTGTTCGACGGCATGAAGGCCGACCGCTTCTACATCTTCAGCCACCCCAAGGCGCTGGGCAACGTGAGCGACCGCATGAATGCCATCGTCGCCCAGCAGAATCCGCCCGACCCGTTTGCCGCGCGTCCGGAAATCGGCGTGGGTCTCAAGGCGGCCTTGCGCGCAGCCGGCGACTGAAGCGCACGGCCCGATCCCCGCGGGTGGACGGGGAAACCGGCGACGGGCCACAATGCTGCGACCCGCACCGGGCCGCGCCGACCCCGGCCCGCCCGCACCGCGGCGCGCATCCAGGAGGCCGCCCGATGAACTACACCCTGACCCTGGTCTGTCCTGACGAGGTTGGCGAGGCCGATCGCCGCGCCGCCGAGCAGCGTTACCGCCGCGCGCTCGATGAGGCGCTGGGCGGCGCCAGCCTGGTGCTGCCCACCTGGCGCGCCTGGCTCGGCATCGTCGCGCGCCACGGCGACAGCCCCGACCGCAGCGCGCTGACCGACGCCGAGCGTGAGGTGGCCGAGCGCTGGCTGGCCGCCGAAGCCGCCGCGACCACCGCCGCCTTCGGCCCGAACCGCTACCTGGACGAAGCCCGCTTCGACATCGGCCCGTAGCGGTGTCGCACCCATCTTCCAGCACCCGAATCAGCCCGTTTTCGGAGTCAAACATGCCAGATCCTAGCGTCAGACGGCCACCGGAAGCTATGGTCTTGATAGCGTTTTGCGCCCTGTTCGCGGCCGCGGCCACCGCCCGGGCGCAGCCCACAGCCGCGCCGGTGAAGGCGATCACGGTGGCGCAAGGTCTGGAGAATCCCTGGGCAATGGCGTTCCTGCCGGAGGGGCGATTTCTGGTGACCGAGCGGCCCGGTCGGCTGCGCGTGGTGGAGGCCGACGGCCGCCTGAGCCCGCCGGTGGCGGGGTTGCCGCCGGTGGCCGCGGGCGGGCAGGGCGGGCTGCTGGACGTGGTGCTTGACAGCGGCTTCGCGGCCAACCGCACGGTCTACGTCTGCTATTCCGAGCCCGCCGGCGACGGTACGTCGGGCAACAGCACCGCGCTGGCCCGCGCGCGCCTGTCCGACGACCGCACCCGGCTGGAGGATGTGCGCGTGATCTTCAGCCAGCGTCCCAAGGTGGCCAGCCGCCTGCACTTCGGTTGCCGCATCGTCGAGGCGATGAAGGGCGGAAGGCCCGACGGCACGCTGTTCCTCGCGCTGGGCGAGCGATTCAGTCGCATGCAGGACGCGCAGACGCTGGACAACCACCACGGCAAGGTGGTCCGGGTGGCCAAGGACGGCCGCGTGCCGCCGGACAACCCCTTCGTGGGCCGTCCCGGCGCCTTGCCCGAGATCTGGAGCTACGGCCACCGCAACCCGCAGGGCGCCACGCTCGGCCCCGACGGGCGCCTGTGGATGCACGAGCACGGCCCGCAAGGCGGCGACGAGATCAACCGGCCCGAGCCGGGGCTCAACTATGGCTGGCCGGTGATCACCTTTGGCGAGCAGTACGGCGGCGGCCCGATCGGCGCCGGCATCACAGCCAAAGCGGGCATGGAGCAGCCACTGCACCACTGGACGCCGTCGATCGCCCCTTCGGGCATGGCCTTCCTCACCAGCGACCGCTACGGCCCCGCCTGGCGCGGCAGCCTGTTCGTGGGCTCGCTCAAGTTCCAGTTCCTGAACCGGGTTGAACTGTCGGGCACCCGCGTGGTGGGCGAGGAGCGGCTGCTGAGCGATCTGGGCGAACGCATCCGCGACGTGCGGCAGGGGCCGGACGGCTACCTGTACGTCCTCACCGACAACGCCAAGGGCCGCCTGCTGCGGCTGGCGCCGCCCTGAGCCCGCTGGGGGCGTCAGCCGGCCTGTGGATGGTGTTTTTCAGCATTCATTGGCCTCAATCCCAGCGTCGGATGGCCACGAACCGCTATCAATCCAGGAGTAAATTCGGGCGCTCACAGATCGCGCACCAGCGGCGCCATCTGTCCCAGCGCATGGCTGAAGTACGGGGCGACGCAGCCCAGGTGGCTGGCGGGGGTGGCGGCGCAGTCGGTCAGCGTCACGGTGGGGCCCGCGCCGCGGGCCTGCATCGCCTGCAGGGTCCGGGTGGCGGCGGCGTAGGGCACGGTCTGGTCGTCGCGGCCGTGGAACATCCACACCGGCGCCTCGGGCTTCCAGTCGTGCACATTGCTGTCGCGCTCGATCGCGGCGGTGTCGTCGGCGAGGAAGTTGTCCAGGAAGGTGGTCTGGTAGGTCACGTCGGCGTCGTCGGGGATCAGCAGCCGCAGGATCAGCCGGCGGACTTCGTTGCGCACGGTGGCGCCCAGGTAACGCAGGAAACCGGGGCTGATCAGCCCGCCGATGAAGGCGTTCTCGTCGCGCACGCGCTGGAGCTGCATGTCCAGCGTCACGCCCACGTGGTAGGGGCCGGCGCCGGGGATCGAGCCGACCAGTTGCCGCCGATGGATGCTGGCGCCGGCCTCGAGCGCGCGGTGCGTCGCCATCGTCACGTAGCCGCCTTCGGAGTAGCCGACCAGAAAGAGCTGCCCGTTGTCCAGCACCGTGGCGTTGTGGCGCCAGGTGCGCGCGGCGGTCAGCAGGTCGGTCACGGCCGCGGCGGACGGCTCGGACAACAGGTACGGGTGCTGGGCCGCTTTCGCGGCGCCGAACCCGACGTAGTCGGCGGCCACGACGATGAAACCGAGCGACGCCAGGATCACCGCGGGTTCCGCCGGCACCACGTTGTTGCCGGGCGCCTGGGCGTCCTTGAAGATGGTCGCGTGCTGGTAGCTGAGCACCGGGCTCGGGGTGCCGGGCTCCTTGACCGGCACGCTGACCAGTCCCGACGCCACGACCTCGTTGCCGTGCCCGTCCCGGGTCAGGTAGGTCAGGCGGAACGACCTGACGGTATAGGCCGGAACCGCCGTCGGCATCTTGTCGTGCCCCTGCACGGCGGCGGTGATGGTGGTCGCCGTCAGGGTGTTGATCGGGGTGGCCGACAGGAGCTGGCCCGGCCCGCTGACCACGCGGTCTTCGTCCGGAGGGACTTCCAGCGGGCGCCGGGATGCGGCATCGTCAACCGGGGGTTGGAGAGTCGAAGGGCTGGTCGGGGCCGGATCGGTTGCGGCCGCCAGCCTGACGGTGTCACCGGAACCGCAGCCCTGGAGCGCGGCCACCAGCAGGATCGGTACCACCACGGACCGCCAGAACGGAAGGCCTTGACGTTTCATGGCCGGATTGATCGAGTTCTGGTGCCGGGTGAGGACGGGGTGTGCGGAGCGCCCGGTGCCGGGTGCGGCTCAGCTCCTGGCTGCGCTGGCTTTGCGCAGGACGGCGTAGCACTGGTCCTTCAGCAGCAGTTTTTCCTTCTTGAGGATCTCGATTTCCTCATGGGTGGCGTGCTCGACATGGTTTTCCATGTTCTTGATGCGCTGATCGAGCTCGTTGTGCTTGTCGAACAGGCGCTGGAAGTGGGTGTCGGAGGTTTTCAGTTCGGTGATCAGGTCGCGGTATTCGGGAAACATGGGACTCCTCTGGTTGCGCCCGGGCCCGCTGGATGGGCCCGGATGGCCTCTACTGTAACCGGTGGTGCGGGGTGTTTTCCCGGTGTCGGCCAATGCGCGCTGGGCCTACCATCAGCGGTTTTCAACCCCGGTTCCGGTCCGATGTCCAGGACGCGGGTCGCCTGAAACGTCGCGAGGTCGCCCATGCCGCAGGATCGATACACCATCCGCCCCATGAAGCGGTCCGAGATCGACCTCGCGGTCGATTGGGCCGCCGACGAAGGCTGGAACCCCGGCTTGCACGATGCCGGGAGCTTTCACGCTGCCGATCCTGAAGGTTTCCTGCTCGGTCTGCTGGACGGCGAGCCGGTGGCCTCGATCTCGGCCGTGCGCTACGGTCAGGATTTCGGGTTCATCGGCTTCTACATCGTCAAGCCGACCTGTCGGGGGCAGGGCTACGGCCTTCGCCTCTGGAACGTGGCCATGCAGCGTCTGGCCGGGCGCACCGTGGGACTGGACGGCGTGGTCGCACAGCAGGACAACTACCGCAAGTCCGGATTCGCGCTGGCCTGGAACAACGCGCGCTACGAGGGCGTTGGCGGGGGCGCGGGTTCGGCCGACGAGGCCATCGTGCCGCTGTCCACAGTGCCGTTCGAAGCGCTTGATGCCTACGATCAGCCGTTTTTTCCCGATGACCGGCGCGCCTTCCTGCGGGCCTGGATCGGTCAGACTGGCGCGGCGGCGCTGGGGCTGGTGCAGGACGGACGGCTGGCTGGCTACGGCGTGCTGCGGTCCTGCCGCAGGGGCGCCAAGATCGGACCGCTGTTCGCCGACGACCCCCAACTGGCCGAGCGGCTGTTCGTGGCCCTGAAGGCTCGGGCGCCGCAGGGGGCGCCTCTGTTCCTGGACATTCCCGTGCCCCATGCTGCTGCGCTCGAACTGGTGCAGCGCCAAGGCATGACCCGGGGCTTCGAGACGGCGCGGATGTACACCGGCCCCGCCCCGGACGTACCGATGGACCGCTTCTATGGCGTGACCAGCTTCGAACTGGGCTGAAACCTCGCGGTTTTAGGTTTTTTCGGCCACTTCCCAGCGTCCACCGGCCACCGGCAGCTATCAAAAAGGGAGTTGCTGATACCCCGTGCCAACCCGGCCAGCTGTTCAGCGGGCCCAGGGTAGGGTAAGCCCAGCTTTTTCCCGGCGGCCGGCGTCGATAGAGTCGTTGTCTCGCTGCTTGCCAGTCTCTGCCGCCTCATGACTAGGAAACCCGCCATGACCTCCACCGCCCGACCCGAAACGCTCGCCCTTCAGCGCCTCTACCAATGGGAAAAGACGACGCCCGACAAGACCGTCTTCACGCAGCCGATGGGCGGCGGCCAGGTGCGTGAATGGACCTGGAAACAGGCGATGGACGAAGTACGGCGCATGGCCGCTTACCTCAAAGGCCTGAACCTGGAGCCGGGCTCGCGCATCGCGATGCTCGCCAAGAACACCGCGCACTGGATGCTGGCCGACTGGGCGATCTGGATGGCCGGCCATGTGTCGGTGCCGCTGTACCCCACGCTGGCGGCGGGCACCGTGCGCCAGATCCTGGAGCACAGCGAGTCCAAGCTGCTCTTCGTCGGCAAGCTCGACGTGTGGGACGACATGAAGGCGGGTGTGCCCGAGGGCCTGCCCATGGTCACCTTGCCGCTGGCGCCCTGGGTCGACAGCGCCCGGGGCTGGGAGGAGATCATCGGCAAGACAGCACCCCTGGCCGGCAGCCCGGTGCGTCCCGCCGACGAGCTGTGCACGCTGATCTACACCTCGGGCACCACCGGCATGCCCAAGGGGGTGATGCACAGCTTCGGCACCTTCGCCTGGTCGATCACCTCGGGTCTCAAGCGCGTGCCGCTGGATCAGCGCGGCCGGGTTCTGAGCTTCCTGCCGCTGGCGCACGTGGCCGAGCGCATGGTGGTCGAGCACGGCCTGCTGGCCACCGGCATGCACGTCTTTTTTGCCGAGAGCCTGGAGACCTTCGTCTCCGACATCCAGCGCGCTCGACCGACAGTGTTCTTCGCGGTGCCGCGGCTGTGGGTGAAGTTCCAGCAGGGTGTGCAGGCCAAGATGCCGCCCGAGAAGATGGCCCGGCTGCTGAAGATCCCGATCCTGCGCGGCATGGTGAAAAAGAAGGTGCTGGCGGGCCTCGGTCTGGACCAGGCCTTCTGGGCCGCCGGCGGCGCCGCGCCGATGCCGCCCTCGGTACTGGCCTGGTACCGCAGCCTGGGCCTGGACATCGTCGAGGTCTATGGCATGACCGAGAACTGCGGCCTGTCGCATTCCACCGTGCTGGGCAAGCCGCGTCCCGGCACGGTGGGCACCACCTACGAGGGGGTTCAGTGCCGCACCGATCCGGCCACCGGCGAGATCCAGGTCAAGGGCGAATGCGTGATGCTGGGCTACTACAAGCAGCCCGAGGTGACCCGCGAGACCTTCACCGCGGACGGCTGGCTGAAGACGGGCGACAAGGGCACGATCGACGCCGAGGGCAACCTGAAGATCACCGGCCGGGTCAAGGACCTGTTCAAGACCGGCAAGGGCAAATACGTGGCACCGGCGCCGATCGAAAACAAGCTGGCCACCCATGCCGCGATCGAGGCTTGCTGCGTCACCGGCGCCAACCTCGGCCAGCCGCTGGGCCTTCTGATGCTCAACCCCGACGCGGCCGCGAAGGCGCGCGACGCCGCGGGGCGCAAGGCGCTGGAGGCCTCGCTGGCCGAGCACCTGAAGGCGGTCAACGCGCAGCTCGACCCGCACGAGCAGATGGACTGCCTCGTGGTCACGGCCGATCCGTGGTCGGTGGAGAACGACATCCTGACGCCGACCATGAAGGTCAAGCGCAACAAGATCGAAGACCTGTTCGCGCGCAACTACGAAAACTGGGTCGCTTCGCGCAAGAAGGTGGTTTGGATCTGAAGGCGCGGTCGGCTGCGGACGCCACCGGCCACGCGGTTCAGGCGCTGTGGCCCGGGCGGCTCAGAGGCCGAGCTGGCGCGACGCCAGCTCCTTCATGATTTCCTCGGTGCCGCCACCGATCATCATCACCTTGACCTCGCGGTAGATGCGCTCGGCCGCCGTGCCCTGCATGAAGCCCATGCCGCCGAGAATCTGTACCGCGGCGTCGGCGCAGAACTGCATGGTCCGGGTGGCATGGTTCTTCAGCAGGCACACCTGCGCCACCCATTCGGCGCCCTTGGCGGCCTTGTCGCCGCTGTCGGCGCGCGCGGTCACCGCGTCCAGCCATGCGCGGGTGGATTCGATGCGCGTCTTCATGTCCATCAGCTTGTGGCGGATCACCTGGTGGTCGATGATCGCCATGCCGAAGGTCTTGCGCTGGCGCGCCCAGTCCAGCGCGTCGTCGTAGCAGCGCTCGGAGAAGCCCAGCGACATGGCAGCCATCGACAGGCGTTCGCCGTTGAAGTTGGTCATGATCATCTTGAAGCCCTGGCCCTCCTCGCCCACCAGGTAGCGCGCCGGCACCCGTACGTTGTCGAAACGCAGGTGCGCGGTGTCGGAGCAGTGCCAGCCCATCTTGTCGAGCCGGCTGCGCGACACGCCGGGCGTGTTGCCCGGAATCACCAGCATCGACACGGCCATCGGGCCCTTGACCTTCGGGTCGGTGCGCACGGCGGCGGTGATCCAGTCGGCGCGCATGCCGGAGGTGATGAAGATTTTTTCACCGTTGACCACGTAGTCGTCGCCGTCGCGAACGGCCGTGGTGCGCAAGGAGGCCACGTCGGTACCGCCGCCGGGCTCGGTGATGCCCAGCGCAGAAATCCGCTCGCCGCGCAGCACGTCCGGAATGATCTCGGCCTGCAGCGCGGCGCTGCCGTGGCGCTGGATCGGCGGCAGGCCGATGTTGTGACTGAACAGGCTGGCCATCAGACCGCCGCTGGCGCCATGACGCGCCAGCGTGGCCGCCAGCACGTTGCGCGGCGCCCAGGGCGCGGGCGTGCCGCTCAATGCCTCGGGGTAGCCCAGGCCCAGCAGGCCGAGTTCGGCGGCGCGGCGGTGCAAGCTGCGCGGCAGTTCGCCGGCCTTTTCCCAGGCTTCCAGGTTCGGGGCGATTTCGGTTTTCGCGAACCGTTCGGCGGTTTCGGCCAGCAGGCGCAGGTCTTCGGTGGTGATCGCGGCGTCGGACATCGGGGATCTTTCAATGATTGGGGTCGGCAAACAGCTTGGGCTTTGTTGCGCGGTGGAAGCCCTCGAAGGGGCGGATGGCAGCGCGCTCCCGCACCTTCTCGTCGGCCGCGCGCATGGGCCAGCCCAGGCGCACCTGGGGCCGCCCGGCGTCGATGCGCAGCGTGCTGCCGTTGACGAAGCTGGCGGCCGGGCTCAGCAGGTAGACGATGCCGGCGGAAATTTCGGCCTCGGTGGCGAAGCGGCCGATGGGCAGGGTCTTGGCCATCTCGCGGATCATCGGAGCCATGGCTGCAGGGTAGTTGTCCATGCCGCTGGACGCCACATAGCCGGGCGCCACCGCGTTGACGCGCACGCCGCGCGGGCCCCATTCGGCCGCGGCGGTTTCGGTGAAGCTGACCATGCCCGCGCGGGCCGCGCCGCTGTGGCCCATGCCGGGCATCGAGCCCCACATGTCGGCCACGATGTTGACGATGGCGCCCCCGGAGCGCGCCATGCACTGGGTGTAGCACTCGCGCGCCACCAGAAAGCCGCCGGTGAGGTTGGTGCTGACCACGGCCTCCCAGCCTTTGGCGCTGATGGCTTCCAGCGGGGTCATGAACTGGCCGCCGGCGTTGTTGACCAGACCGTCGATGCGGCCATGCTCACCCAGCACGGCCGTGACCAGGGCGCGCACCGCGTCTTCCTGCCGGATGTCGCAGGCGTGCAGGCTTGCCTGGCCGCCATCCTCGGCGATTTCGGCCGCCACGGCCTGCAGCTTGTCGGCCTTGCGGCCCACCAGCACGACGCGCGCGCCCAGCGACGCGAGCTCGTGCGCGGTGCACCGGCCGATGCCGGAGCCGCCGCCGGTGACGACGATGACCTGGTCCTTGAACAGCGCCGACGCAAAGATGGATTGGTAGGGCATGGGCGTTCCTTGCGTGTGCCTCAGGCTGCTGCGGCCGTGGCCAGACCCAGCATGGCGCGGGCCTCGGCCGGGCTGGCGATGGCGCGGCCGGCGCGGCGTGCGCAGGCCGCCAGCGCCTCGATCAGCACGCCGTTGCCGGACGCCCGCGAGCCATCGGGCAGGTAGAAGGTGTCCTCCAGGCCGGTGCGCAACATGCCGCCGAGCTCGGCCGTCTTCTGGTGCACGGGCCAGATCTCCTGGCGGCCGATGAGCGTGGACTGCCAGACGGCGCCGGGCACCAGCCAGCGTGGCAGCAGGGCGAGCAGGTCGGCGTCGCAGGGCATGCCGGAGGCCACGCCCATCACGAAGTTGTACTCGGGACGACCCATCTCCGGCTTCAACAGGCCGGCCTTGATGTACATGCCCACCGAGCGCACGATGCCCACGTCGAAGCATTCGAACTCGGGGTGCGTGCCACATTCGCCCATCACGTCCAGGAACTGCTGAACCTTGGACACCGGGTTGTCGAACACCATCGGCGGCCAGGCCCACTGGCCGTCTTCCTTGATCTTCAGGTAGTTCAGGCTGCCGGCGTTGCAGGCGGCGATTTCGGGCCGGACCCGCCGGATGCACGCCACCGGGCCGGAGATGTCCTTGCCGACCACGCCGGTGGTCAGGTTGATGATGACACCAGGGCAGGCATCCCGGATGGCGTTGACGATGGACTCCGCGACGTCCGGATCCCAGGACGGCATGTGGCCGAAGCCTTCGTCCTGCATGCGCAGGTGCACGTGCATGACGGCCGCGCCGGCGTTGAAGGCGTCACGCGCTTCGGCGGCCATCTGGGCGGGCGTCACCGGCACCGGATGCTGTTTCGGGTTGGTGAGCACGCCGGTGAGCGCGCAGGTGAGTATGGCTTTTTCCATCATGCGTCCTTCGGTTGATTGATGTCGAGTTCGACCAGCAGCGCGCCGGATTCCACCTGGTCGCCGGCCTTGGCGTGCAGCGCCCTGACCGTTCCGTCTGCCTGGGCACAGAGCCACATTTCCATCTTCATGGCTTCCACGCACACGAGTTGCTGCCCAACTGTCACGAGGTCACCGGCGGCCACCGGCACGTGCGTGACCTTGCCCGCCACCGGCGACAACGCCCGGCTGGGGTCCTGCAGCGCATCCGCGGCGGGGAAGGGCGAGACTTCCTCGAAGACGAAGCTGTGCCCGCGCCAGGCCACATGCACCTGCGCGCCGGCGATCCGGGCAATGGCGCTTTGCTGCACCCCGTGCAGTTCGAAGCGCAGGATGCCCGCGTCGAAAGAGAGCACGCGCGCCGCCTCGGTGGTGCCCTCGAGCGTGACGGCGACATTTCCATCACGGTCGGCATGGACACGCACCGGGCGGGTGTGCTCACCGCACCGCAGGTTGAAGCCGTAGGCCGAGACGCTGTTGGCACGCCAGCTGTTGCCGTCCTGCGAGGCCACGGCGATGGCCGCCACGCGCCAGGCATCGTCGCTGGCGGCAGGCGCGGTGAGCAAGGGCTCGCCGGTTTCGAGCCACTGGTCGATCAGCGTCGTCGTCATCTCGGCGCGGCGGAAGGCCGGGTGGTCCACCAGGTCGCTGAGGAAGCGGCCGTTGTTCTTCAGGCCCAGCAGGGGCGCCTGGGCCAGTGCGGCGCGCAGGCGGCGGATGGCGTCGTCGCGGTCGCGTCCGTGCGCGATCACCTTGGCCACCATGGGGTCGTAGAACGGCGACACCACCGATCCTTCGCGGATGCCATCGTCGATGCGGATGCCATGGGCGAGACGCCCGCTCTCCAAACCACCGTGCACGGCCGCCTCGGGCTTCCACCACAGCACCTGCCCGGTCTGCGGCGCGAAGGCGGAGTACGGGTCTTCCACGTACAGGCGCGCCTCGATCGCATGGCCCGTGAGACGGATCTCGTCCTGGCGGGCGGGCAGCGCCGCACCGGCAGCGACCTGCAACTGCCACTCCACCAGGTCGTAGCCCGTGATGCACTCGGTGACCGGGTGCTCCACCTGCAGGCGGGTGTTCATCTCCAGGAAATAGTGCCTGAGCTGGTCGTCGACGATGAACTCGACCGTGCCGGCGCCGCGGTAGCCCACGGCCAATGCGGCGGCCACCGCGTCCTTGCCCATGGCTTCGCGCATGTCGGAGGAGACCACCGGGGAAGGCGCCTCTTCGATCACCTTCTGCCGGCGCCGCTGCGCCGTGCAGTCGCGCTCGCCGAGGTACACGGCGTTGCCGTGCGCGTCGGCGAACACCTGGATTTCGATGTGCCGTCCGTTGTCGATCAGGCGCTCCAGCATCAGCGTGCCGTCGCCAAAGGCGCTGGTGGCCTCGCGCCGGGCGCCGTCGATGGCCGCCTGCAATTCGTCGTCGGCACGGACCAGTCGCATGCCACGCCCGCCACCACCGGCCACCGCCTTGACCAGCAGGGGATAACCCAGCTTTCGGGCCTCCAGCATCAGGGTGGCATCGCTCTGGTCTTCGCCGAGGTAGCCTGGCGCGCAGGGCACACCGGCGGCCAGCATGCGCTTCTTGGCCAGGGCTTTGTCGCCCATGGCTTCGATCGCCGACGGCGGCGGGCCGATGAACACCACGCCCGCGTCGGCGCAGGCCTGGGCAAAGGCCGCGTTCTCGCTCAGAAAGCCGTAGCCGGGATGCAGGGCATCGGCCCCGGTCCTGCGCGCGGCGTCCAGGATGGCGTCGAACTTCAGGTAGGACTCGGCCGCCGGTGAGGCGCCGATGTGCACCGCTTCGTCGGCCAGCGCCACATGGGGAGCCTCGCGATCGGCATCGCTGTACACCGCTACCGTGGCGTAGCCGAGTTTGCGGGCGGTACGGATGACGCGGCAGGCGATCTCGCCCCGGTTGGCAATCAGGATTTTGTTAAACATCGAGCACCTCTGAATCTGTTTGGGTGGCAGAGCGTTTTGCTCCGTGTCCCCCGGCCGCTGCGCGGCCTCCTCCTTTACCTGCGCAAAACGCCCTGCCACCCAAACTCGGCCAGGGTTTGATCGGTTGCGTGGGCGCTTTCATGCCGGCACCCAGTTCGGTTTGCGCTTCTGCAGGAATGCGCCCATGCCCTCCATGGCCTCGGCGCCCTGGGCGGCGCGGGAGAAGACGGCGGCGGCTTCGTCGATCAGCGAGGCCGGAGCCTGCAGCCGGGCCTTGGCCATCAAGGCCTTGGTGGCGGCCAGCGCGGCCGGGCCGCAGGCCAGGATGTCGCTGAGCACCGCGTCCAGCGCGAATTGCAGCTGGGCGGTTTCCACCTGCTGGTGCACCAGCCCGATCCGCAGCGCCGCGGCGGCGTCCAGCCGGCCGCCGGTGACCGCCAGGCGCTTGGCCTGCGAATAGCCCAGCCGCTCCACCAGGAACGGCGCGATCTGCGCGGGCACCACGCCCAGGGAGGTCTCGGGCAGGCGAAAGCTCGCGGTTTCCGTGGCAATGGCCACATCAGCCACGCAGGCCAGGCCGAAACCACCGCCCATGACCGTGCCTTCGAGCAGCGCGACGATGGCCAGCGGCGAGTTCGCAAACGCGGCGCACAGGTGGCCGAAGCGCGCGTTGACCTCGGCGATCGGGTCGGTGCCATCGGCGCCACCCTGCATGGCGCGCATGCGCGCGGCGGCCATGTCCTTGAGGTCGCCGCCGGAGCAGAAATGCCCGCCCGCGCCGCGCAACACCACCACGCGCACCGCATCGGCCGCCCCGACGGTCTGCTCGGCCTGCGCGAGCGCCTGCTGCAGTTCCGCGACCATGGTCAGCGACATGGCGTTGCGGGACTGCGGGCGGTTCAGGGTGAGTTCGAGCACAGCGCCCTGGCGGCGCGCGATGAGGGTTTCAAACGTCACGGCCGTTTGCTCCCGTCTCAGCCCTGTTTGCCCGGCAGCGTGCCTTCGAGCTTGCAGATGATGCCCAGCATGATCTCGTCGGCACCGCCGCCGATCGAGATCAGGCGCCCGTCGCGGTACGACTGCGAGATCGGGTTGTCGGCCGTGAAGCCCATGCCGCCCCAGTACTGCAGGCAGCTGTCGGCCACTTCGCGCGTCAGGCGCCCGGCCTTGAGCTTGGCCATGGACGCGAGCTTGGTCACGTCCTTGCCCGACACGTAGCTCTCCACCGCACGGTAGGTGAGGGCGCGCAAGGCCTCGACCTCGGTGCGCAGCTCGGCCAGACGGAAATGCACCACCTGGTTGTTCAGGATGGGCTGGCCGAAAGTCTGGCGCTGGCGGGTGTAGTCGATGGTCTGGTCGATCAGGTTGTCGAGGGAGCGCAGCGATCCCGCCGCGCCGTACAGGCGCTCTTCCTGGAATTGCAGCATCTGCAGCATGAAACCCATGCCCTCCTGGCCGACCACGTTGCGCCGGGGCACCCGCACGTTGTCGAAGAAGATCTGCGCGGTGTCGCTCGAGTGCATGCCGATCTTCTCGATCTTCTGGCGCGTGATGCCCGGGGCATCCATCGGCACCATGATCAGCGACTTGTTCTTGTGCGCCGGCCCCTCGCTGGTGTTGGCCAGCAGGCAGCACCAGTCGGCCTGCATGCCGTTGGTGATCCACATCTTGGAGCCGTTGATGACATAGTCGCCGCCGTCCTTGCGGGCGGTGGTCTTGAGCGCCGCCACATCCGAGCCGCCGGTCACTTCGCTCACACCGACGCAACCCACCATGTCACCGGCGATGGCGGGGGCCAGGAACTCGTTGCGCAGCTCGTCGGAGCCGAAGCGGGCCAGTGCCGGCGTGCACATGTCGGTCTGCACGCCAATGGCCATCGGCACTCCGCCGCAATTGCAGTCACCCAGCGCTTCGGCCATGACCATCGAGTAGCTGAAGTCGAGCCCCATGCCGCCGAATTCGGTGGGGTACTTGATGCCCAGCAGGCCCAGGTCACCCAGTTTCTTGAACAGTTCATGCGCCGGAAACTGCCCGGCTTTTTCCCACTCCTTGGTGAACGGGTTGATTTCGTTGGCGACGAACTTGCGAACGGTGTCGGAGATCTGGTTGTGTTCGGCGGTGAATTTCATGATGGATCGGTCGGGTTTGAATGGGGTCTTGGATCGGAGCGGCGGGCCTACATGCGGGCCACGCCGAAGGTGTTGGGATGCAGCGTTCGGCCGTCGGCCTCCACCGCCATGGCCAGGCACAGGCCCAGGATGCGGCGGGTGTCGCGTGGGTCGATGATCCCGTCGTCCCACAGCCGGGCGGTGCCGAACAGGGCCGCGCTTTCCTTGTCCAGGCGCTGGCGCAACCCGTCCGACATCGCCTGCAAGGCCTCGTCGTTGACCGGCATGCCCATGCGCTCGATCTTGGCGCGGTTGACGATGTCCATCACCTTGGCCGCTTGCGCGCCGCCCATCACCGCGGTGCGCGCCGTGGGCCAGGCAAAGATGAAGCGGGGGTCGAAGCCACGGCCGCACATGCCGTAGTTGCCGGCGCCGAACGAGCCGCCCATCACGATGGTGAACTTGGGGACCCGCGCGTTGGCCACCGCCTGGATCATCTTGGAGCCGTGTTTGATGGCGCCCCCGCGCTCGGCCGCCGATCCCACCATGTAGCCCGTGGTGTTCTGCAAAAAGACCAGCGGCGTGCCACTCTGGTCGCACAGCTGGATGAACTGCGCGGCCTTGGTGGAGCCACTGGGCTGGATCGGCCCGTTGTTGCCGAGAATGCCCACCAGATGGCCGTGAATGCGCGCGTGCCCGCACATCGTCTCGCTCGCATAACCGGCCTTGAATTCGAGGAAGTCCGAGCCGTCGACCAGGCGCGCAATGATCTCGCGCACGTCGTAGGGCTCGCGCTCGTCGGCGGGCACGATGCCCAGCAGTTCCTGCTCGTCGAACAGGGGCTCGGCAAAGCCGGTCTGCGGCCGGACCGTGTCCCAGCGCAGCTTGTCCATCAGTTCTCGCGTCATCGCGATCGCATGGGCATCGTCTTCGGTCAGGTACTCGCCCAGGCCCGTGACCTGGGCGTGGGTCTCGGCGCCGCCGAGCTCCTCGTCGGTGCAGTCCTCGCCGATGGCGGCCTTGACCAGTGGCGGCCCGGCCAGGTAGATGCTGGAGCGCCCGCGTACCAGGATCACGTAGTCCGACAGGCCCGGCAGGTAGGCGCCACCCGCGGTGCTGGAGCCATGCACCACCGAGATCTGGGGGATGCCGGCGGCCGACATGCGCGCCTGGTTCGCGAAGCTGCGCCCGCCGTCGACAAAGATTTCGGCCTGGTACATCAGGTTGGCGCCGCCGCTTTCCACCAGGTAGATGACCGGCAGCTTGTTCTCCACGGCGATGCCCTGGGCGCGCAGTGCTTTCTTCAGGCCCATGGGGGCCACCGTGCCGCCCTTGACGGCGCTGTCGCTGGCCGAGATCAGGCAGCGGCGACCGGCCACCACGCCGATGCCGACGATGGAGCCGCCGCCGAGCACGGCCTTCTTGCCGTCGTCATCGTGCATGTTCAGGCCGGCCAGGCGGCTCAGCTCTAGAAACGGCGTGCCGCGGTCCAACAGGCGGGCCACGCGCTCGCGCGGCAGCAGCTGGCCGCGCTTTTCGAACTTGTCGCGCTTGGACTCGGACTCGGCAATCACCATGCTTTCGAGCCGCTGGACTTCGGCCAGCAACTCGGCCATGCGCGCTCTGTTGGCGGCAAAGGCGTCGCTTCGCGGATTGATCTTGGAACGGATGACAGGCATGCGAGCGGATCCCTTTCGGTTGAACTGTCCGCATTGGAAACGAAGGTAACGTTAACGTCAACCAAATACCCATTAGGGAATTCACCTATGCTTTACGGAATGGGTAGCCGGTAGGATCGCGCCGTCTTTGATCTCCAACCTCCACCCGAACAGGAACCCACCATGACCCTCGACGAATGCACCAACGCGATCCGCTCCAAAGTCGGCAGCGACAGCGGTCTCAACGCCAGCCTCAAGTTCGATTGCGGCGACGACGGCATCGTCTACATCGACGGGAAAAGCACGCCCAATTCGGTCAGCAACGACAACGGCGAAGCCGACTGCACCGTCGGCATCACGCTGGAGAACCTGACCGCCATGCTCGAGGGCGACCTGGACCCGGCCACCGGGTTCATGATGGGCAAGCTCAAGGTCAGCGGCGACATGAGCGTGGCGCTTCGCCTGCAACGCGTGATCTGATCCAGGGGCCACGCCCATGACCGCGACCGGCGTCGGCACGCCGCTGGAAAACCCGCAGGCGGGCTCCCGGGAGCAGGCCTTGGGGCCGGCCGATGCGCGCGCGTTCGTCGCCTCCCACCAGGAGACCGGTGCCACTGAACTGTTTGGCATCACCGAACTCTGCAAGGAGTTCGGCATCACGCTGCGGGCGCTCCGTTTTTACGAAGACAAAGGCCTGCTTTCGCCACGCCGGGTCAATGGCGCCCGGGTCTACACCCGGCGCGACCGCGCACGGCTGGCGCTGATCATCCGCGCCAAGAACATCGGATCCTCGCTGGCCGACATCAAGCGTTACCTCGACCTGTACGGCGACCAGGGCGAAGGGCGCACGCAGCAGCTCGACTACGTGATCGCGCGCACCGATGCGGCCATTGCCGAACTGGAGCAAAAGCGCGTCGAGATCGAAAAGACGCTCGCCGAACTCCGGGTCATCAACGCCACCTGCCGCGGGCACCTGGCCGCACGCACCCGGCAGTCAGACGGAGCGCCCTGACGCCGACGCAGCCCCTCTGGCGGGCAGATCGACCATGACCGGCGTTCCGGGCGCGGTGCAGCCGGCGTCGCAGCACTTGCCGGGCTGGCGGTTGCGCGTGATCGGGCGCGCCGGATCGTGAGGCGCCGGCGCGGGTGATCCGTCGGCGGCCATGCCGCGCTCCAGCAGGCGCTCCACCAGTTCCACCTTACTGCCCACCGGGTAGTGGCGCCAGATCTCCTGTTTCATCGCGGCCGGCGAGCCGCCTCCGTGCAGGCTGATCACGCTGTACCAGCCACCCTGGTAGCCGGCGGTGAGGTCTTCGATGAAGCGCGCGGTCTGGATGCGCTGCTCGTACGGGATGTCGGGATGGGCGCGCAACACGTCGCTCAGGCGGGCGGCGGTCTCGGGGTTGTGGTCTTCCTCGGGGCCGGGCAAGGTAACGATCAGCCCGCCGCTCACCGTGTGGGCGATGCGGTGCATGTCGTAGATCCTGGTGGCCAGCAGCAACTTGCCGATGTTGGCGAACACCGGGTCGGGCATGAAGGTCTTGCTGTACGGATCGGGTTTCGAGTAGACGCTGGCGGCCACCCCGCAGGCGTAAAAGCCCTCGGTGATCGTGATGAGCTCCACCATCTGCTCGCGAAGGTGCGACTCATTGCCGGGATCAAAGCCATTCGCCTCGGCCATCAGCGCGCCGGCGCCGATCAGCAGGTCGCCAAACCCGGCGCGGGCCGCGATGCAGGTGTGGCGGTGGTGGGTCGCGTAGCTGTAGGTCAGGTGGCCCGAGTGTTCCCAGTCACCGGCATAGAACACCTGCTCCATGGGCACGAAGACCCGGTCGAACAGGCACACGCCGGTGCTCTGGCCGAATCGGCGGCTGAACACCGCATCGCCGTGTTCGAGCTTTTCGCCGGGGCGGCCGGCCGGTCGGGCCACGATCGTCAGTCCGGGCGCATCGATCGGCACCGCGCAGCAGACCGCGAAATCCGCGTCCTCCTGGCCCATGTTGCGGCACGGCATCACGAGCAGTTCATGCATGTACGGCGCGCCCGTGACGATGGCCTTGGTGCCGCTGATGACGATGCCGCGCCGCCCGTTGACCACGGCGCTGTACTCGACGATGTGCACATAGCTGTCGGCATTGGACTGCTGGTGCGGATGCAGCCGACGGTCGCCCTTGGCATCGGTCATGGCCACACCCAGGGCCAGGTCTTCGTCCTGGATCCGGTGGAGGTAGTGGAGGAAGCGGGCCGTGTGCTCGGTGGTGCCGCGGGCGTCGTCGATGCGGGCGCAGGCCTGTCCGATGGCGTTCAGGGCGTCGTGCGTGAGGTAGCGCTGCGCGCAACCGGTTTCCTGGCACAGCAGGCGTACCGCTTCAAGTTTGTCGAGCAGGTCACCGCTGCTGCGGTCGATGTGGCTCATGCGGTTGACCGTGCGGCCGCTGCTGTGCTCGATGGCGGTCATCAGCCGCCGATGGTCAGGCCGCAGGGCGTAGTCGTAAGTCAAGGCGATTGCATTCACGCCGGGTCGCAGCGCCGGCTCGTCGGCGACCTGCTCGACCCGACGGCCATCGATGAACACCGTGGGGTGGTAGCGGCGCAGGGATTCGCGGTAATCGGCGCCGGACATCAACGTAGAGACGGAATGCTGGGTGTTCATGGAATCTGGGGGAAAGAAATAAGTTGAACGAGATCAGGAAATTCGACATTAATTTTGACAATTTGAACAGTGTTTAGAAAAACTCGCAATGTTCAAGAAAATCATTGGATGTTATTTCTTTGAGTATCATGTCTCGCATGCATGTTGAACTCGTTGATCTGGTTCCCGTGCCCACGCCGTCCGAGCGCGCAGAGGCCATGGGGCATCGGCAGCAGCGTCAACAGCGTCAGCAGACGCTGGTGGATGCCCGGCGGGCGCTCGTGCTCGACGCGGCCCGCGCCGTGTTCGCGGAGCAGGGGCTCGAAGGCGCCAGCGTCCGTGTCATCGCCAAGCGTGCCGGCTACACCGCGGGGGCGATCTATTCGTATTTCGCCAGCAAAGAGGCGATCTACACCGAATTGCTGCGCGAATCGCTGGCGCGGCTGCAGGCCGCCGTCGACGGTGCCCGAGGCCAGCGCAGCCGGCCTCAGCGTGCCCTGACCGAGGCCGCCAACGCCTGGTTTCACTTTTACGCCCGAAATCCCCGCGATCTGGATCTGGGCCTTTATCTGGTCCAGGGGCTGGCACCACGCGGCCTGAGCAACGAACTGGACCCCCAGCTCAATGAACTGCTGCTGGCCGCGCTGAAGCCTTGCGAGGACGCGCTTCGGGCGTTCGGTTTGGACGACGCGTCCGCAGAGCTCGAAAACACGGCTCTTTTTGCCCATGGCATGGGCCTTCTGTTGCTTCAGCACACCGGACGCATCCGCCTGTTCAGGCAGGAGGCCGAACCGCTGTTCCAACGCTACCTGGACCAGTTGATGCGCAGGCTGGACCCCGAAGGCCTGCTGTTGACGCCCGACGGGCAGCCGGATCTGTTTGGCCCCTGAGACCCGCTGCGCCCGGGATGGCGGGTGGCAAGGCGCCGGTAAACGGGGCTGCGACAATGCGGGCAGCGACCTTGCCCGGCCCTTCAACGGAGAAATGACCATGCTGCTCGACGCTGCCGAATCCCAACTTGTGCTGGTGGACTACCAGGCCCGCCTGATGCCCGCCTTGTTCGAGAACGAGGCGGTGCTGGCCAACGCGCTGCGTCTGGCCCACCTCGCCCACCTGATGCGGGTGCCGGCCTGGGGCACCGAACAGAATCCGTCCAGACTCGGCGAGAACGCGCCCGCGCTGCGCGCCCTGTGCCAGCGCACACTGGCCAAGATGCATTTCAGCGCGGTGGAGGAGGGATTGGGCGAATGGCTGCGCCCACCGGCGAAGGCACCCCAGGGCAATGCGCGCAGCCTGCCCAAACACCTGCAGAAGCCCGCCGCCCCCGAGCGCTCGATGATCGTCGTGGCCGGCTGCGAAGCCCACGTGTGCCTGCTGCAGACCGCGCTGGACCTGCTCGAAGACGAATTCGAGGTTTGGGTGGTGACGGACGCCTGCACCTCGCGCACCGAGCGCAACCGTGACGCCGCCTTCGACCGCCTGGCCGGCGCCGGCGCGGAACTGGTCACCACCGAGATGGTGGCCTTCGAGTGGCTGCGCACGGCCGAGCACCCCGACTTCAAGGCCGCCCAGGCGCTGATCAAGTAGCCATCGCCACGGTGGGCGCCCCCCGGTGGGTGCGGGGCGGGCAGCACTTGCGGAGGCATCCGACGATTGCCTATCTCGACGCGGACTGCGTTCGCTTGGGCGCAGGCCGCGCGGCCATGCTTGCGTCAGATTTCAGCAAGCCCGTCATGAATAATTATGAATTCAGAAGTCAAGCGGGGTGCCGTCACAGTGTCGGCCGATCCGCTTTTTTTGGTCGGGTAACGAGGAGACACGCATGACAAACTACGCAGACTTTCACCGCCGTTCCATTGCAGACCGCGACGGCTTCTGGGCCGAACAGGCCAAGCTGGTGGACTGGCAGACCCCGCCACAACAGGTCTGCGATTACAGCAATCCGCCGTTTGCAAAATGGTTCGTCGGCGGCACCACCAACCTGTGCCACAACGCGGTGGACCGCCACCTGAAAGACCGCGCCGACCAGGCCGCGCTGATCTTCGTCTCCACCGAAACCAACCAGGAAAAGGTTTACACCTTCCGCGAGCTGCACACCGAGGTACAGCGCATGGCCGCGGTGCTGAAGGACCTGGGCGTGCAGAAGGGCGACCGCGTCCTGATCTACATGCCGATGATCCCCGAGGCCGCCTTCGCCATGCTGGCCTGCACGCGGCTGGGCGCGATCCATTCGGTGGTGTTCGGCGGCTTTGCCTCCGGCGCGCTGGCCTCGCGCATCGAGGACTCCGCGCCGCGCGTCATCGTCAGCGCTGACGGCGGCCTGCGCGGCGGCAAGGCGGTCGAATACAAGCCGCTGCTGGACGAAGCGATCCGCCTGTCCAGCCACAAGCCCGAATCGGTGCTGCTGGTCGACCGGCAGGTCGCGCCGATGCCCCTGGTCGAGGGCCGCGACCGCCTGTGGGCGCCGTTGCGCGAGAAACACTTCAACGCCAACGTGCCCTGCGAATGGGTGGACGCCACGCATCCCAGCTACACGCTCTACACCTCGGGCACCACCGGCAAGCCCAAGGGCGTGCAACGCGACACCGGCGGCTACGCGGTGGCACTGGCCGCGTCGATGAAGTACATCTACTGCGGCAACCCGGGCGAAACTTATTTCTCCACCAGCGACATCGGCTGGGTGGTGGGCCACAGCTACATCATCTACGGCCCGCTGATCGCCGGCATGGCCACCATCATGTACGAGGGCTTGCCGATCCGCCCGGACGGCGGCATCTGGTGGAGCCTGGTCGAAAAGTACAAGGTCACCGTGATGTTCAGCGCGCCCACGGCCATCCGCGTGCTCAAGAAGCAGGACCCCGAGTACCTCACCAAGTACGACCTGTCCTCGCTGCGCGCCCTGTTCCTGGCCGGCGAGCCGCTGGACGAACCCACGGCGCAGTGGATCAGCTCCGGCCTGGGCAAGCCCATCATCGACAACTACTGGCAGACCGAGACCGGCTGGCCCATCCTGAGCATCTGCAAGGGCGCGGACGACGCGGCCAGCAAGTTCGGCTCGCCCGGCAAGCCCGTCTATGGCTACGACGTCAAGCTGCTCGACGACCAGAGCGGTGACGAGCTCATCGGCGGCGACGTCAAGGGCGTGGTCTGCGTCGAAGGCCCGCTGCCCCCGGGCTGCATGCAGACCGTGTGGCACGACGACGCGCGCTTCGTCAGCACCTACTGGAAGCAGCTCAACGGCAAGTGGGTGTACTCCACCTTCGACTGGGGCGTGCGCGACGCGGACGGCTACTACTTCATCCTGGGCCGCACCGACGACGTGATCAACGTGGCCGGCCACCGCCTGGGCACCCGCGAAATCGAGGAGAGCATCGCCGGCCATCCGAACATCGCCGAGGTGGCGGTGGTGGGCGTTGCCGACCAGCTCAAGGGCCAGGTGGCCATGGCCTTCGCCGTGGTCAAGGACGCCAGCGGGCTGACCGACGAGGCTGCCGCGCTCAAGCTCGAAGGCGAGATCATGAAGCTGGTGGACCGCGACCTCGGTGCCGTGGCGCGCCCGGCCCGCGTGCGCTTCGTCACCGTGCTGCCCAAGACCCGCAGCGGCAAGGTGCTGCGCCGCGCGATCCAGGCGGTCTGCGAAAGCCGCGACACCGGCGACCTGACCACCATGGACGATCCGGCTGCGCTGCAGCAGATCAAGGATCTGGTGGCGCGCTGAAACGTCCGGCGCCGCCGCGCCGCTTCGACCGGAGGCAGGCCCGTTCGCCCCGTTGCCGCACGGTGACGGGGCGTTTCGTTTTGCGTGGCGGCCGGTGCTTGCATGCCACACGGCCGGCTCTGGGTTGCCGCCGAACGCACCGTGCGCGGTGCCTCGGCCACCGGGCCAGGCCCTTCCCCTTGGCGCTCCCAGCGCCTACGATCCGGGGTGTTGTGTCCACCGCCATTGGCAGCCCCGCGCATGTTCTTTTCGGCCGATCGAACCCGTCCCACCCGCGCCACCATCAACCAGACGCCCGTTGAAGTGGCCCCGGGCCAGACCGTGCTGCAGGCCGCCCTGCAGGCGGGCATCGCTTTTCCGCACAGTTGCCGCGTCGGTGGCTGCGCCAGCTGCAAGTGTCGGCTGCTGGACGGGCGGGTGCGCGAGCTGACGGACGCCAGCTACCTGCTCAGCGACGCGGAATTTGCCCGGCGCACCATCCTGGCCTGCCAGAGCGTGCCGCTGTCCGACGTGTGCATCGCGGTGGACCTGCCAGCGCCGGCGGCGCGACGCTCGGTGGCGGGCCGGGTGATCGGCCAGGAACGGCTCACGCCCGACATCACCCGGCTACGGGTGCAGCTCGACGAAGCGCTGGCCTGGCGTGGCGGGCAGTATGCGCAGCTCGGCCTGGCAGGGTTGCCGGGGGTGCGGCGTTGTTATTCCTTTGCGAACGCCGCGCAGCCGGACGGCCTGGTGAGCTTTTTCGTGCGCAAGGTGAGCGGGGGCGCGTTGTCGACCTGGGTCAACGATCACGACCTGCTCGGGACTTCGGTCACCGTTGAAGGCCCGCAGGGCGACTTCTGGCTGCGTGAAGGCAGCGCCCCGCTGCTGCTGGTGGCCGGCGGCAGCGGCCTGGCGCCCTTGCTCGCGCTTCTGCAGGAGGCGGCTGCCGCCGGTGTGCGGCGACCCGTCACGCTGATGTTCGGCGCGCGTGCGCCGCAGGACCTGTACGCGCTCGACGAGATCGAAACCATCGCCCGGCAATGGCCCGATCGCTTTCGGGTCGTTCCGGTGTTGTCGGCGGTGCCGTCCGGGGCCGAATGGACCGGCGAGCGGGGGCTGGTGACCGACCGAATCCCCGCCCTTCTCGAAGACGGTGCCCATGCCTACCTGTGCGGTCCCCCGGCCATGGTCGACACGGCCGTGGCGGTGCTGCGTGCGCACGGCGTGGCGGCCGAACACATCCATGCCGACCGTTTCACCACGGGGCAGGGCGCCGCGGCGACGGCTGCGGTCCCCAGCGCAAGCACGGCCCGTGTGCCGGCTGCGGAGCCGGCCCGGCACGCGGCCAGCGTCTGGGACTACCTCAAGTTCTTCCTGTTCCACGCGATTGCCCTGGCGGTGGCGGCCACCTTGCTGGCCGGCGGCCCGTGGATCGCCATCGGCCTGTGGACCTTTTCCGCGTTCTACCTGCTGGGCGACGGGCTGCTCGGCGACGACGTGCGCACGCCGCACTACCGCCATCCCGGCATCCTGACCGTGCAACTCTGGCTGGCCCTGCCGCTGCTGGCGATGATCGTGTTCATCGCGGTCTGGAGCGTCAGCCCGGGCGACCCGCTGGGCTTCGGCGCCTGGGTCGGCGCGCTCACCGGGCACGACGTGCTTGCCCGGCGGGTGGTGGCCATGCCCGAGAACGCGCTGGCCCTCGTGCTGCAGACCGGCCTGATGATCGGCATGGTGGGCACGATCACCGCGCACGAGCTGACGCACCGCACCTGGGACAAGACCTCGATGGCCATCGGGCGCTGGCTGCTGGCCTTCAGCTTCGACACCATCTTCTCGATCGAACATGTGTACGGCCACCACCGGTATGTCTCCACCGTGGGCGATCCGGCCACCGCGCCGCGCGGGCGCAACGTGTACCACCACATCGTGGCGTCCACCGTGCGTGGCAACCTCAGCGCCTGGGCGATCGAAAAGCAGCGCCTGCGGCGCCTCGGGCACGGCGTGTGGAGCTGGCGCAATGCCGTCATCCGCGGGCATTCGATGAGCCTGCTGCTGGTGGCGGCGGCTTGGGCGATGGGCGGGTGGCGCGCGGCGCTGTTCTTCACGCTGGCCGCCCTGTGGGGCAAGGCGCTGCTGGAGATCGTCAATTACATGGAGCACTACGGCATGGTGCGAAACCCCGCCACGCCGGTGCAGCCGCGCCACTCGTGGAACACCAACAAGCGCCTGAGCTCGTGGAGCATGTTCAACCTGACGCGGCATTCGCACCACCACGCGCAGGGACAGACCCCGTACCAGGACCTGCGCCCCCTGCCGCAGGCGCCGATGATGATCAGCGGCTACCTGACCACCATCCTGGTCGCGATGATTCCGCCACTGTGGCACCGCCTCATGACGCCCAAGGTGCTGGCCTGGGACCGCGATTTCGCGACGCCCGAGGAGCGTGAACTCGCGCGACAGGCCAATGCGCGCAGCGGTATCGCGGCGCTGGAGCGGGCGGCAGCGGGCTGAACAAGTGCCCCGGCGCGGATCGTTCACCCCCACAAGGCTTCAAGTCGCTATCAATTAAATAGCTTCTCGTGGCCATCTGGCGCTGGGAAATGGCCGAATTGACGCCGAATAACGCCTCCTGCGGCGCTTTGGGGCGGTTTGCGAAGCCTCAGGCGCCGCGGGAGGGCGTGTGGCGGGGCCGGGCGTGTTCCAGGACGAAATCGGCGATCGCGCGGGTGTCCTGCAAGTCAAGTCGTTCAGGCGGTGTGGACGTCGGGGTCGCGGGCTCCGGAGTCGCGCCGTCGGTCGCGATGGCCAGGATGCCCGGCCAGTCCGGCCACAGGCTGGGCTTGCCCTCGGTGGCGCGCCAGACCTCGAGCTTGGGAAAGTCGCCGTGCTTGAAGCCCTCGACGAGCACCAGGTCGCAGGCTTGCAGCCGATCCAGCAGGTAGTCGAGCGGCGGTTCGTCGGCGCCGCGAAGCTCGTGCATCAGCGCCCAGCGCTCGTTGCCCAGCAGCAGCACCTCCATGCAGCCGGCCTCGCGCAGGCGGAAAGAGTCCTTGCCGGGGCGGTCGATGTCCACGTGCTTCTTGTGGCTGTGCTTGATCAGCGAGACCACCAGACCTCGAGTGGTGATTTCAGGCACCAGCCGCTCCAGCAGCGTGGTCTTGCCCATGCCGGAATGACCGGCGATGCCGAAAACATTCATGGTTCGTGATGAAGAAAAGCCGCTCGCAATGCCAGCGGTAGCGAGTAGATACAAGGGGGGGTAAAAACCCCAATACCCATTGATTTGGATCAACGGCGCATTTTGTCAGAGGAGGAAAGTTCAGCCCATCGCAAAAGCGACGAATCCGAATCCCACACCAGGAGCATGGCATGAGACTGACAAGACGAACTTTCATCATGGTTTCGGGCATTTCAACCGGCGCTTTGTTGACCGGTTGCGCGGGCATGGCGCAGGCGCCGCTACACAGCGCGCTGATCCCGCGCAAGGCAAAGCCCAGCAGTCCCGCCGCGGGAGACTGGGTGGCCAGCACCTGCCAGGGGTGCACGCAGTGGTGCGCTGTTCAGATTCTCGTTCAGAACGGCCGCGCGACGCGCGTGCGGGGCAATCCGCTGTCCAAGACCAATCACGGCTACTGCTGCCCGCGCGGACACCTGATCCCGCAGCAGATGTACGACCCGGACCGCATCAAGGTGCCCCTGAAGCGCACCAACCCGGTCAAAGGGCGCGGCGTCGACCCGAAGTTCGTGCCGATCACCTGGGACGAAGCGCTCTCCATCGTGGCCGACAAGATGATGGAACTGCGCAAGGCCGGCGAGCCGGAAAAGTTGGTCTACATGCGCGGACGCTATTCGTCGACCTCGACCGAATTGCTGTATGGCGCGTTTCCCAAGATCTGGGGGACCGGCCAGTATTTTTCGCACAGCGCGATCTGCGCCGAAGCCGAGAAGATGGGCCCGGGTCTGACCCAGGGTTTCTTCGGCTACCGTGACTACGACCTGGGCGGCACCAACTGCCTGGTGTGCTGGGGCACCGACCCGCTGGCATCCAACCGCATGGTGCCGAACATGATGAACCAGTTCCCGGGCATCGTGAAGCGCGGCACCGTGATCGTGGTCGATCCGCGGCTGTCCAACGTGGCCGCCAAGGCACATGAGTGGCTGCCGATCCTTCCGGGTACCGATGGCGCACTGGCGGGTGCCATCGCCCATGTGCTGCTGACCGAAGGGCTGTGGAACAAGGAGTTCGTCGGTGACTTCAAGGACGGCAAGAACCTGTTTGTGGCGGGAAAGACGGTCGACGAGGCGGCCTTCGCCGAGAAGGAGACCCACGGGCTGGTCAAGTGGTGGAACCTGGAACTGAAGGACTGCACACCGGCCTGGGGCGAAAAAGAGTCGCTCATCCCGGTCGCGCAGATCCAGCGCGTGGCGCGGGCCATGGGCAAGGCCGCGCCCAAGACCATCGTCTGGATGGGCCCCGGCGCGGCGATGACGCCGCGCGGCACCTATGCGGCCATGGCGGTGCACGCGCTCAACGGTTTGCTGGGGTCAATCGACGTCGAAGGCGGCGTGTGGCAGAGCCCGAGCGGCCCGCCGCTTGCAGCCTTTCCCAAGCCGGACAAATACGTCGACGAACTCGCCAAGAAAGGCGGCACGGTCAAGAAGCTGGACGGACGCGGTGCCAAGGACATGCCGGCGATGATGAACGCCAGGCCTGGGAGTGGCGTGGTGACCAACAACGTGGCCAACGGCATGCTGAAGGACCCGGCGGCCTGCAAGGTGTTCATCTCCTCATGGTCCAATTTCAACTTTTCGTGTACCGGTGCGGACCGATGGGACAAGGCCCTGGCCAAGGTGCCGTTCTTCGTCCACATGGTGCCCAATGCCTCCGAGATGACGATGTTTGCCGACATCGTGCTGCCCTCGACCTTCAATTCGGCCGAAGGCTGGTCCATCATCACCAACATGGGCAACGGCTACGCCTACGCCTCCATCCAGCAGGGTGCCGTCAAGCGCCTGTGGGACGTGAAGCAGGAAGAGACCGAAATGGTCTGGCTGCTGGCCGAGAAGCTCAAGGCCAAGGGCTTTGCCAACCTGTTCGATTACTACTCGAAGGAGTTCAAGGACCCCGAGACCGGCAAGGTTCCAGCGACGGCACTGGAGTTCAGCGAAATCGCCGCCAAAATGACCAGTGCGCCGATCTGGATGGCCAAGGAGCCCCTGAAGGGCGACGCGCCCATCAACGGCTGGGCCGAATTCCGCAAGAAGGGCATGTTCAGCGGGCCGCGTTACACGCTCAAGCGTGGCTGGGGCGGCAAGTTCAACACCGCCACCAAGAAGTTCGAGTTCTACAGCGAGACCTTGAAGAAGGGCTTGTCGGAACACGCCAAGAAGTTCGATGCCACGGTCGACGACATCCTGAACGTCAGCGGTTATGTGGCGCGTGGTGACCGGGCTTTTGTTCCGCACTTCGAGGCGGTCAAGCGCCACGGCAGTCTCGCAGACTACCCGTTGACGTTCGTCGACTACAAATCCCGCCTGAACCGTGAGGGGCGTTCGCAGAACGTTCCGTGGTACCAGGAGTTCAAGAAGGTCGATCCGGGCGATGTGTCCTGGACCGACGTGGTCAAGATGAACCCGGTCGATGGCGCAAAGCTGGGCCTGAAGACCGGCGACACCGTGAAGATCACTTCGATGGCGGGGACGATTTCGTGCGAGCTCAAGCTCTGGGAGGGCGTGCGACCCGGCACCGTGGCCAAGTGCTACGGCCAGGGCCACTGGGCCTATGGCCGGGTGGCTGCCAAAGACTTTGCCAAAGCCGTTCCCCGCGGTGGCAACAACAATGAAATCCTGGTCGATGACTACGACCGGCTGAGTGGTGCGACCGCCCGAAACGGCGGCTTCACCGGTGTTCGGATCCAGAAGGCCTGAACGCCCATCACGCACTCAAGGAGAAAGACATCATGACAAGACTTGGAATGGTCATCGACCTCGCAAAATGCAACGGTTGCGGCGCCTGCGCCTTTGCCTGCAAGGCCGAGAACAACACCCGTGACCGGGGTCACGAGCAGAGTTTCAACTGGGCCGACTTCCTGATGAAGACCGAGGGGACCTTCCCGAAGACCACGCACAGCGTGATTCCTGTGCTGTGCAACCACTGCTCGGATGCGCCCTGCGTGAAGATCTGCCCGGGTAACCCTGAAAAGGCCGGCAATCTCGCCAAAGATCCGAACGGCAAGCCCTGGAAGGCGATGTTCAAGACGCCCGAGGGCATCACCTTGCACGACCCGGCCTTGTGCGTCGGATGCGGCGATTGCCAGAAAGCCTGCCCCTACAGCCACGAGAAGCTGGATGCGTCCAGTCTGGACGGCGGCACCTACAGCGTGATCAGCCTGAACCCCGCCGACGAAAATCCGCAGCCGCGCTGGGCCGACAAGACGTCGGCCATCCCCGGCTGCACGTCGTCAGGGGCCGAAGTGGCGGCACTGGCGGGCGCCACCCCGCCGATGCTCAATGCGTGGAAGGGCGGCGACCTGCAGCCCGTGCGGTCGGATGACGTGGTGGAGAAATGCACCTTCTGCTACCACCGCGTGTTGAACGGCCTGCAGCCGGCCTGTGTGGATGCCTGCCCGGCCAAGGCCCGCATCTTTGGTGACCAGGAAGACCCGGCCAGCCAGGTCTCGATGCTCCTGAAGAACGAGAAGTCTTTCCGGCTGCAGGAAGAAAAAGGCACCAAACCCAACGTGCACTACATTGGCAAGTACAGCCCGCGCGCCTGAGCGCAGCGGTGTCTCGCACTTCAGGGGGCCGGTCAGCCGGCCCTTTTTTCTTGGAGGAACGACTATGTCTGACTACAACCCCGACGAGGCCACCGCGCGGCAGGACCTGTGCCGCTTCCTGTCGGCCTGCTACTACGAACCCGCACCGGTGTTCGCCGAGGAGAAGCTTTTTGATTCCATCGTGACGGCGGCCGCGCGCCTGGATCCGGAACTGGCCGCTCTGGCGCACGATCTGCGCGACGCTTTCGAGGCCCAGGACCTTCAGACCCTGCTGGTGGACTACACGCGCCTGTTCCTCGGCCCGATCGATGCGCTGGCCAGGCCGTACGGGTCGTCCTGGTTGCCCGCACCCGTGGCCGCTGAAGAGAACCCGCACCTGGCGGTGCTGGCGCTCTATGACGAAGGGGGGCTGGACATCGACGACGACTTTCAGGAACTGCCCGACCACCTTGCGGTTGAACTGGAATTTCTCTACGTGCTGGCGTTCACACAGAATGCGGCCCGCCAGGCGGCAGACGAGGCAGCCATGGCCGCCACCGAGCAACTGCAGCAGCGATTCCTTGGCGAACACCTCGACGCCTGGATCGGACCTTTTGTCTCCGCCGTTCAACAGGGAGCCCAGACGCGCTTCTACCGCGTGTTGGCCACGCTGACCGAGCGCTTCGTGCGCATGCAAGCGAGTTCGCCCCCGTTGCATTGACAAGCCGCCTGCCCGGGTCCGCGTGCCGGCGTAAGAGCCGTAGCGCCCAGAGGACTTGTCAGCGTGCCGGCGCCGGTGCGCTGGCCGGCATGACGGCACAATCCGGTCATGAGCCACCGAGACGAGCATGCGGCCCACGCGGGTTGCCGCGACGAGCACCCCCACGGCATCGGTCACGGACACCCGCAGGGCGCCGATCGCGCGCACGCCCCCCACCATGGACACGGCCATGGACACCAAGCGGGGCCCGCCACCTTCGACCGGGCGTTCGGCACGGCGATCGCACTGAACCTGGGTTTTGTGGGGGTGGAGGCGTTCTATGGCTGGCGGGTCGATTCGCTGGCGTTGCTGGCGGACGCTGGCCACAACCTGAGCGACGTCGCCGGACTCGTGCTGGCCTGGGGTGGAGCCTTCGCCGGCCGGTTGCGCCCCGATGCGCGCCACACCTACGGCTGGCAACGTGCCTCCATCCTGGCGGCCTTCGCCAACGCCGTGTTGCTGCTGGTGGCGATGGGTGCGCTGGCCTGGGAGGCCGCGCACCGCCTGGCCGCGCCGCAACCCATGCAGGGCGCCACCATCATGGCGGTGGCGGGGGTGGGCATCGTCATCAACACCGCCACCGCGCTGTTGTTTCTGCGCGGCCGGCATGACGACCTCAACATCCGCGGCGCCTTCCTGCACATGGCGGCCGATGCGCTGGTGTCGGCCGGCGTGGTGGTGGCGGGCGGTCTGGCGTGGTGGCTGGGCTGGAACTGGCTCGACCCGGTCATGAGCCTGGTGATCGCGGTGGTCATCGTGGTGGGCACCTGGGGCCTGTTCCGCCAGTCGCTGCATCTGCTGTTCGACGGCGTGCCCGATCACGTGGACCTGCACGCGGTGCGGGCCACGCTGCAGGCGCTGCCCGGCGTGACCGGCGTGCACGACCTGCATGTCTGGGCCATGGGCACGTCGCGGATCGCGCTGACCGCGCACCTGGTGATGCCGCAGGGGCATTCTGGCGACGGGTTCCTGAAAGACGCCACGGCCCGGTTGCACGACCGCTTCGAGATCGCCCACGTGACGCTCCAGGTGGTGCAGGCGCCATTGACTGGGGGGTGCGACGGTCTGGGTCAGATTGAACCTGCCACGCCGTCCCGCGTGGACCTGGGCAAGCATGCCGGGGCCGAACAGGCGGGCCGGGCCGCCCCTTGACGATCGAGACCATTGAAAAGGAAGGAGGGTTTCATGCGACCGAAATCCATCGCAGCGATCGGGCTGATTGCGGGCATGACGATGGCCAGCGCGGTGCATGCCAGCGCGCAGCTGGCGCTCGACAAAGGCTGTTTCGCGTGTCACGGCGATCCGCCGAAGAAAAGTGCGCCCACCTTCGAGCAACTGGCGCGCGAGTTTGCGCGGTACCAGGGGCAGCCGGATCAGGAGCTCAAGCTGGCCGACAAACTGCGCGAGGGCCACATTTTTGGTGGCGTCCAGGCCCACGAGAACCTGTCGGTCGAGAACGCCCGGGCTCTGGTGCACTGGATCGTTCAGGGTGCGCGTTGACTGTTGGAATCAAGGCCGAAGTCCATCGGCATCCGCCCTTGGTTTCATCAGGCTGTCACACCCGGGGGTCAGACTGCCAATCGCCGCCCGGGCGGTCGGCCGGGCACCACCTGTCTTTGCATGAAACATGACCAGGAAACGACACAAGCACCACCATCCGCCGCATGGCCAATCCCGGCACCTGCCCGATGACGCTTGGGATGAGGCCGAATGCAGGGACGTCATCGCCCGCCTGTGGGCGCTGCGGACGGCGATGCAAGCCAACGAGTCCCGCCTCGCGGCGTGGTTGCGCGGCGCCGATGCCACCTGGCAGGTCAGCGCGCGCAACCTGGCGCACTACCTGGCCCTGCGGCAGGATGACCAGCGCGCGCTGCAGGAGTGGCTGACCCACGCCGGCGTCTCGTCGCTGGGGCGTGCCGAATCGCACGCGATGGCCAACCTGGACAAGGTACTGGGCATCCTGCACCGACTGAGCGGGCAACCGTGGGCGCCCCACGACCGTGACGAGGCCATCGGTATCCGCAGCAGCCGCAAGCTGCTGGAGCGCCACACGGCCGAGCTGCTGGGCCCGTTGCCCGACGCGCGCGGCGTGCGCATCATGGTCACCTTGCCATCGCAGGCTGCCAGTGACTACGCGCTGGTGCGTCAACTTGTGAACGCCGGCATGGACATCGCACGCATCAACTGTGCCCATGACGGGCCGCAGGAGTGGACGGCAATGGCGTCGCGCGTGCGCCGGGCGGCGAAGAACGCCGGTCGCGCCGTGCGCATCCTGATGGATCTCGCCGGACCGAAGTTGCGCACCGGAACCCTGGCGCAGGGCCCGGCCGTGCTCAAGCTGCGGCCCGAGCGCGACGAATTCGGCCGCGTCCAGGAGCCGGCGCTGGTGGGATTGCGCGCCGCGGATGCGACCATGCCGGTGGCGGGCGCGCCCGCGGACCTGGGGGTGGATGCCGACTGGTTGGCCCCGCTGGAAGCCGGGGATCGCATTGCCTTCACCGATGCCCGCGGTGCCAGCCGCAGGCTGGAAGTGCTGCGCAAGGACGAGACCGGCGCGCTGTGCGCCATCGAGCAGACCGCCTACCTCGCCGCCGATACCGCGTTGCGCCACGACCACAAGGGCCACGCGCCCCGGCACACCACGCTGGCCAGGCTGCCCCGGCGCGAGGGTGTGTTGCACCTGGCGCGTGGCTCGACGCTGCGCCTGACCCGGCCCGACACGCCGGCCGTCGAGGCGCAGCCGCCGGCTGCGAAGGCCCGGTCGACCGAATCGCCGACGGTGGCCTGCACCCTGCCCGAGGTGTTCGCGCAGGTCAGCGCGGGCGAGCGCATCTGGTTCGACGACGGACGCATCGGCGGCGTGATTAAGCGGGTCCACCGCGACTGGATCGAGGTGGAGATCTCGCACGCCCGCGACAGCGGCGAAAAGCTCGCCGGCGACAAGGGCATCAACCTGCCCGACAGCCGGCTCAGCCTGCCGGCGCTGACCGACAAGGATCTTGCCGACCTGACGGTGGTGGCCAAGGTCGCCGACATGGTGGGGCTGTCGTTCGTGCAGCAGGCCGCCGATGTGCAGGCGCTGCGGGCGCGGCTTCGTGATCTCGGCAAGCCGGCGCTGGGCATCGTGCTCAAGATCGAGACGCGGCGTGCCTTTGAGAACCTGCCCGAACTGCTGTTCGCGGCGATGGCCGGTCCGGCCGCGGGCATCATGATCGCGCGCGGTGACCTGGCCGTGGAGTGCGGTTACGAGCGGCTGGCCGAGGTGCAGGAAGAGATCCTCTGGGCCGCCGAGGCGGCGCACATGCCGGTGATCTGGGCCACCCAGGTGCTGGAGACCCTGGCCAAAACCGGGCTGCCGTCGCGCGCCGAAATCACCGACGCGGCGATGGGCGAGCGCGCGGAGTGCGTGATGCTGAACAAGGGGCCGCACATCGCAGAGGCAATCCGCACGCTCGACGACATCCTGCGGCGCATGCAGGCGCACCAGTCCAAGAAGCGGTCTCTCCTGCGGGCGCTGAAAGCCTGGCGACTTCCGGGCGAGCCCGACACCGGGCAACCATCCTGACCATCCTGCCCGGGCAACAGGAAAGTCCTGAATTGATAGCAATTGATGACCGACCCATGCCGGGATCGTGCCACATGGGCTGAGAATTGGCCTTGACGCGGTGTCAAGCACCCATCCACTGGCGCACCTCGGCCTGCGTCGGGATGCGCCCGCTACTGACCAGCTTGTCGTTGATGACCAGGCCGGGCGTCGACAGGAGGTCATAAGCCATGATGGCCTTCATGTCGGTGACCTTGATGAACTCGGCCTCCAATCCGGCGCTGGCGGCCGCTTCGCGGGACACGGCCTCCAGTTTCCTGCAGTTGGCGCAGCCGGAGCCCAGAATCTTGACAGTGAGCATGGTGTTTCTCCTTGGAATGACGGCATGGATCACAGGGCCTGAATCACACGCTGCTGGCGCTGGCGCAACCAGGCCAGCACAACTGTGAGCGTTGCGGCGAAGGCCGCCAGGCCCAGCAGCAGCCACATGGAATTGACGCCGTCGACCCACGCGCCGTACAGCAGGCCCGCGGTGACGCTGAAGGCCGCCACCAGCGCGACGTAGCCGGCAGTCTTGGGACGGCCGATGACGGCGGCGATCATCAGAATGCTCTGCAGGCTCAGTTCCGGGTCGGCCATCAGGTAGGCCAAGAGCGGTCCGGGGTGCATGCCCAGGTCCAGGAACATGCGCGCCACGGGTACTTCGACCAGCGTGGGGAAGTACATGAACACGCCGAAGAGCACCGCCACCGCGTTGCCCTGCAGGTTGTTCTGGCCAGCCAGAAGCTGGATCCATTGGGGCTGGATCAGGTGGCGAATCATGCCGACGATGAAGACGCCCACCACAAGCAGCAAGAAGATCTGCTTGATGAATCGCCAGGATTCCCACAGCCAGGCCTGCCAGTCGTCCGCCTGCAGTCGCCGGGCGTACCGCAGTACAACCGACAGGGCCAGCGCCACCGCGAACGCCCGGCCGGTGAGCCCGACGTGCAGCCCGCCCGCATCGGGGGTCAGCCGCAATGCCGCCACGAGCAAGGTGGCGGCGGCCAGCCCCAGGGCGATCCAGGTCCAGCGGTTGGCGCCTTCGACGATGTTTTCCAGGCCCTTCCATGCCGTCACACCGATCAGCCCCAGAAGCACGATCAGCAGCGATCCCTGCACGCTCACGCCTTCTTCTCCCTTGGCCGCGTCGAAAGGCACCCAGCGGAACAGGGTGGCCTGCCAGTCTTCCATCCAGGGTAGTGGCAGGTGGACCGAAGCCACGGTGGTGGTCAGCGGCCACAGCTTCAATGTGCCTGCGATCAGCAGAGCCAACAGGGACAGCAGCACGCCGACAGCGTCCGGACCGATGCTGGCCTGGTCTGCAAAAAGGGTATCGGTCTGGGCATCGTGGCTGACATCATCGCGCCAGAACAGCAGGGCCATCAGCAGGCCGATGCCGGTGCCGAACAGCAGACACAGCAGGAGACGCGCCGCCGCGAACTCGGCACCCAGGATGCTGCCGGTGTAGGCCAGCGCCATGATGTTGCCGGCCGGCGCAATAAACAGGAAGGTGATGGCGGGGCCCAGCCCGGCACCTTTGCGGTAGATGCCGGCAAACAGCGGCACGATGGTGCAGGAACAGACGGCCAGCAGGGAACCGGCCACAGCCGCCGCGGGGTACGACACATGCCGTGGCGTCGTGCGACCGAGAAAGCGCGTGATGCTCGCCTTGGGGATCAGTGCGGCCATGGCCCCGGCAATGAAGAACGCCGGAAGGAGACACAGCAACACATGAGCGGCCAGGTAGGCGGCAAGATTGCCGACGCCGCCGTTCAGCAGGTGCAAGATGTCGCTCATCAGGGAACCTTCCAGAGACAACAGGCCCAGCATCCTCCTCCAAGGCCGATCGTGCCTTGCGGTGGGTCAAGCTTTGACGCGGCGACCCTTTGCGTCAAGGACGACTTCGCCATCCTCCTTGATGAACGGCCCCTTTTGCGGCGCCGGCAGCAGGTCCAGCACCGCCTCCGACGGCCGGCACAGGCGGGTGCCCAGCGGGGTGACGACCAGCGGCCGGTTGATCAGGATCGGGTGCGCCAGCATCGCGTCGATCAGCGCGGCGTCGCTCAGGGCGGGGTTGTCCAGGCCCAGTTCGGTGTAGACCGCCTCCTTGGCGCGCATCAGCTCGCGCACCGGCGCGCCGGTGGCGGCGATCAGCCGCTTCAGTTCGTCGCGGGTGGGTGGGGTCTTCAGGTATTCGATGACCTGCGGCTCGATGCCGGCGTTGCGGATCAGCGCCAGCACGTTGCGCGAGGTGCCGCATTTCGGGTTGTGGTAGATCGTGATGGTGCTCATGGCTTGATTTTCGCCGCGGGCAGGCCTTGTTCGTACCAGTTTCTGGAGCTGTTGACGATCTTCACCACCAGCAGCATCACCGGCACCTCGATCAGCACGCCCACCACGGTGGCCAGCGCCGCGCCGGAGTGGAAACCGAACAGGCTGATGGCGGCGGCCACCGCCAGCTCGAAGAAGTTGGAGGCACCGATCAATGCCGACGGGCAGGCGACGCTGTGTTTTTCGCCCAGGGTGCGGTTCAGCCAGTAGGCCAGGGCCGAATTGAAGAACACCTGGATCAGGATCGGCACCGCCAGCAGCGCGATGACCAGCGGCTGGCGCAGGATGGCCTCACCCTGGAAGGCAAACAGCAGCACCAGCGTGGCGAGCAGGGCGGTGATGGACCACGGGCCGACCCGCTCCATCGCGGCATCGAACGCGGCCTGCCCCTTGGCCAGCAGCGCCTTGCGCCAGAACTGCGCCAGGATCACCGGGATCACGATGTACAGCACCACCGAGGTCAGCAGCGTGTCCCACGGCACGGTGATGGCCGAGATGCCCAGCAGGAAGGCCACCAGCGGCGCGAAGGCGACGATCATGATGCCGTCGTTGAGTGCCACCTGCGACAGCGTGAACAGGGGGTCGCCGCCGGTCAGGCGGCTCCACACGAACACCATGGCGGTGCAGGGCGCGGCCGCCAGCAGGATCAGGCCGGCGATGTAGCTGTCGATCTGGTCGGGGGGCAGCAGTGGCGCGAACAGCTGGCGGATGAACAGCCAGCCCAGAAAGGCCATCGAAAACGGCTTGATCAGCCAGTTCACGAACAGCGTCACGCCGATGCCGCGCACATGCTGGCGCACCTCGTGCAGCGCGCCGAAGTCCACCTTCACCAGCATCGGGATGATCATCACCCAGATCAGCAGGCCCACTGGCAGGTTGACCTTCGCCACTTCCATGCGCCCGATCGCCTGGAAGATGCCGGGCAGCAGCTGACCGAGCGCGATGCCGGCCACGATGCACAGGAACACCCAGACGGTGAGGTAGCGCTCGAACACGCTCATCGGCGCGCGGGCGGCCTGTTTGGCCGTGACTTCACATTGCACACTCATGCGCGGCTCCGTTCATGACCAGTTCCTGTAGGCGCTGCACGCCCACCGGTTCGGATTGCAGCAGGGGGACGACGGCGTAGCGCCGGGCATGGCGCGTGGCCACAGCCTCGATCTCGGCGCGTTCATGGCAGGCCCGCTGGCGCAGCAGCGGCGAGCGCACCGTGGCTGCCGCCACGCTGTGGTTGATTATCCAGGCCCAGGGCTCGATGCCGGCGCGGCGCAGGTCGGCCTGCAGGTTGGCAGCTTCCAGCACAGGGGTGGTTTCGGCCAGCGTCACGAGCATCACCTTGGTCTGCTTGGGGTCCTGCAGTTGCATCATCGGCGTGGTGAAGTGCACGCCGGTGCTGCCCATCTGGCGCACGATGTCGCGGTGGTAGGCGCCGGTGGCGTCGAGCAGCAGCAGGGTGTGGCCGGTGGGCGCCGTGTCCATGACCACGAATTTCCGGCCCGCCTCGCGGACGATGCGCGAGAAGGCCTGGAACACGGCGATCTCCTCGGTGCAGGGCGAGCGCAGGTCTTCCTCCAGCACCGCTCGGCCGGCGTCGTCCAGGTGGGCGCCCTTGGTCGCGAGCACGTGGGCGCGGTACTGCGCGGAAACCTCGTGCGGGTCGATGCGGCTCACGCTCAGGTTCTCCAGCGGGCCATGCAGGGTCTCGGCCAGGTGAGCCGCCGGATCGGACGTGGTCAGGTGTACCGGCAAGCCGCGCCGCGCCAGGTCCACGGCCACCGCAGCAGCCAGGGTGGTCTTGCCAACGCCGCCTTTGCCCATCAGCATGACCAGGCCGTGGCCGTCGGCAGCGATGTCATCCACCAGGGCCGACAGCTTGGGCGCGACGAGCGGCCCTTGCGGCGGGCCTGCGTCCGCCCCGACGGGTGCCGTATCCCTCAGCAGGTGGCGCAGCGCGTCCAGACCGACCAGGTTGAAGGGCTTGAGCGGGATGTGGTCGGTCGGCAGCGCCGCCAGCGAGGCTGGCAGCTGGCCCAGCGCGGCGCGCTCGCGTCGCACGATGGCGGCGGCCAGCGGATCGTCGTCGGCCTGGTCCTCGGGGAACACCCCGTTGATCACCAGGTGCTGTTGCGACAGCCCGATCGCGGCGAGTTCGGCATGGGTGCGCGCGGCCTCAACCAGGGTGGACGTCTGCGCGCGGGCCACCAGCACCAGGCGCGTGCGGACCGGGTCGGCCAGGGCCTCGACAGCGGCGCGGTATTGGGCGCGCTGCTTTTCCAGGCCAGCGAGTGGCCCCAGGCACGAGGCATCGCCCTTGCCGGCGTCCAGGAATCCGGTCCAGGCGCCCGGTAGCTGCAACATGCGGATGGTGTGGCCGGTGGGTGCGGTGTCGAAAATGATGTGGATGTAGGCCTGCGTCAGCGCGGTGTCGGTTAGCAGGCCGGTGAATTCGTCGAAGGCGGCGATTTCGGTGGTGCAGGCGCCCGAGAGCTGCTCTTCGATGCCCCGCACGACGTCGTCCGGCAGCAGACCCCGCACGGGACCGACGATGCGGTCGCGGTAGGCCTGCGCGGCGGCCTGCGGGTCGATCTCCAGCGCCGACAGGCCCGGCACGGCCGGCACCGGCGTGATGTGGTTGCCGATCGGGATGCCGAACACCTGGCCGACGTTCGATGCCGGGTCGGTGCTGACCAGCAGCACCGGTTGCCCGCGCCCCGCCAGCTCGACGGCGGTGGCGCAGGCGATCGAGGTCTTGCCCACGCCGCCCTTGCCGGTGAAGAACAGGAAACGGGGCGGTTGTTGCAGAAAGTTCATCGTTGCCTTGGGGTCGATGGTGGCTTGGCGGGGTCAGCAGCAGCGGCCGCCTGCGCAGCAACTGGCCGCGGGTGCCACCTCGGCAAGGGCCGGCGTCGGGGTGGTCACGGTCAGGCCTGCCCAGCGGGTCAGCTCGGCGCGGTTCGGGTAGCGCCCGGCCAGCGCGACTTCGCCGTTCACCAGAACCAGCGGCAAGGCCTCGGCGCCCGAGCGCTCCAGGAAGGCCTTCACGGTGGCGTTCTGGGCAAAGTCCATCGGCTGCTGGGCGAGGTTGAAGCGCTCGATGACAGCGCCTTGCTGCTTCGCCCAGTCGAGGTCGGCCGCGAGCGAGACCAGCGCGGGGTCGACATCCTGGCCGCACACGCCACTGCTGCAGCACAGGGCGGGGTCAAAAATCTGGATGCTTTTCATGATGGTTCCTTGTGTGGTGGAAATGGATTCAGCGGCTGGCCAGTTCGCGGGCCGTGCCTTGCAGCAGGGTTTTTTCCAGCTTTTCGGTCGGCAGGCTGACCAGAATTTCAAGGCGTCGCTTGAGGGCGTGCAGGGTCTGGCGAAAGGCTTCGAGTTTTTCGGCGTCGGTGCCGTCGCCGGCCGATGGGTCGGGGTAGCCCCAGTGGGCGGTGGCGGGCTGGCCGGGCCAGTACGGGCAGACTTCGCCGGCGGCGTTGTCGCAGACGGTGATCACCAGGTCCATGCGCGGGGCATCGGCACCGGCGAACTCGTCCCAGCTCTTGCTGCGCAAGCCGTCAATGGAAATGCCTGCGCTCTTGAGTACTTGCAAGCCCAACGGATTGGGCTGCTGGTTCGCACGCGGACTGCTGCCGGCCGAGAAAGCCCGGAATCGACCTTGGCCGATGTGGTTGAGGAGGGCTTCGGCCAGGATGCTGCGGGCCGAGTTGTGGGTGCACAGGAACAGCACGTTCAGGGGTTTGACAGGCGCGGTCATCGTGGTCAGGTGGCGTGGTTGAAGGGTGATTCAATGGGCGACGGGGGTCAGGGCGGGTTCCCCCGCGGCCGATGCCAGTGACGGCAACACGACCACCGGCGAAAAGCCGCCGCCGGGCGTGCGGAAGTTGGTGGTCTGGCCGCTCCAGGTGCGCGCGGCCAGCAGCTGCACGGTGCCACGCCAGGTGTAGGCGCGCAGGTCCAGCTTCAGGGCGCGCGGCTCGCCATCGACGTCGACGAGACGCTCGCTCGGGGGCACCAGGTCCTGGGCCACGTAGTCGCCCGCGACGATGTCGTTCCACACCCGCCGCGTGAGCTTGTCGCCCCGGTAGGCGGCCCGTGAGCCGAAGCCGGTAGCAGGTTTGAAGAAGAGCTGGCGGCGCCGGCCCCAGAGCGTGTCGGCGTTCTGCGGCGTGACCTGGCGCGTGGCCGGGATCGCGGCCTGGAGCAGGCGCCGGTCTTCCACGCACACGCCCCAGGCGGTGAGCAAGGCGTCGTCACCGAGGGTGACCAGGTTGCGCTTGTCGGCCCACAGCGCATGGGCACGCGGGTGCGGCGTCAGCACCACGGCGCCGGCCTCGTAGGCCGCGCGAAGGGCGGCGTGGTCCGGCGCGGAGAGGTCAAAGTCGGTCAGGCGGTTGTAGACCAGGTCCACCGGCTGGTCGGCCGGCAGCGCCGGGTGCCACAACGCGCCACCGCGCCATTGCAGTTCGCGCGGGTCGGCCACCTCGGCCGCGATGCCGTGGCGGCGCAGCAGCTGGCGCGCGAGCAGGAACTCGGGCGCCAGGTACTGTGTGGCCGGCTCGTCGTCCACGATCAGCGCGGTTCGCAGTGGCGCGTGGCCGCGCTGGGCTTGCCATTCGGCGCGAAACATGGCGACGAAGACCTCGTCGAGCCCCTGTATGTCAGTGGCCGCATCGAACAGGCTGGTCATCGAGTCGCAACACGCCCGGTGGGCGCGGGCCAGGGCCGCGTTGAGCAGCGCGCCGCCCGCGTTGGTGTTGATCTCGATCAGGCGCGGCCCCGTGGCGCTCATGTGAAAGTCGTAGCCCATGAAGACGCCGGCCGGACCAAAGTCGTGGCGGGCGATCGCCGGGGCCCGCGCCAGCGCCAGCGCCTGGTATGCGGGCAGGGCCACGACCCGTTCGATGGCGGCCACGGTGCGCGCCAGCACGTCGCGGGTGGCCGCATCGAGGAACACCGAGGTCTGCGAAAACAGGTGTGGGTGGCTGGTGGCCAGCCGTTCGGTCAGTCCCGCGAGGCTCGGGTCGGATTCGAGCTGCGCGCGCAGGTTCTGCGGGCTCAACGTGCGGCACAGGCATCCGAGGTTCAGGCTGTCGGCGAGGTTCATCGTCGTTTGCGAGTGGGCGTATCAACAGTTCGTGCAGGCGGGTGCGGCCCAAGCCTCGCAGGCCTGCCCTTCGCAGCAGTGCTCGGTCAGGTAGCCGAGCAGGGCGTTCATCCGGGCGAACCGGGCGCGGTAGACCAGGAAACGACCGCGCGGTTCGCAGTCGATCAGGCCGGCATGGCTCAGTTCCTTGAGGTGGAACGACAGCGCGCTCGGTGCCACGCCCAGCTGCTGCGCGATCACGCCGGGCGTGAGGCCTTCCGGGCCGGCGACCACGAGCGCGCGAAAGGCCCGCAGTCGCTGGGGCTGGGCCAGTGCCGCCAGTGCGCGGACGACACCGGCTTCGTCGGCCAGGGGTGTATCGATGTTTGTTTCCATATTTCAATGATAGTTGAATTGTTGGATGATTGTGTGACGGTGATTCGGGTTTTCAAAAACAATAGCGGCTGGTGGCCAGCCGGCGCCGGGGAGCGGCCAGAAGCGTCATGAAAAAGACACATTCATGCCATCAAGGCGTCATCCCGGGTTTCCATGATGGCCAGGTAGTCACACGCAAGGACAGCCAGGAGACCAACGATGAACGACCCCTTTACCGCACCCGTCACCAGCCAACCGATGCCGACCCCGGCGAACCGGCAAGCGGCCGAACGCACCGGCTGCGCCGCGCCCACTGCCAGCTGCGGCGGCCTCACCGTGAGCTGGGCGCGGCACCAGGACGAGGTGCGCGCCGCGCAGCGCCTGCGCCACGACATTTTTGCGGGCGAGATGGGCGCGCGCCTGAACACCCCCGTGCCGGGCCACGATATCGACCTGTTCGACGACTTCTGCGAGCACCTGCTGGTGCGCGACAGTGCCAGCGGCGACGTCGTCGGCACCTACCGGGTGCTCACCCCGGCCCAGGCGCGGCGCGTGGGCGGCACCTACACCGACACCGAATTCGACCTCACCCGGCTGCGCGCCCAGCGCCACCGCATGGTGGAGCTGGGGCGCAGCTGCGTGCACCCGGAACACCGCACCGGCGGCGTGATCCTGGCGCTGTGGGGCGCGCTCGGTGGCTTCATGGAGCGCAACGGGCTTGACGTGATGATCGGGTGCGCGAGCGTCCCCCTTCGGCAGCATGGCGCGTTCAGCGGCGCGGCGGCGGCCAGCGTCTGGCGCCAGGTGCGGCACAAGCACCTGGCCCCGATCGAGGACCGCGTGTTTCCGCGCCTGGCCTTGCCGGTCGATCGGCTGGATGACGGCCTCGACGTGGAGCCGCCCGCGCTGCTGCGCGCCTACCTGAGCCTGGGCGCCAAGGTGCTGGGCCCGCCGGCCTGGGATCCCGACTTCAATACCGCCGACCTGCCACTGATGATGCGGCTGGATCAGTTGCCGCCGCGTGTTCGCCGGCATTTCCTGCGCGCGCCTTGAGGTGCCTTCCCGAGCCATGGTCCCGTGGTGCAGGTGGCTTGGGCCTGCCGCCTTATCCACACGGGCACGGGGTGTCGCCTGAACTGGACCACAATCGGGGCCATGACGACGCCTGGTTTTTCTGGATGAACGCAGCCCCCGAGTCCGGCCCGGCCGCTCCGGGCAAATCCGCCCGCGACCCGCTGCGCGCGTTGATACCGGCCCTGACGCTGCTGGACCGCGACCACAGCATCCTGGCCTTCAACGAGCGCGTGCTCGACTGGGCCTGCCGGCCCAAGGTGCCGCTGCTGGAGCGGCTGCGTTACCTGTGCATCGTCTCGTCCAACCTCGACGAGTTCTTCGAGGTGCGCGCCGAGCCCCACCTGAGCGCCAGCCTGGCCGGTGAACACCGCGGGCTGTACACGCGCGAGTCCTTCGAGGCGCTGGCCGCCGCGACGGCCCGGCTCGTGGCGCACCAGTACGCGATCTACAACGACCAGTTGCTGCCGGCGTTTCGCAAGCGCGGCATCCGCATCGTGTCGCACGGCGAGCGCACGCCGGCGCAGCAGCGCTGGGTGGCGGCGTATTTCCAGCGCGAGGTCAAGCCGCTGCTGATTCCCGTGGGGCTCGATCCGTCGCACCCGTTCCCGCAGGTGGCCAACAAGTCGCTGAATTTCATCGTGCGCCTCGGTGGCAAGGACGCGTTCGGTCGCGCCAACGAGATCGCCATCGTGAAGGTGCCGCGCGTGCTGCCGCGTTTCATCCGCATGCCCGACACGGTGTCGGAAGGGCGCACGCTGTTTGTCTCGCTGTCCAGCGTCATCCGCTCGCACCTGGCCGATCTGTTCCCAGGGCGGGACGTCGGGCAGTTTTCGCAGTTCCGGGTCACGCGCCACTCCGACCTGTCGGTGGACGAGGAAGACGTGGACAACCTGCGCACCGCCTTGCGCCAGGGGCTGGTGCACCGCCACTTCGGCCAGGCGGTGCGGCTGGAGGTATCGGCGGGCTGTTCCGAGTTCCTGAGCGGCTTCCTGCTGCGCCAGTTCGGCCTGCCGTCGCAGGCCTTGTACCGCGTCCATGGCCCGGTGAACCTGGCGCGCCTGACGCAGCTGATCGACCTGGTGGACCGCCCGGAACTGCTGTTTCCGTCGTACAAGGCCACGTACCCGGTGCAGCTGACGCCGGGCGAATCGTTTTTCGCGCGGCTCAAGCGCGGCGACGTGCTGATCCACCAGCCGTTCGAGAGCTTCGATGGCGTGCTGGCCTTCCTGCGCGAGGCGGTGCACGACCCCGACGTGCTCGCGATCAAGCAGACCATCTACCGCACCGGCTCCGATTCCGAACTCATGGAGCTGCTGCGTGAGGCTGTGCGGCGCGGCAAGGAGGTCACGGTGGTGGTGGAGCTCAAGGCGCGCTTCGACGAGGAGGCCAACATCAATTGGGCCGAGGCGCTGGAGTCGATCGGCGCCCAGGTGGTGTACGGGGTGCTGGGCCTGAAGACGCACGCCAAGATGCTGCTGCTGACTCGGCGCGAAGGTCGTACGCTCAAGCGCTACGGCCACCTGTCCACCGGCAACTACAACCCGCGCACGGCGCGCCTGTACACCGACGTGAGCGTACTCACGGCCGATCCGCAACTGACCGCCGACATGGAGCACCTGTTCGTGCACATCGCGAGCCAGAGCCGGCTACCGAAGATGCACCGCCTGCTGCTGGCGCCATTCGGCCTGCAAGATCAGCTGATCGCGAAGCTGGGTGCGCTCGGCGCGCTGGCGGCCTCCGGCAAGGACGCGCGCGTGGTGGCCAAGATGAACGCGCTGACCGACGAGGCGCTGATCCAGGCGCTGGTGTCCGCTGGCCGCCAGGGCGTGAAGATCGACCTCATCGTGCGCGGTGCCTGCATGTTGCCGGCCGGCGTGCCGGGCGTGACCGACAACGTCCGGGTGCGCTCGGTGATCGGGCGCTTCCTGGAGCATTCGCGGGTGTTCTACTTCCGCGGCGACGGCGCCGAGGAGCTGTACCTGTCGAGCGCCGACTGGATGAACCGCAACATGCTGCGCCGGGTTGAACTGGCCTGGCCGGTGCTGGACCCGGTGCTGCGCCAGCGCCTCATCGACGAATGCCTGGTGGCCTACCTGCACGACGGGCGCGACGCCTGGGACATGGCGGCAGACGGCACGTACCACCGGGTTGACCTGAATGGCAAGGCGCCGGGGCATGGGGCCCAGGCGGCCTTGATGGCGCGCTATGCCGCGCCCGAAAACGACCAAGGAGCGTAAGACGATGGACCTGATTCTGTGGCGGCACGCCGAAGCCTTTGACCTGGCCGAAGGGCAAACCGATCTGGAGCGCGCGCTGACGCCGCGCGGCGAGAAGCAGGCGGCCCGCATGGCGGCCTGGCTGGACCGTCAACTGCCGGAGGGCGTGCGCATCCTGTGCAGCCCGGCGCGGCGCACCGAACAGACGGTGCGGCCCCTGGGCCGCAAGTACAAGCTGCGCAGCGAACTCGCCCCGGAAGGGCACGTGGACGACCTGTTGTCGGTGGCAGGCTGGCCGCAGTCCCGGGCGCCGATCCTCGTGGTGGGCCACCAGCCCACCTTGGGGCAGGCCCTGTCGCGGCTGCTTGGCATGCAGGCACCTGACTTGTCGATCCGAAAGGGCGCGGTCTGGTGGGTGCGCAGCCGTGAACGAGAGGGCGTCGCCCAGACCATCGTGGTCACGGTGCAGACGCCCGAATTGCTCTGACGCGCCATCAGACGACTGTCCGACCTTTGGCCAGGGGTGGTGGCGCGGCGATCCGCGTCGCTACTTGAGCGCGGGGACCTGTTTCAGCAACGCCACCAGCGCGGTATCGCTCAAAGCGGTCAAGGCGCGGACGCCGGCCCGCAGCACTGTGCCTTTCTTGACGGGCATGTCCAGCTTGCCGGCACGCTGCTTGAGCGCCCGCAGCACCGCCATGTCGTCTTCGGTGGCGGTGAAACGATCACGCACCAGCTTCGGCTTCTTAACCTTGGGCGGCTTGGCCGGCTTCGCGGGTTTGGCACTGGGCGTTGCAGTCGGCTTCGGCGCTTTGGCGGGTTTCTCTGGCGGGGCCGCTTTTTGGGCGGCCTCGGCCGGTTTCACGGCCGGTTTCGCCGGAGCGAAGGCCTTGGCCAGCGGCTTGGAAGTCGATGCGGCAGGCGCTTTCAGCGTAGGCTTCGTCGAGGCGGCCTTGGCAGCAGCTTTGGCCGGGGGTGCGCTGGTCGCAGGCTTGGCAACGGCCTTGTTGGGGGCGGCACCGGATGTCGGTTCGGCAGCGGCGGGAGCAGCAGGGCTTGCGGGCAGGGTGCTCATGAAACCTCCTTGATGGGACTAGACACGAGTTTGGGGCAGCCCCGCACTTTCCAAGCCGGTTTCGGTGCGTTTTCTTGCGTTGCGTCAAGCATTGAGCACCTGCAAGGCCCAGGGCGTGCGCTGCCAGGCCTTGACTTCCTCGCGCAGTAGGTGCGCGGACTGTGGCCAGGCCTCGGCCCAGCCATCGCGCAGGCTGATGCACACCCGGCGCGGGCTGTTCAGGTTGCAGGCCACCACCAGCTCCTGCAGGTCGGGGTCGCGTCGGGCATGGCACAGCAGCACGGCCAGCCGCAGCGACAGCAGTTGCTGCACGAAGGTGACGTCGTTGAAGTCGATCTCCAGTTTGGCCAGCTTGCCGCGGTGGCCCAGCACGAGCTGCCCCAGGCGGTGCAGTTCGGACAGCGAGAAACCCGGCGCGTCCGAGTTGTCGAGGATGTAGGCGCCGTGCTTGTGGTAGTCGCTGTGCGAAATCTGCGTGCCGATTTCGTGCAGGCGGGCCGCCCATTCGACCTTGCGCTCCAGGCGGGCGGCCTGGCTTTCGGACAGGCCCTCGACCATCTGTCGGAACAGGGCGCAGGCCACGCGGCTGACGCGGGTCGCCTGCGCGGCCTCGACCCCGAACTTGCGGCACAGCCTCTGCACCGTGGTGGCGCGCATGTCGGTCTGGAGGTGCTCGCGATCGAGCAGGTCGTACAGCGCGCCCTGGCGCAAGGCGCCTTCGGCAACCCGCATCTCGTCGATGTCGAGCAGGTCGAACACCGCGCGCAGCACGGCCAGGCCGCCGCCGATCACCGGCCGGCGGTCTTCCTTGAGGCCGTCCAGCACCAGGTTGGAGGCGCGCCGTGCCTTGAGTAGACGGTCGAGCAGCCAGTCCAGCCCGTCACGGCTCACCACCCCGGGCGCTTCGCCGGCGAAACCCAGCATGTCGGCGACCGCGCCGATCGTGCCGGAGGCGCCGTAGGCCACGTCCCAGTCGCTGGGGCGGTAGCTGTTGAGCGCCTCGTCGAGCACCGCCTTGGCGGCGATTTCGGCGGTCCTGAAGGCGTCCGGCGTGAACTGCGCGTCGGGGAAATAGCGCATCGACCAGGCCACGCTGCCGACCCGGTAGGACTCCATGACCCGGGGCTCGAACTCCTGGCCCAGGATCAGCTCGGTGGACCGGCCGCCGATGTCGACCACGAGCCGGCGCTCGGACGACTGGGGCAACGAATGCGCCACGCCCTGGTAGATCAGGCGTGCTTCTTCCCGGCCCGAGATCACATCGATCGGAAAGCCGAGGATCTGCTGCGCGCGGCCCAGGAATTCGGCGCGGTTGCGTGCCTCGCGCAGGGTCTGGGTGGCCACCGCGCGCACGTGGTGGCGCTTGAAGCCGGCCAGCCGTTCGCCGAAACGCGCCAGGCAGTCCCAGCCGCGCTGCATGGCTTCGGGCGTGAGGTTGCGCTCGTCGTCCAGGCCGTTGCCCTGACGCACGGTCTCCTTGAGGTATTCGGTGCGGTGGATCTGGCCGTGGTCGAGGTGGCCGATTTCGAGGCGGTAGCTGTTGGAGCCCAGGTCCACAGCTGCGAGTCGGGTGCCGTTTTGCATGGATGTCTTGTTGTTGCCGGGCTCAGCATAGCATTCGCGCCGCGCGCGCCGCCGGGCCGGCGCGGCGGTTTCAACCGACGACGCGGCCATCGGCGCTCAACATGCTCTGGGTGACATAGGTGCTGCCGAACCGCTGCGGGTTGAAGCTGATGCGGTAGCCGCCCAGGTCGATGGCGGCGCGCTTCTGGGAGGCAACCAGGACGTTGGCACGGGTCAGCGGCCCGTCCACATCGTCCAGCACCTCGCTGGTGTAGCGGGCCGCCAGGAAACCCGCCAGGCTCAGCGGGGAGGGGGGCTCGTCGAACAGCCGGGCCAGCACTTCGCGGTAGGCGCGGACCACCGGCAGGCTGGCGTTGACCATGGGAACCGGCTGGGTGCCGCGTTGCAACAAGCGCCGCCGGCCGGCCTGGAAACGAGTCATGGGATCTCCATTGGAATGCTACAAACCCGATAGCGCACCATGGCCATCTGACGCTGGGAAGGCGGCAAAATGACGTGAAATTTTGGCTGGCGGGGCCTTCATTCGGGGCTGGCGGCAGCAAAACGCGGTCCACCAGGTGCACCACGCCGTTGCTGGCGGGGAGATCGGCACGCACCACCATCGCGTCTTCCACCGTGACGTAGGTGCCGGCGCGCGGCAGCATCAGCGGGCTGCCTTGCAGGGACTTCACGCTGCCGTTCTTCACCTCGACGGCCAGGGTGTGGGCTGGGTGGCGCAACCGGTCAGGGCTGCGGTGGCGGCGGCAAGGCAGAGAAGGCGGCGATTCAGCATGGCGGGCTTCCAAGGGTTGAGGTGCGGAAAAGCATAGGGAGGCGGCGTGTCGGTTTTGTGACGGCGGCGTGGCAGGCCCGGATTGCGCCGGTTGCCGCATCGGGGGCATCTGCCCAATATTTGTCACACAGTTGTCACACGGGGCCCCTAGAGTCCGGGCATCAACCCCCAACCCACGAGGTCACCGCATGAAATCCACCCTGAAATTCGCGCTCGGCAGCCTGATCGGTGCCGCCGCGCTGTCCCTGTCCTTCAACGCCGCCGCCCAGGACGTGACGGGCGCCGGCGCCACGTTTCCGGCGCCGCTGTACGCCAAGTGGGCGTCCGAATACAACAAGGCCACCGGCGTCAAGGTCAATTACCAGTCGGTCGGCTCGGGCGCCGGCATCAAGCAGATCGACGCCAAGACGGTGGCCTTCGGCGCGAGCGACATGCCCTTGAAGGATGACGAACTGGCCAAGAAGGGCCAGGTCCAGTTTCCCACCGTGATCGGCGGCGTGGTGCCCGTGATCAACGTCAAGGGCATCAACCCCGGCCAACTCAAGCTCACGGGGCCGGTGCTGGGCGACATCTACCTGGGCAAGATCACCAAGTGGAACGATCCGGCGCTGAAGGCGCTCAACCCGGGCCTGGCCTTGCCCGATGCCGACATCGCAGTGGTGCGCCGCGCGGATGGCTCCGGCACCAGCTTCATCTTCACCAACTACCTCAGCAAGGTGAATCCGGAATGGAAGAGCAAGGTGGGCGAGGGCACGGCCGTCAACTGGCCAACCGGCGCGGGCGGCAAGGGCAACGAAGGCGTGGCGGCATTCGTGAACCGGCTGCCCAACTCCATCGGCTATGTGGAATACGCCTACGTCAAGCAGAACAAGATGAACTACGCGCTGATGCAGAACAGCGCGGGCAGCTTTGTTGCGCCCGATGACGACACCTTCAAGGCAGCCGCCGCCGGCGCCGACTGGTCCAAGAGCTTCTACCAGATCCTGACCAACCAGGCCGGCAAGGATGCCTGGCCGCTGACGGGCGCCACCTTCATCCTGATGCACAAGACCCAGGACAAGCCGGCCGAAGCGGCTTCGACGCTGAAATTCTTCAACTGGGCCTACAAGAACGGCGACAAGATGGCCGCGGACCTGGAGTACGTCGCCATGCCCGAAAGCGTCAAGACCCAGATCGAGAAGTCCTGGAGCGAGATCAAGGACGCCTCGGGCAAACCGGTGGCGTACAAGTAAGCCGGGCTGACCGGATGCTGTAAACCGCGGAGCCAGGTCATGTCTTCTACACTGCCGCTGCCACCGCCGGCCCTGCAACCCTCCGTTCACACCGCCCTACGCACCATGACCAGTCCACCCCCCGCCCGGGTACCGCGAACCGGCCCCGCCGTCGACCGACTGTTCGGCTGGCTCGCCAAAGGGGCCGCGCTGTTGACCCTGTCGCTGCTGGTGGCCATTCTGGCATCGCTGGTGGTGGGTGCGTGGCCGGCCTTGCAGAAGTTCGGGCTTGGCTTTCTGCTGAGCACGACCTGGGACCCGGTGAAGGAGGACTTCGGCGGGCTGGTGATGATCTACGGCACGCTGGCCACCTCGATCATCGCGCTGCTGATCGCGGTGCCGGTGAGCTTCGGCATCGCGCTGTTCCTGACCGAGCTGTCCCCCGCGTGGCTGAAACGGCCGCTGGGCACGGCGATCGAACTGCTGGCGGCCGTGCCGTCGATCGTCTATGGCATGTGGGGTCTGCTGGTGTTCGGACCGATTCTGGCCACCTGGGTTCAGAAACCGCTGCAGGCGCTGTTCGGCGGGGTTCCCGTTCTGGGCGCTCTGGTGAGCGGGCCGCCGGTGGGCATCGGCATCCTGTCGGCGGGCATCATCCTGGCCATCATGATCATCCCGTTCATCGCGTCGGTGATGCGCGACGTGTTCGAGGTGACGCCGCCGATGCTCAAGGAATCGGCCTACGGGCTGGGCGCCACCACCTGGGAGGTGGTCACCAGCGTCGTGCTGCCTTACACGAAAGCGGGCGTGATCGGCGGCATCATGCTGGGCCTGGGTCGCGCGCTCGGTGAAACCATGGCGGTGACGTTCGTCATCGGCAACATGAACCAGCTCGATTCCCTGAGCCTGTTCCAGGCCGCCAACAGCATCACCTCCGCGCTGGCCAACGAGTTCGCCGAAGCCGGCGAAGGGCTGCACCAGGCCTCGCTGATTTACCTGGGTCTGGTCCTGTTCTTCATCACCTTCGTGGTGCTGTCGCTCTCCAAGGTGCTGCTGGCGCAGCTGCGCAAGGGCGAAGGGAAAAAATCATGAACGCTGTCACCATCGACCCGCGCGAGAAAAAATTCGCGCACCGCAAGCGGGTTAACCAGATCGCCGTCGGTCTTTCGCTGGCGGCGATGGCCTTCGGACTGTTCTGGCTGGCCTGGATCCTGGTCGAAACCATCCGGCTGGGCATCAGTGGCATGGTGCTGGCCACGTTCACCCAGATGACGCCGCCGCCCAACGAGGCCGGGGGGCTGGCCAACGCCATCTACGGTTCGTTCCTGATGGTCATGCTGGCCACGCTGGTCGGTACGCCGATCGGCATCATGGCCGGAATCTACCTGGCCGAGTACGAGCCCAACGGCTGGCTGGCCTCGGTGACGCGTTTTGTCAACGACATCCTGCTGTCGGCGCCGTCGATCGTGATCGGCCTGTTCATTTACGCGGTGGTCGTGGCCCGGTTCAAGACTTTCTCGGGCTGGGCCGGCGTGCTGGCATTGGCGCTGATTGTGATTCCGGTGGTCATTCGCACCACCGAGAACATGCTGCAGCTCGTGCCGACCGCCTTGCGCGAGGCTGCCTATGCGTTGGGCACGCCGAAGTGGAAGGTCATTCTGAGCATCACGATGAAGGCGGCGCGCGCGGGCGTGATCACCGGCGTGCTGCTGGCCGTGGCGCGCATCGCGGGCGAGACGGCGCCGCTGCTGTTCACCGCGCTCAGCAACCAGTTCTGGACGTCGAACCTGGGCGAACCCATGGCCAGCCTGCCGGTGACGATCTTCAAGTTCGCGATGAGTCCTTACGAAAACTGGCAGCAACTGGCCTGGGCGGGTGTGTTCCTGATCACGCTGGCCGTGCTGGGCCTGAACATCCTGGCCCGGGTGCTGTCCCGCCACAAATGATTCTGAAGGCTGTACACGATGGAAACCCTCGCCCCCACCGCCGAAAAGGCCAAGATCGCCGTCAAGGACCTGAACTTCTATTACGGCAAATTTCACGCCCTCAAGGGCATCAACCTGAACATTCCCGAGAACAAGGTCACCGCCTTCATCGGGCCGTCCGGGTGCGGCAAGTCCACGCTGCTGCGGGTGTTCAACCGCATGTTCGAGCTCTACCCCGAGCAGCGCGCCGAAGGACAGATCCTGCTGGATGGTGAAGACCTGCTGAAATCGCGCAAGGATGTGGCGATCCTGCGTGCCAAGGTGGGCATGGTATTCCAGAAGCCCACACCGTTTCCGATGTCGATCTACGACAACATCGCCTTCGGCGTGAAGTTGTTCGAGAACCTGGGCGCGACCGACATGGACGAACGCGTCGAATGGGCGCTGCGCAAGGCCGCGCTCTGGGGCGAGGTGAGAGACAAGCTGCGCCAGCAGGGCGCCAGTCTTTCGGGCGGGCAGCAGCAGCGCCTGTGCATCGCCCGCGGCATCGCGATAAAGCCCGAGGTGTTGCTGCTTGACGAGCCATGCTCGGCGCTCGACCCGATTTCCACGGGAAAAATCGAGGAACTGATCGTCGAACTCAAGCGCGACTACACCGTGGCGATCGTCACGCACAACATGCAGCAGGCCGCGCGTTGCAGCGACTACACCGCCTACATGTACCTGGGTGACCTGATCGAGTTCGGCTCCACCGAGCAGATCTTCTTCAAGCCGACGCGCCGGGAAACCGAGGACTACATCACCGGCCGCTTCGGCTGAGGAGCACGCGATGACCGAAAAACACCTCTCCAGCCAATTCGATAGCGAGTTGCATTCCGTCTCCTCCCGGGTGATGGAGCTCGGCGGGCTCGTCGAGTCCCAGTTGCACAACGCGATCCACGCGCTGACCCACCTGAGCGACGAGACCGCCGACCGCGTGATCCAGACCGAGGACCGCGTGGACGCGATGGAAGTCGAGATCGATCACGACCTTTCGTCGATCATCGCGCGGCGCCAGCCGACGGCGCGCGACCTGCGCCTGCTGATCGCCATCTCCAAGACCACGGCCAACCTTGAGCGTGTCGGCGACGAGGCCGAGAAGATCGCCCGCATGGTCAAGTCGATCATCCGCAGCGGATCGGCCCGCGCGTTGCCGGCATCCGAGCTGCGCATCGCGGCCGGCCAGGCATCCACGCTGCTGCGCAAGGCGCTGGACGCGTTCGCGCGGCTTGACGTCGACGCGGCGGTGGCGATCCTACGCGACGACGACGAGATCGACCGCGAATTCGACGGCTTCGTGCGCAAGCTGGTCACGTACATGATGGAAGATCCACGCACTATCTCGCCCAGCCTGGACCTGCTGTTCCTGGCCAAGGCGATCGAGCGCATCGGCGACCATGCCAAGAACGTGGCCGAATTCATCATCTACATCGTCAAGGGAACCGATGTGCGACACACCGCCATCGAACAGATCGAATCCGCGATGAAATGAGAACCATGCCACGTGTCCTGATCGTGGAAGACGAACCCGCGATCGCCGAACTGATCGCCGTCAACCTGCGCCACAACGGGTTTCAGCCCACTTGGGCGCTGGACAGTGAAACCGCCCAGGCTGAACTGGATGCGGTCTTGCCCGACGTGATCCTGCTGGACTGGATGCTGCCCGGCGAGAGCGGTCTGTCGCTCGCGCGCAAGTGGCGCACGGACCCGAGAACCAGGGCGGTGCCGATTCTCATGCTGACGGCGCGCGGGGACGAGGCCGACCGTGTGGCCGGCCTGGACGTGGGCGCCGACGACTACATCACCAAACCGTTCTCCACCCGCGAGTTGCTGGCACGCATTCGCGCCGTGTTGCGGCGGCGCGCGCCGGAGCAGGCGGGCGACACCCTCAAGGTGGGCGAACTGGTGCTCGACCCCGCCACCCACCGCGTGACCTGGGTCGGGCAGCCGGTGAAGCTGGGGCCCACCGAATTCAAGCTGCTGCAGTACCTCATGACCCATGTCGAACGCGTCCACGCGCGGGGCCAGTTGCTCGACCGCGTGTGGGGCGACCATGTCTTCATCGAAGAGCGCACGGTCGATGTGCACATCAAACGGTTGCGTGAAGCCTTGGGACCGGCCGGCGCGATGGTCGAGACCGTGCGCGGCGCGGGTTACCGGCTCACCACCCAGATACCGGCGGCCAAAGTGGCATGCTCTGGCGGCTGAGCACCTTCCTGCTCTTGCTGCTGGGCGGTGCCGCGGCCGGATGGCTGGCATCCGGGATGCAAGGCGCATTGGCCGGCGTCGTGGCGGGCGCAACCCTCTGGTTCCTGACCGACCTGGTACGGGGTGGGCGGGTCATCCGCTGGCTGCGCGACCCGGCCGGTCGCGAACCACCGACCCTTTGGGGCTTGTGGGGCGAGGCCGCCGACCGCTGCCGGCGGCTGCTGCGCGCCGGGGACCAGCGGCTTGTCGAGAGCGAACAACGGCTGCAGGCGTTCCTGGCGGCCATCCAGGCGTCGCCCAACGGTGTGGCGATTCTGGACGCGCAGGGCTACATCGAGTGGTTCAACCAGACGGCGGCGACCGATTTCGGCCTGGACCCGCTGCGCGATCGGGGCCAGCAGATCGGCAACCTGGTGCGCGATCCGGTGTTCGCAGCCTATTACGCCAGTGACGACCACGGCCACGAGGTGCTCATGGCCGGGCGTGGCAGCACACCGCAACGGCCGGTGCAGCTGTCAGTGCAGTTGCACCCGTATGGCGATGGCAAGCGCCTGCTGCTGTCACGCGACGTGACAGCCCTTGCGCAGGCCGAAGCGATGCGGCGTGATTTCGTTGCCAATGTGTCCCATGAAATCCGCACGCCGCTGACCGTGCTGAGCGGCTTCATCGAGACCATGCAAAGCCTGGACCTGGACGCCTCCGAGCGCGCACGCTACCTGGACCTGATGGCGGCGCAGGCCGATCGCATGCAGACCCTGGTCAGCGACCTGCTGACGCTGTCGCGGCTCGAAGGCAGCCCGCCGCCGGGTCTCGCGGATTGGGTGTCGGTGGACGAACTGGTGGGCCAGTGCGCCGAAGAGGGTCAAGCCCTGTCGGCGATGCTGTGGCCGGTGCCGGCTGCGCCGCAACAGGTGCGTGCCCATGCGTTGCCGGCGGTTGAACTGGCGGGCTCGGTGAGCGAACTGCGCAGCGCCTTGTCCAACCTGATCAGCAACGCGGTGCGCTACACGCCGGCGGGCGGCCTGATCAACATCACCGGGCAGCTCCTGCCCGATGGCCGGCTGGAGTTCGCCGTGACCGACACCGGCCCCGGCATTCCACCCGAGCACCTGCCGCGCCTGAGCGAGCGGTTTTACCGGGTCGATCGCAGCCGCTCGCGCGAGTCGGGCGGCACCGGGCTGGGCCTGGCGATCGCCAAGCATGTGGCCCAGCGCCATGGTGGTGAGCTGCGCATGGAGAGCATGCTCGGGCAAGGTTCCCGGTTCGCGCTGGTCTTTCCCGCCAGCCGCGTCAGGCCGGCCTTCCGGCTGGAGCCGGACGCCGCACGGCGCGCGCCATGAACACCAGAAAGATGGCTGCAGTCAGCGCCAGCGCGCTGGCGCCGGCGGCCCAGAAGGTGGCGGGCGCCTGGGTCGGCGGCCGGCCCGCGAGACCTTCGTAGGTCAGCCAATAGCCGCCGCCCAGCCCGATGCCCCACAACAGGACGCAGTAAACGAGCAGCGGCGCCACTGTGACCCGGAAGCACCGCAGCACGAACACGCACAGCGCCTGGATCGCGTCGAAGAAGTGAAACACCGCGACCCAGGCCAGCAGGCTTGCGGCCAGGGCCACCACCGCGGGTTGGGTCGCGTACAGGTTCGCGAACAGATCGCGCCCGAGCCAGACCAGTCCCGACTGGCCGGCACCGGCGCCGACGGCCAGGACCAACCCGGTGCCGATGGCGGCGCGCGCGCGGCTCGGGTGGCCGGCGCCGAGCCAGAAGCTCGCGCGTGAACTGGTTGCGATCGCCAGCGACAGCGGCAGCATGTACAACACCGCAGCCATGCTGGCCGCTATCTGGTGGCTGGCGGACGCCACCGTGCCCAGCCGCGCGATGAACAAGGCCATCAGCGTGAAGGAGCTGACCTCTACCAGGATCGCCAGTCCACCGGGCACGCCGAGCCGGGCGTAGGCGCGGATCGTGGGCCAGTCGGGTGCCTCCGGCGCGTGCCAGATGCGATAGGGTCGGTAGAGGTCCTGGGTGGCAAGCAGCCACAGCGCCAGCGCCAGCATCAAGGCACTGACCACCAGCGTGGCCCAGGCGCATCCCACCACGCCCAGCGCCGGCAAGCCGAGACCGCCGAATGCGAACCAGATCGACAACGGGATCTTCACCACCAGCGACGCCGCTTGCAGCCAGGTCACCAGCACCGGCTTGCCGAGTGCCTGGTTCAGCGTGCCGTAGATCCGGAACAGCAGGTTCAGCGGCAGCGCCGCGGCCAGCACGGCCAGGTAGCGTTGAACCTCGCCCTGCATCGACGCGGGAACCTGCGTCCACTCCAGCAGCGGTTGCGGAAACAGCAAAGCAACCATGCCCGCCACGGAGGTGCACACCCAGAGGTACAGCGATTGCCGCACCGAGCGGCCGACGCCCGCATGGCGGCGCGCGCCGTGCAGTTCGGCCCAGACAGGCAGCAAGGCCTGCAGCACGCCATTGAGGCCGACGAACACGCTGATGTAGATGGCGGAGCCCACCGACAGGGCAGCCAATGACGCCTCGGAATGACGGCCTGACACCACGGTGTCGACCACGCCAAACGCCATCACCGCCAGTTGGCCGACCAGCACGGTGAGCGCGTGGGCGGCAATCGTCCTGAATTCGAACACGGCGCGGGCCTTACGGCGCCCCGTTGCGGCGGTACAGCAGGATGGTCTCGGTGCGGTCCGTCGGCCGTCGCACGCGGGCCTGGTAGGTCCACTGCGACAGGTCGACCGCCTCCGGCAGGGTGGGGGCATCGGCCGCATCGACTAGCAGCCATGGGCAGTCGGCCCTGCGCGTGGCGGGCCGGGTGTCCAGCTGGCCGTGAAAGCGCAGTGCCGCGATCGGCCCGCGACCGAGGCCATGCACCTGTACGCAGGCGGGCCGGTCGGTCAGCACCAGGATGCGCTGCACCATCGGCGCGTAGCTCCGCGCGTAGTCGAGCACCGGCAGCCACAGCGTCATCAACAGCAGCCAGCACAGCGTGGCGCCGCCGGCCGGCAACACCATGCTTTTCCAGATCGCCGACCGATGCCGGCCAACCCGCCAGCGCACCAGCCAGATCCAGCCGATGGTGCCTGCCAGCGCGACGGCAAGGGCCAGCACCTGAAGGCTGGGCTCGAAGCCGGGCGCGAGCTTGGCCACGTTGGCCGCGGGCTGGCGCGGAAATCCAGTCTGCATCGAGATCCAGATCACCCAGATGATGATGGCGAAACAGGAAAAAAACAGCAGGGTGAACCAGTCGATCAGCGCGGTCACGCTGCGGTCCAGCGTGGGCAGGGCGAACGCCGCCAGCGTGGCCAGCGCCGGCAGCGCCAGCAGCAGCGAGCGGTCGGAGGCCGGTGTCAACAGGGTGGTGCTTACGGCCACCAGCAGAAAAAGCAGGGGCAGGGCCAGGTGGCGGTTGCGTGGCAGGTCACGCAGTTGGTGGCGCCAGCGCCACAGGGTCCACAGAAGTAAGGGCCAAAGCGGCCAGGTGAACCACAGGAACAGCCGTCCCAGTCCACGCCATTCGAGCCAACCGGTGCCGGGCGGTGACAGGCGCCACTGCCACAGGCCCAAGGCCGTGGCCAGCGTGGCCGCCAGGGCCGTGGCGAGCAACAGGCCCGCGACCCGCCACCGCCGCTGGTCGTCGTCGGGTTGCGCGTCATCCCGGTCGATCAGGCCGTGCAGGGCGCCGCCGACGCCGAGCAGCGCCGCCACGGCGGGTCCACCGGAGAGCGTCAGCCCGACCAGACCGACGCCGACCGCGACCAGGGGCGGCGCGAGGGCGCGGTTCAGCGCGGACAGCCCGTAGAACGTCAGCGCGGTGAAGCAGAGCTGGGCGAGGGCGGGTGTGGTCTCGTGCGAGAACTGCGCCAGGCCCAGGCACCCGATCAGGCCGAGCAGGCCGCCGTCGGCCATGGCACGCGCGTAGTCGGCGGGCTCGGCTTCGCCGCCGAACGCAAAGGCCACGGGTTGCGCGCCCGCGCTGCGGGCCAGGTGGTAGATGCCGTACCAGGTGGCCACCAGCACCGCCACCAGCATCAGTCCGAACGGCAGCCGTGCCGCGAAGTCGGGCGCGAGCCAGGCGGGCGCGAGCTTGATGGCCCAGGCGCCCAGCCAGTAGGGCAGGAGCGCGTCCACCTCGGGCTCCAGATGCATGATGCTTGGGGCGAGCCAAGTCGGGCCCATGGGCGTGCCGGACAGTTCCAGCATGTACCCGAAGGCGGTGATGTCGGCGTTTTTCCACGGTTCGCGGCCGAAATAGCCGGGCAGCACGTAGGCCATGCACAGCAGGATCAGCGCCAGCCGGGGCAGGCGGCGCACGGCGCTCTGGGCAACGATGGCGGGGGTGGGCCGGATCACGGTTGGTAAGAGGGGCCTCGTCGCGAGGGCGGCTTGGCGAGGTGGGACAAACAAACAAAAAGGGCAGCGCGGAAACCCGGGCTGCCCTTGTCGGAAAGATGGCGCCGGATTACTTGGCGACGGCCGTCTTGCCGAAACGGTTGCGGAACTTCTCGACGCGACCGCCCATGTTGTCCACCGACTTCTGGGTGCCGGTGTAGAACGGGTGCGATTCGCTCGACGTATCCAGCTTGTACAACGGCAGCTCGCGGCCGTCGTCCATCTTGACCATTTCCTTGGTGTTCACGCAGGACCGCGTCACGAACTTGAAACCGTTGGAGAGGTCCAGGAAGCAGACTTCGCGGTAGTTCGGGTGGATGCCTTCTTTCATGATGAATTCCTTGTCAGTTGCGACAGCCGCGCCAGCCCATCCGGCGTACTTTTCGCGAAAACCAGTAATTATGCCATGAAATCAACAACTTGCAGGTGATTGTTTGTGGTCAGCCGCCCCGGCGCATCATGTCGAAAAACTCGACGTTGCTCTTGGTGGCCTTCATGCTCTTGAGCACCATTTCCATCGCTTCGATCTCGTCCATGTTGTACATGAACTGGCGCAGGATGCGCGTCTTCTGCAGCACCTCGGGCGCCAGCAGCAGCTCCTCGCGGCGCGTGCCGCTGCGGTTGAGGTTGATGGCGGGGAACACGCGCTTTTCGTACAGGCGGCGCTCCAAGTGGATTTCACAGTTGCCGGTGCCCTTGAACTCTTCGAAGATGACTTCGTCCATGCGGCTGCCGGTGTCCACCAGCGCGGTGGCAATGATGGTCAGGCTGCCGCCTTCCTCGACCTTGCGCGCGGCGCCAAAGAACCGCTTGGGCCGCTGCAAGGCGTTGGCGTCCACGCCGCCGGTCAGCACCTTGCCGGAAGAGGGAACCACGTTGTTGTAGGCCCGGGCCAGTCGGGTGATCGAGTCCAGCAGGATCACCACGTCTTTCTTCAGCTCGACCAGGCGCTTGGCGCGCTCGATCACCATCTCGGCCACGTGCACGTGGCGGGCGGCGGGTTCGTCGAAGGTGGACGCGATCACCTCGCCCTTGACGGTGCGCTGCATCTCGGTCACTTCTTCGGGACGCTCGTCCACCAGCAGCACCATGAGGTAGACGTCGGGGTAGTTGGCGGTGATCGCGTGGGCGATGTGCTGCATCATCACCGTCTTGCCCGACTTGGGCTGCGCGACGATCAGCGCGCGCTGGCCGCGCCCGATCGGGGCGATGATGTCGATCACGCGGCTGGTGATGTTTTCCTCGGCCTTGATGTCGCGCTCCAGGCGCATCTGCTCCTTGGGGAACAGCGGCGTCAGGTTCTCGAACATCACCTTGTGCTTGTTCTGCTCGGGCGGGCCGCCGTTGACCTTGTCGAGCTTGGTCAGCGCAAAGTAGCGTTCGCCGTCCTTGGGCGTTCGCACCTCGCCCTCGATCATGTCCCCGGTGTGCAGGTTGAAGCGGCGTACCTGGCTCGGGGAGATGTAGATGTCGTCGGTGCTCGCGGTGTAGCTGGTGTCGGGGCTGCGCAGGAAGCCGAACCCGTCGGGCAGTATTTCCAGCACGCCGTCGGCGAACACCTGCTCGCCGGCGCGCGCGCGCTTCTTGATGATGGCGAACATGAGCTCCTGCTTGCGCATGCGGCCCGTGTTTTCGATTTCAAGGTCTTCGGCCTGCTTGAGGACTTCAGACACGTGCAGTGCCTTGAGTTCGTTTAAGTGCATGAAACGTCCTGCGAGGGAAAGCGCCCGTCACGGGGCTGCTGGAACAATCAGGGGGTGTTCGGGGAGATGGGGCCTGTGCGCCCGACCTCGAAGTTCTGAACCTGGAACTCGATCCGATTCGTGGTGCGAATCAGCGGTCAGGCCGGATTATGACAGGAAAAAAGTGAGCAATCGGCGCGCCCGGCGCAGGGGCCGGGCCCGGGGAAACAGGCGCTGGATCAGGCCAGCTGCTGGTCGATGAAGGTCACCAGCTGGGCCTTGCTCAAGGCGCCGACCTTGGTGGCCGCGAGCTGGCCGTCCTTGAACAGCATCAGGGTGGGGATGCCGCGGATGCCGAACTTGGCGGGGATTTCGCGGTTCTCGTCGACATTCATCTTGGCGATCTGCAGCTTGCCGTTGTAGGCGGTGGCCACCTCGTCCAGGATCGGGGCGATCATCTTGCAGGGGCCGCACCATTCGGCCCAGTAGTCCACCAGCACCGGCTGGGCGGACTTGAGGACGTCGGCCTCGAAACTGGTGTCGGAAATGTGCTTGATCAGGTCATTGGCCATGACGGAATCCTTGTGTGTGGTAGTTGCGGCTAAAGTGCGGTCATTGTGACAGAAACCAACCCCGCCCGCCGACGGGCCGGGGCCGCCGGCGCCGCATGAACCCGCCTTCCGAAACCGCTCCCGAGACCGCCGTTGCAACGCACCCGGCCATGGCGGACTGGGCGGCGCTGATCGACCGCCTGGCGCTGCGATTGCGTGAAAAGGAGGGCGCCCATCCCGCGCGCACCCTCGTGCTGCTGCCGTTCGCGCAGCTCATGCCGGTGGCGGCGCGCCAGTGGGCCGCCCGGTTTCCGGACGGCTTCGTGCCGCGCTTCGAAACCACCCGGAACTGGGCGCAGCAGCTCGCGCCTTTCGCGCCGGGGCCGGACGACCTGAGCTTCGACGCCGCGCGCGACCAGCTCGTGGCCCGCAACCTGTTGGAGCGCGCCGGCCTGGGCGCCCAGCGCGACGCCTTGTCGGGCGCGCTGGTGGAGGCGGCCACCCAACTGGCCGGGCTCGCTGCGGCGCAGGCCCCGGACCAGCGCCTGGCCTGGGCCGCCGCGCTGACGCCGGTGCTGGCCGGCGCCGAGTCCGGTCCGCTGGCCTACGAGGCCGCTGTCGCCCGGCTGGCGCTGGTGTGGGCGGCGACCTCCGCTCAGGCCACCGACGTGTTGTTCGGCGAAGCGGCGCTGGCTTCGGCCGATGCGGTCTTCGTGCTCCAGGGTTTCCAGCCCGATCCGCTGGCCACCGCGCTGGCCGCGCGCTGGGGCGAGCGGGCCGAAACCCTGGCGTTGCCGCTGCATGCCCCGCGCGGCAGGGTTCGGATGTTTGCCGCCGCGGACGCCGAAGAAGAAGCCGAATGTGCCGCTTCCTGCGTGCTGGCCCACATCGAAGCCGGCCGCGTGCCCGTGGCCCTGGCCGCCACCGACCGCTCGCTCACCCGGCGCGTGCGTGCGCTGCTGGGCGCTCGCGGCGTGGCCATCCGCGACGAGAACGGCTGGAAGCTCTCCACCACGCGCGTGGCCGCCGGGCTGATGGCGCTGCTGCGCGCCATGGCCTGGCGCGCCAGCAGCGACGAGGTGCTCGACGCGCTCAAAAGCGCGCCGGCATGGGGCGACGGCGCGATGCGCATGGCGCTCGAAGCCTGGCTGCGCCGCGAAGGGGTGCGCGATTGGCCGGAGGCGGAACGCCTGGCCGGGCCCGATCGGGCCGACCCCAGGACCGTCGCCTTCGCGCCGCTGGTGGCCGCGCTGGGCGCTGCGCGCGCGCGCTTCGGTGGTTCGCGCCCGCTGGTGGACTGGCTGGCCGCGCTGCGGGAGCTGTTGCAGACCTGCGGCCTGTTCGATCCGATGGCGCAGGACGCCGCCGGCGAGCGCCTGCTCGACGCGCTGCGCCTGCGCGAGGGCAGCGCCGCGGCCGATCTGGCCGAGCTGCGCGGCGCGGCGCGGCGCCTGCCGCTGAGCGAGTTCACGGCCTGGGTGGACGGGGTGCTCGAAGCCGCCCACCACAAGCCGCCGCACCCGGCGCGCGAGCAGGTCACCATCCTGCCGCTGAGCCAGATGCTCGCGCGCCCGTTTGCGGCCGCCGTGCTGCCCGGCTGCGACGAGCTGCGCCTGCCCGCCGCGCCCGAGCCGCCCGGCCCCTGGACCGCCGCGCAGCGCGCAGCCCTGGGCCTGCCGAGCCGGTCCGAACTGGGCGCGGCCCACCGCGCCGCCTGGACGTATGCGCTGGGCACACCCGCCTGCGACATCCTCTGGCGCCAGGGCGACGACAACGGCGAGCCGCTGCTGCCGAGCCCGCTGGCGCAGGCCTTGATGCTCGATGGTCTGGAGCCCGAAGCCGCGGACCCCCGGGCCCGGCGCGAACTGGCGGCGGGGCCCGAGTGGCCGCCGCGGCCCGTGGGCGCGGCGCTGCCGGTGGCCCGCCTGTCGGCCAGCGCCTACAGCGACCTGCGCGCCTGCCCGTACCGCTTCTTTGCGTTGCGCCAGCTCGGCTTGCAGGAAGTGGACGAGCTCGAAACCGAAGTGGACAAACGCGACTTCGGCCTGTGGCTGCACGCGGTGCTGCGCCAGTTTCACGAGGCGCTGCAGGCCACGCCCACCGATGACGCCAACGCCCGCCGGGCGCTGCTGGACCAGGCGGCAGCCGCCACCACCCGCGAGCGCGGCCTGGACGACGGCGACTTCCTGCCCTTTGCCGCCGTCTGGCCCGCCGTGCGCGAGGGTTACCTGGCCTGGCTGGTGGAGCACGAGGCCACCGGTGCGCGCTTCGAGCGCGCCGAGTCCGACGGCCTGACCCCGCTGGGCGCCTGGACGCTGCACGGCCGCGTCGACCGCATCGACCGCGCCGCCGACGGCCAGGCTCTCGTGATCGACTACAAGACCGAAGGTCGAACGCGGACCGCCGATCGCATCAAGAATGCCCACGAAGATACCCAGCTCGCCTTTTACGCCGCGCTGCTGAGCGACGACACCCTGCGCGCGGCCTACCTCAACGTGGGCGAGCGCGACGGCACCAAGCTGTACGAGCAGCCCGACGTCACCGTGCTGCGCGACCGCCTGATCGAAAGCATCCGGCACGACCTGACCTGCATCGCCGACGGCGCGCCGCTGCCCGCGCTAGGCGAAGGCAGCGCCTGCGACTGGTGCAGCGCCCGCGGCCTGTGCCGCCGGGACAGCTGGGCCAGCGGCAGCATACCCATCGGGGAGGTATCAGCATGAGCGCCGCCGGGCCGTCCCAAGGCGCGAAGGACCCCTCGGGGGGCAGCGAGCCACACGCAGTGGGCGAGCGTGGGGGTAAACATGCCGCTGCCTACGAAGTCAATGGCCAGCCGGTCGGTCGCGAGGCGTTTTATGCCATCGCCTGCGACCCGCGCCGCAGCGTCGCGGTGGAGGCCTGCGCCGGCGCCGGCAAGACCTGGATGCTGGTCTCGCGCATCGTGCGCGCGCTGCTCGACGGCGCCGAGCCGCATGAAATCCTGGCCATCACCTTCACCAAAAAGGCCGCCGGCGAGATGCGCCAGCGCTTGCAGGAGTGGCTGGCCGCGTTTGCCGCCGAACAAGACCCCCAGAAGCTGATCTCGGAGCTGGTTTCAAGGGGAATCGGCCCCATACCATCGTCCAATGGCCACGAGGCGCTACACAATTTATACCGCCGTGTGCTCGCCGCCGACCGGGCGGTGCCCATCCGCACCTTCCACAGCTGGTTTGCCGCGCTGCTGCGCACCGCGCCGCTGGCCGTGTTGCAGCAACTGGGCCTGCCGGGCCGCTACGACCTGCTGGAGAGTGACGCCGAAGCCGTGGCTGCTGTCTGGCGGCCGTTCCAGGCCACGGTAGCGGCCGACGCCGCGCTGCGCGCCGACTACGCCAACGCGGTGGCCCAGCATGGCCGCACCCAGACCCAGAAAGCCCTGGCCGCCGCGCTCGGCCGCCGCACCGAATTCGTGCTGGCCGACGCGGCCGGGGTGGTGGAGGCGTCGGTGCCGCCGTTTGGCGCACTGTTTCCCGAGTTTGCCGGTCTGGATGAACCCAGCCAGGCGCTCACGGCGCAATCTGCGGGGCGCTCGCTGGTGTTGGAAGCGGCGCAGGCACTCGGTCGGGCGACCCAGAAGACCTTCGCGGCCAAAGGTGCGGAGCTGGAGCAGGCTCTTGCACACGGCGACTGGCCCGGCATCCAGATCGCGCTGCTGACCCAGAAGAACGAACCGCGCAAGTTCAACGACACCCTGGCCGGGATCGACGCCGTGCGCGCCGCGCAGGACGCCGCGTTGCACGTGCTGGCCGCGCAGGTCCAGCACACCGCCTGGCTGCACCAGCAGCGCCTGGCGCGCCTGACGCGCTGCCTGCTGGCCGAATACGCCGCCCTCAAACGCGCCCGCGGCTGGGTGGACATGAACGATATCGAACGCGCCGCCGGGGTGCTGCTGGCCGACCCGGTGCTCTCCGGCTGGGTGCAGGAGCGGCTGGACGCGCGCGTCAAACACCTGCTGATCGACGAATTCCAGGACACCAACCCGCTGCAGTGGCAGGCACTGCACGCGTGGCTGTCGGGCTACGCCGGTGCGGGCGAGGCGCCGGGGGTGTTCATCGTGGGCGACCCCAAGCAGAGCATCTACCGCTTCCGCCGCGCCGAGCCGCAGGTGTTCAAGGCCGCGCAGGCCTTCATACGCGACGGCCTGCGCGGCGACCTGCTGGCCTGCGACCACACCCGGCGCAACGCCCCCGCCGTCATCGACGCCGTCAACACCGTGATGCAGCAGGCGCAGGACGAAGCCGCGTGGAGCGGTTTTCGCCCCCACACCACGGAATCGGTGGCCGACGGCGCCGTGCAGAGCCTGCCCGTCATCCCGCGCCCGCAGAAAGCGGCCCAGGAAGAAGCCCCCGATGCCGCCGACCGGCCCTGGCGCGACAGCCTCACCACCCCGCGCGAGACGCTGGACGAAACCCTGCGCACGCTCGAATCCCGCCAGGCCGCGCATTGGATCGCCGCGCAGATCGCCACCGGCACGCCGCCCAAAGACATCATGGTGCTGGCGCGAAAACGCGACCGCCTGGGCCCGCTGGCCGACGAACTGCGCGTGCTGGGTGTGCCCACGGTGCAGCCGGAAAAAGCCGACCTGTCCGAAGCGCCCGAGGTGCAAGACCTCGTGGCCCTGCTGGATGTGCTGCTCTCGCCCGCGCACGACCTGTCGCTGGCGCGTGCGCTCAAGTCGCCCCTGTTCGGCGCCAGCGACGCCGACCTGACCGCGCTCGCCCTGCTGCGCCGCGAGGCCCCGCACAAAGGCCGCCCGTGGCTGGAACTGCTTCAGACCGAATCCGCCTACCTGCCGCCCACCTTGCAAACCGCCGCCACCGCGCTGGCGCAATACCAGGCCTGGGTGCACAGCCTGCCGCCGCACGACGCGCTGGACGCGATCTACCACCACGGCGACGTGCTGGCCCGCTTTGCCGCCGCCGCGCCGCCGGAGCAGCGCGCCGGCGTGCTGGCCAACCTGCGCGCGCTGCTGGGCACCGCGCTGGCGCTAGGCGGGGGGCGCTACCTGACACCCTACATGCTGGTGCGCGCGCTGCGCCAGGGCGGCATCCCCGCGCCGGGCCGCGCCGACGCGCAGGCGGTGCGCCTGCTGACCATCCACGGCGCCAAAGGGCTGGAGGCCGACGTGGTGCTGATGCTCGACACCGACACCCCGCCGCCCAACGCCGAGAGCATGGGCGTGCTGATCGACTGGCCCGGTGAAGCCGCCGCGCCGCGCCGCTTCATCTTCCTGGCCAGCGAAACCGACCCGCCGCCCAGCGCCACCGACACCCTGGCTGCCGAGCAGGCCGAGCGCCAGCGTGAAGACCTCAACGCCCTGTACGTGGCCATGACCCGCGCGCGCAAGGTCCTGGCGGTGTCGTCCGTGCAGCCGCACCGCAGCGCCGGCCAGAGCCCCTGGCAGCGCATCGCGCAGGTGGCGCAGGCGGTGGAGGGCGTGGAGGGCGTGGAGGGCGTGGAGGGGGTCAACGCGGCCCCCGAGGCTCCGCAGGCGCCTTTCACAGGCCCGACGGCCCGTTTTTTGATGCCTTTTGTGCCTGTTCCCAGCGCGGAGCGGCCACCAGCCGCTATCGAAAACGAAGCGATCGAAATCCGTTCCGACGCGGCCCGCCTGGGCGACGCGATGCATTGGCTGCTGGAACACGGCGCGGTGGACACGGCCGATGCCCCCAACGGCGCCCCCAGCGCCTGGCTGGCCCGCGCCGCGCGCGAATTCGAACTGGAACCCGCCCAGGTCCGTCACGCCGCCACGCTGGCCCGCCGCATCCGCACCGGCGACGGCCGCTGGGCCTGGGACGCCACGCTGATCGACTGGCAGGGCAACGAAGTCACGCTGCTGCACCGTGGCGAGACCCTGCGCCTGGACCGCCTGGTGCGCCGGCGCGACACCGGCGACTGGTGGGTGCTCGATTACAAAAGCGCCGGGCGGCCGCAAGAACAGCCAGGGCTGGTGGAGAAGATGGAAACCTACCGTGACGCAGTGCGCAACGCCCACCCCGGCGCGACCGTGCGGGTGGCGTTCCTGACGGGGGAGGGGCGGGTGGTGGAGGTTTGAGAGCGGCTCGCTCCACACACCTGGGCATCAGGGTGGCGGATGTTCTTACGCCAGTCCAGCTGCGGCTCGCCATCTGAGACCAATGCTGATAACTTCCGCCCTGTACGATTTAAACCGACTAAATCCAATTTAAGCAACTCTCGTCGGAGGGCTGGCATGACCGCTGAACCGTGGATATCCGTGGACCAGATCGCCGAGCATCTGGGTGTCACGCGCGACTCGATCTACCGCTGGATCGACCGCAAAGGCTTGCCCGCACACCGCGTGGGGAGGCTTTGGAAGTTCCAGGTGTCCGAGGTGGACGACTGGGTGCGCGCCGGGGGCGCGATTGAAGCCGAAAAGGAGGTCGGCAAAGATGGCAGATAACGCCAAGCAGCACTTTGGCATTAGGGACAACCACAGCCGTGGGAAGGTGGCTGACTTCCTCGCTGACAAGATCACTTCCAACAGCAGTCTTTCGGTTGTCTCTGCCTACTTCACCATCTATGCCTATGAAGCGCTGTCAAAAGAGCTGGATCCGATCAAGCATCTGAATTTCTTGTTTGGTGAGCCGCGTTTCATCGCCTCGCTTGACCCGGAAAAGAACGACAAAAAGTCATTTCAAATTGAAGATGAGGGCATCGGACTCGCCAATCGCCTGCAGCAAAAAGAGGTAGCCCGCCGCTGCTCCGAGTGGATTCGCAACAAGGTGGATATCCGATCTGTCCGGCAGGCCAACCTCCTGCACGGAAAGCTTTATCACATAGATGATGGCCGCCGCGAATACGCCTTGCTCGGCAGTTCCAATTTCACCAGGCGCGGTTTGGGCCTCTCTGCCACGTCGAATATTGAACTCAACCTCATTGTTGACAGTGACCGGGACAGGGCTGACCTCAAACAGTGGTTTGACGATATCTGGCAAGACGACAAACTCGTCGCAGACGTCAAGGAAGACGTGCTGCGCTACCTGGAGCAGCTTTACGTCAACCACCCTCCGGAGTTCATCTATTTCAAGACGCTGTTTCACGTCTTCGAGCGTTTTCTCTCCGGTCAGGAAGCGGATTCCGCGTTGTTCGAGCAGACCGCCATTGTGGATACCGAAATCTGGAAAGCGCTGTTCGACTTTCAGAAAGACGGTGTCAAAGGCGCCATCCACAAGATCAATACCCATAACGGCTGCATCCTTGCCGACAGCGTTGGCCTGGGCAAGACCTATTCCGCGCTGGCGGTCATCAAGTACTACGAGCTACGCAACCATCGCGTGCTGGTTCTGTGCCCGAAGAAACTGCGTGACAACTGGACGGTGTATCTCGCCCAAAACAACAGCGAACTCAACCCCTTCCTGAAAGATCGCTTCGCCTACACCGTGCTCTCACATACCGATCTTTCGCGTGAAAGCGGCAAAGTCGATGGTGTTGATTTGGCCACGCTAAATTGGGGAAATTTTGATCTAATCGTCATCGACGAATCGCACAACTTCCGCAACAACACCAAAGGCAAGCGCGACGAAGACGGCAATCTCATCCGCAAGAGCCGCTACGAACGCTTGATGGACGACATCATTCAGGCGGGCGTCAAGACCAAGGTGCTTTTGCTTTCGGCAACACCCGTCAATAACGATCTGAAAGACCTGCGAAATCAGATCTATTTCGTCACAGAAGGGCGCGATACCGCCTTTGCGCAGAGCTTCGGCATTCTCAGTATCAAGGACACGCTCACCGTCGCCCAGAAAACGTTCATGGAATGGGCAAAGCGATCTGGTGACAAAGACGCTCGGGACTTGATGGACCGCCTCTCGGCGGGATTTTTCACCTTGCTGGACGAACTCACCATCGCTCGTTCCCGCAAACACATCAAGAAGTATTACCGTGCATCGATGGCGCAGATCGGTCATTTCCCAAAACGAAAAAAACCGGATTCGATCTTTTCCGAGATCGATCTCAAGGGCCGCTTCCTTTCGTACGACAAACTCAACGACGAAATCAATAACTACCAGTTATCTCTCTACAGTCCCTCGCGCTATGTATTGCCTCAGTTCAAGGCGCACTACGACGCCGGGAACGTCCGCAACTTCAGTCAGGAAAGCCGCGAAAAATTCCTCATCGGCATGATGAAGGTGAACTTTCTCAAGCGACTGGAAAGCTCAGTGCATTCGTTTGCCATCACCATGGAACGCACGGTTGCCAAGATTGAGGACCTGGAAGCACGGTTAAAGGCATTCCAGCAACAACAAGACGCTAAAGCAGCAGATATTCAGCCTGATTTCTTTGCAGAGCCAGAGGAGGAGGACGACGAACTGGCCGAAGCGTTCCAGGTTGGTACCAAGCTCAAATACGCCATGGCGCACCTGGATGTCGCGGCCTGGTTGCAAGACTTGGTTCGCGACAAACAGCAACTGGCGTTGCTGGCTGACGCGGCGCAATCGGTGACCGCCGAAAAGGACGCGAAACTTGCGGAATTGAAAAAGCTTATTGAGCGCAAAGTACGCCACCCGGGTACCAATAACCTGGGCCAGGAAAACCGCAAGGTCATCGTCTTCTGCGCCTTTGCAGACACCGCTGCCTATCTCTACGAGCAGTTGGAGAACTGGGCGCGTCAGCGCCTTGGCGTGCATATCGCCTTGGTCTCTGGCGGCGCGCGCCCCAACCGCAGCACCTTTGGCCAAGCCGACTACACGCAAATCCTCGCCAACTTTGCCCCGCGTGCCAAAAAGCGCGACAAGATGAAGTCCATGCCCCAGAACGGCGAAATCGACATCCTGATCGCGACCGATTGCATCTCCGAAGGCCAGAACCTTCAGGACTGCGACTACCTCATCAATTACGACATTCACTGGAACCCGGTGCGCATCATCCAGCGCTTCGGCCGTATTGACCGTATTGGCAGCCCCAACGCTGCCATCCAGCTCGTCAACTTCTGGCCGACTCCGGACCTGAACAAGTACATCAACCTCAAAAACCGGGTCGAAGCGCGCATGGCGCTGGTGGACATCGCCGCCACTGCGGAAGACAACATCCTGCAAGCCGAAGACCTGCAGGAGCTGATCAAGGAAGACCTGCGCTACCGCGACAAGCAGCTCATGCGCCTGAAGGACGAAGTGCTGGACCTTGAAGACTTCAACGAATCTGTGGCACTCAATGAATTCACGCTCGATGATTTCCGCATGGAGCTAGCGTCGTACATCGAGGGCAACCGCGGCAAATTGGAAGAAGCCCCCTTCGGCCTCTACTCTGTGGTGCCGCCGCACATTGAATACCAGACCATCCAGCCAGGCATCATCTACTGCCTCAAACAACGGGCTGAGGCGATTGGAAATGAAACGGTCAACCCGCTACAGCCCTACTTCCTTGTTTACATCCGTGACGATGGCGAAGTGCGCTACAACTTCACTGCACCCAAGCAGGTGCTGGAAATCTTCCGCGCCGTCTGTCAAGGGCAGACCGAGCCGCACACCAAGCTGTGCGAGCTGTTCGACGACGAAACCACCCACGGGCAGGACATGAGCTGCTACAGCGGCCTGCTAGACAAGGCAGTGGCTGCCATTGCTGCGCAGTTTGGCCGCAAGAACGCGGGCAACCTGTTCACGGGCCGCGGCGGCAAGCTGCTGAGCAGCCAGGGCGCCATAAAAAACACAAATGACTTCGATCTCATCACCTGGCTGGTGATCAAGGATACCCAGCATGTCTGAAAACGCCACTGCCCTCCGTGCTGCCATTCAGCAGGCCTTACAGGCCTTCTCAGATCAGCCACTGAGCTCAAGTGCAACCGCCTTGCTCGCGGCCTTGGGTTATCGCAGTGACAAGACAGCTGATCTTGGCAATAACGCAGAAGGCCTATTGGGTAGCATTGAGCAGTTCCGTCCTGATCTGGGCAAGATAGACCGCACCAAGGTTGGGGCCCAGCGCTGGAAGTCTTGCGCCTTGCTGTTCCAGCTCACCAACGATGAAATTCCGTCTCTTGCCATGGGGCAGGCCCCCGTCGGTGCTGGTGACGACCTGGCACAAGGTCAGATCGAGTCTTTTGTGTTTCTGGTCATCGATCTGCAGGGAGAACATTGGCCCCGCACCCAGCTGGCAACCATCACCCGTGAGCTGAATAAACGGTTCCCGATGCCGGCCATCATTTTGTTCCGGCAGTCTACGCTGTTGTCGTTGGCCGTGATCGACCGCCGGCAGCACCTGCGCGATACCACCCGTGACGTGATCGACAGCCGGATCACCGTCGTCAAAGATATACGGCTCGCCAATCCGCACCGCGCCCATATCGACATTCTGGCCAGCTTGGCACTTGCCAATCTGGGTGACAAGCGCAGGCCCAGCAACTTCCGCGAGCTTTACGACGCCTGGATCACCACGCTTTCCACCCAGAAGCTGAACGAGGCTTTCTACAAGCAGCTCGCCTGGTGGTACATGTGGGCCGTCAAGGAAGTGGAGTTCCCTAAAGGCGGCGGCACCGATCGCAACGCCATCGGCGTAATTCGCCTGCTCACACGACTGATCTTTGTCTGGTTTATCAAAGAGCGTGGGCTGGTGCCAGACGCCCTGTTTGACCGCAAGTCACTCAAGGGCCTGCTCAAACAAGCGCCGCACGAATCGCCAGACGCCATCAACTACTACCAGGCCATCCTGCAAAACCTGTTCTTTGCCACGCTCAACCAGGAGATGGGCAACGAGCGCCGCTGGGCAAAGACCGGCAGCGGCATGAAGGGCGATTACCTCATCTCCCTTGTTTACCGGAATCAGGAGGCCTTCCAGCATCCGGACACCGTGTTGAAGGATTGCTTCGCCAACGTGCCTTACCTCAACGGCGGCTTGTTCGAATGTTTGGACGAACAACTCAGCGAAGAGGATCTGGCGCGCCGACCAGAGCTGAAATCTCTGGTGGTGCAAGAGGGCAATGGCTATGTGCTGCGCATCGACGGATTTTCTCGCCGCCCTGAAGCGCAAGCCAAAGTGCCCAACAAGCTGTTCTTCGGCGGCACGGAAGATGCCGCACTCAACACCGAGTTTGAAACCAAGGGCAAGCGATACCCCGTGCAGGGTTTGATTGACCTGCTCGACAGCTACAAATTCACAGTGGATGAAAACACGCCGCTGGATGAAGAAGTGGCGCTGGACCCGGAACTGCTCGGCAAAGTATTCGAGAACCTGCTGGCCAGCTACAACCCGGACACCCGGAGCACCGCCCGCAAACAGTCTGGCTCCTTCTACACACCGCGCGAGGTGGTGGACTACATGGTGGACGAAGCGCTCATCGCCTACTTTGCCCGCCACCTCCCCAATGGCGACCAGCGCGAAGCTGACTTCCGCCAGCTGCTCTCCCACGCCGACACAGGGCACAGCTTCAGCGAAGCAGAGGCCGATGCGCTGGTGCTCGCCATTGAGCAACTCAAAGTGCTGGACCCAGCCTGCGGCTCGGGCGCCTTCCCCATGGGCATGCTGGCTAAGCTGTTTGTGGCGCTGAATAAACTGGACCCGGACAACCGCCGTTGGCGCGACCAGAATCAGGCTCCTTTGCAACAGCGCCTGGCCTTGGCGCAGAAAACGCCAGACCCAGTGCTACGTGATGCCGAAATTTCCGATGCCGAAGCCGCACTGGAAAAGCACAAGAAGGACTTTGCCGACCCTGCCTACGCCGACTACACGCGCAAGCTCTACCTGATCGAAAAGTGCATTTTCGGATCGGACATTCAACCCATTGCCGTGCAGATCGCCAAGCTGCGCTTCTTCATTGCGCTGATCGTCAGTCAGCCAATTGACCGCAACAAGCCTAACTGGAACATCACGCCGCTGCCCAACCTGGAAACCAAGATCGTCGCCGCCAACACCCTGTTCGGCGTGCCACGCCATGGCGTGCAAGGCTCCCTGTTGGATGACCCGGACATTGCCCAGAAAGAGGCCGAGCTGCGCGATGCCAATGCGGCCTACTTCACCGCCCGCACCCGGGCAACCAAAAAACGGCGCAAGGACAAAGTGCAGAAGCTGCATGAGGAGCTGGTGGCCCTGCTCAAGCGCGACGGCTTCGTCACAGCCCATGACGCTGAGCGCATGGCGCGCTGGGACCCGTTCGACCAGAACCGCTATGCCGATTTCTTCGATGTGGAGTGGATGTTCGGCATGCCGCGCGCCCAGGACAATTCCGAGGCAGTTTTCGACATCGTCATTGGCAATCCGCCCTATGTACGCCAGGAAGAAATCAGGGAACTCAAGCCGCTATTGAAGGATGTTTACAAATACGAGTGCTACACCGGCACGGCGGATTTGTTTGTCTACTTCTACGAACGCTCGGTCAAGCTGCTTAAAGCCCATGGCGCACTGTCCTTCATCACCTCGAATAAGTGGTATCGCGCAAAGTACGGTGAAAATCTGCGCCTGTTCATTGCCACCCACACACGGCTAAAGAACCTGATTGATTTTGGTGACGAAGCCGTTTTCACCGCGATTGCATACCCGACCATCGTGGTTGCTACGCGGCGCGAAAGGCCGCTCAATCCACCAGCAGAATCAGACATGGTGCGAGCTCTTAACTGGCGGCAGACGCATCCGATAGAGCAATTTCCGAAGGTGTTTTTGATTGAGGCATTCGATGTACCGCAAGCGGAATTAAAGAAACAAGGCTGGCAAATGGAGCCGCCAACCAAACGAAAATTGATGGCGCGAATCCGTGCAGCCGGTAAGCCACTTGAAAAATATGTGAACGGCAGGTTTTACTACGGTATTAAGACTGGTTTTAACGACGCATTTGTCATTGATGGTGCGACACGGGCGCGACTGATCGCTGAAGACTCAAAGTCGGCAGACATCATCAAGCCTTTCTTGCGCGGACGGGACGTTAAGCGCTGGCAAGTTGAGCCACTAGATCTATGGCTCATTTATGTGCCGTGGCATTTTCCTTGTCAGCTAGACTCTTCCATAACGGGCGCATCGATAAGAGCCGAAGTCGAATTCAAACGACAATACCCGGGAGTTTTTTCCCACTTGCTGAAGTTTAAGAATGAGCTTTCGGCCCGAAATCAAGCTGAAACCGGCATACGGTACGAATGGTATGCGCTGCAGCGATGGGGTGCGGACTATTGGCAAGAATGGGATCATCCGAAGATTATTCTCGGCAGATTCATGGACAAACCAACTTATGCTTTTGATCGCGAAGGCTACTATGTAAATAACGCCCTTTCCTTCATTGCAGGAGCTACGGAGTTTCTTGTTGGGGTGCTTAATAGTTCCGTGACGTGGTGGTTTCTCAAGGAGACATGTACCGATCTACAGAATGGATTTATTCAAGTACATAACAATAACCACGCGGAAATTTCTATCCCAGTTGCTTCTGATTTTCAGGAATTGATAATTGCCTGCCTTGTCTCGGCAATATTGGCGAGCAAGCCAGATAGTCGCATTGAGCAACTCATCAACGGCCTTGTCTTCGAGCTGTTCTTCCCCGACGATCTACACCGCGCCAACATCCATCTGTTCGATGCCTGTGAGAAAGAGGGCGTCGACAAGCTGGCAAGCCTCAAGGACGAGGCGCTGGCCACCGCCGCCAACGAACTCGCGGATCGCATTTTTGCCACCACCCACCCCATCTACGCCATGCTCTTCGATCTGCAGGCGCTGGAGGTAGTGCGCATCATTGAGGGCAAGGAATGAGCACGCAGCCCCTCGCACCACCGGCCACCGCTCCAGCGGCACCGCCAGCGCCTGCGCGCATCAAACGCCTGACGCTCACAGACTTTCGCGCTTTTCCTGGCCCGGCACCGACGGCCTTTGATCTGGAGGGCAAGAATCTGCTGGTCTACGGGGAAAACGGCGCGGGCAAGTCATCCCTGTTCTACGCGCTCAGCGGCTTTTTCTCGTTCAAACCGGCTCGCCCTTTGCGGGAAAACAAGAATGTGTTCTCAGGGCTGCCGGATACGGATTGCAAGGTCGCCATCAACTTTGCAGACGGTAGCCCCGCAGTCGAATGGACGGTCAGCAGGCATCCCGCGTCAATGCGTGGCACGTCTTCGGACCTGCGCGTGACCGAAGCGGCCTTGCGCCGCGCCTGCCTGGACTATCGGGCACTGTTGGACACCAACTACAAGCAGGGCAACGGCCCTGTCAACCTGTTTGAGATCGCAGTCGAGCACCTGCTGCGTGACTACCCGGTGACGGTCGCTGGTGGTACCCGAACAACTATTGGCGCACTGTGGGAGGAGGTGACCAGACGCGAAGCACAGAAGCCTGGCGATTCGATAAAAGATAAGGATGATCGCAAGTATCTAATCGATGCCTGCACAGCATTCAACGCAGCGTTTCAGGCCGCATTGCCAACGTTGCAGCCATTGATCAATCAACTGATGGCCTCGCTCGGCTGGCAGGACGTGCAACTCCAGGCGCTCATAACGCCCGGCATTACTTACAAGTCCGCACACTACAAGCGCGATCGTGGCATCGAAGGCAGGGAGCTGACGCCCAATTTGCAATTCCGCAACCACCCGCTGCAAACACCGCAACTGTTCCTCAACGAGGCACGGCTGTCCGCGCTGGGTCTGGCGATCTACCTTGCCGGGCGTCTGGCCTGCACGCCAACGGCTTCCAGCAGCGCACTGAAGCTGTTGGTGTTGGACGACGTGCTGATCGGCCTGGATCACTCCAATCGACTGCCGGTTCTGGATGTGCTTCAAACGAAGTTTGCCGATTGGCAGATTGTGCTGCTGACCCATGACCGCAATTGGTTCGACCTGGCGCGCTCGCATTTGCCTGAAACCGCGTGGAAGTGTGTGGAGGTTTTCGAAGGTGACGGCGCGGCGGTTGCCCCCATTCCGATTGTGCGTGCCACGCAAAACAGGCCAGCCCGTGCCTTGTTGGACAAAGCCAAAGAACTGGTCCAGACGCCTTACGTTGAAGCCGCAGCCAACTATGCGCGGCAGGCTTTTGAACTAGGAGTGCGTGCGGCTTGCGAGGTGAAAGGAATCCCTATGCCGTTTCGCGTTTATCCGAAAACAGACAAACCGCCGCTTCAAGCCCAAGACTTTCTTGACAAACTCAAGCAATGGCCGGGATCGAACGCCGTTCCTAAAGCAGATTGGGATACCGCGATCACTCGTTTGGAAACCCTCAAGAACGTAGTGATGAACCCATACTCGCACCCCAGCGCGCCAAATATTCCAAAGCAGGAGGTTGAGCAGGCGATTGATGCCGTTGATCAATTTTTGAAGTTGGTGGCCAAGAAATGAGCAAGGGCACCAAACTTATACGCAACGCCACCGCCGAGTTCCTGATCTTCACTGGCCAGGCGGGTGAGCAGAGCATCGAGGCACGGTACGAGGACGAGACGGTCTGGCTGACGCAAAAGCTGATGGCGGAACTGTTTGCGGTGGATGTGCGCACGGTCAGCGAGCATCTGAAAAACATCTACGAGTCCGGCGAGTTGGCGCGTGAGGCAACTGTCCGGAAATTCCGGACAGTTCAAACCGAGGGCAACCGGGATGTGACGTGCAACGTCGATTTCTACGACCTTGACGCCATCATCTCGGTCGGCTATCGGGTCAACTCGGTGCGCGCCACGCAGTTTCGCCAATGGGCCACCGGTGTGCTGCGCGAGTTCGCCATCCAGGGCTTCGTGCTGGACAAAAAGCGACTGGAGAACGGCGCCTTTCTTGGGGAGGACTACTTCGAGCGCCTGCTGGCCGAGATTCGGGAGATTCGCCTGTCAGAGCGCCGCTTCTACCAGAAGGTCACCGATATCTATGCCAGGCCGTGGACTACATCTGAGATGCGCCCACCACCAAGGCCTTCTTCGCAAAAGTGCAGAACACGCTTCACTTTGCCATCCATGGCCGCACGGCCGCCGAGCTCATCGTCCAAAGGGCCAGTGCCTCCCAGCCGCAAATGGGCCTGACGAGCTGGGACAAAGCGCCAGACGGAAAAATCGTCAAGACCGACGTGGTGATCGCCAAGAACTACCCGAGCCGCGACGAACTCGCATCCCTGGCCCGCCTGGTCAACGCCTACCTCGACGTGGCCGAAGACATGGCGCAGCGCAGGATTCCGATGACCATGCAGGACTGGGAAACCCGTCTGAACCGCTTCATCGAAGCCACCGACCGCGCGGTGCTGCAGGACGCCGGCAAGGTCACCGCCGAAATCGCCCGGGCGCATGCCGAGAGCGAATTCGAGAAATACCGCATCGTGCAAGACCGGCTGTTTGAAAGTGACTTTGACCGGGTTTTGAAGCTGGCGGGCCAGGCCGCCGGTGATTCCGGCGGGCAGCAAGGGCCCTGAGCTGCACGGAAGCCCCGATCGGTCGGTTTTCAGTTGATTTGACGGATTCCCAGCGTCAAATGGTCACGAGCTGCTATGAAGTCAGGATTCATTCCGGCCCGCTCGTCACCTGGCGAAACGCCGTCCGGGCCATTGCATCGGCCGGTGTGCACACCTGCAGGCCGTTGATCGGCGCGACGGTCAGCAGGTCCAGGTCGCCGGTGATCAGCCAGGCGGCCCCGGCGGCGAGGGCGGTGTGGATGAAGATGTCATCGTCCGGGTCGCGGCTGTGGCGCTGCGCGGCCAGATCGGGCGGAATGTCCACCCACAGGGCAGCGCCGTTCAGGTTGCGCAGCAACGCGCGGCGTTGGTCCATGCTCAGGTAGCGGTCGAACTTCGGCTTCCACAGGCGGCTTTCCAGTTCGGCAAAGGTTGGCGGCGACAGCACCGGCACGCCGTGGCGCAGGGTGTGCCGCACCACGGCGGCGGGCGGCCCGTCTGGCGACAGCGCGGCGCTGATCCAGACGTTGGTGTCAATCACCACCTTCAGGCGGTGTTCAGCTTTCATCGGCCAGCAGCGCGTCCAGGCCTTCGGCGGTCAGGCCCTGGGCCTCGGCTTGGGTGGCGGTCTGGTTCAGGGTGCTCTGCAAGCGGTCGGCGTAGAAGGCGCGCATGGCCTCGTAGTCCTGCGCGCTGACCATCACGCCCACCACGCGATCGCGACGCATCACGCGCACCGGTTCGCGCTGGGCCAGGTCGAGGAATTCGCCGAAGTGGGTCTTGGCCTGATTGGCGGTGAAGGTTTGCATGGTGAATCCCTGTCGGGGGGGCTGAACACTGTTAGATTGTAGTCGAATCGTTCGATTCAGACGTTTGGTGCTTTCTGGCGCACGGTCAACAGGCCGCCACACCCGCCACCAGTGCTTCCAGCGCCACGGCCAGCAGATCATCCTTCGCCACCACCCCATGGCGCACCGCAAAGTCCAACGTCGCCAGCGCGGCGTCGGTGGTGAAGCGGCCCTCGGCCGCGGCGGCCAGGGCGTAGGCTACGGGCCAGCACCGGTGCCAGGCCACTTCGCCGTCCTGGTTCTGGGGGGTGCGGCCTTCGGGCAGGCGCAGGTCGTAGACGTGCAGGTGCTCACGCTGCAGGCCTTCGGGGATGTCGCAGTGCAGCGCGACGATGCGCCCGGGCGTGGCCTGGGCGATTTCATCCGGTGCCAGGCCGGCTTCTTCGAAGGCTTCGCGTTGCAGGGCTTCCCAGGGACTCTGGCCCAAGGGCACGCCGCCGCCGATCAGGTTGTCGAGCCGGCCGGGGTCGGTGGGCTTGCTCAGGCTGCGTTTCGCCACCCACAGGTGGGTGGGGCGGCCCCGGGCGTCGGTGACATAGCCGTTGCAGTGCGCGCCCAGCGTCAGCGTGCCCCAGAAGCGCGAGGCCGCGCGTTCGATGGTGGCGTGGCTCACCTCCTGTTCGTCCCACACGCCGTAGGGCTCGTCGCGCCAGGCGACGATCAGGCCCTGGGCGCGCAGGGCTTCGTTCACCGTGGCCCAGCGGGCGTCGATGCGATCGACATCGCCACCGAAATGCAGGGCGACCGCCTGCGGTGCCACATCGATCCATTGCGGCCAGGCCGCCAGGGCCGGCAGGTGGGCTTCGGCGACGCTGCCCACGGCCACGGCGCCTTGCGGCCCGTGAAGAATGACCGGGCGGCGCGGGACGGTGGCGTGGCGCGCGGCGCGCAGCGCGGGCCAGGGGTCGGGGCGGGTGGATTCGATGGTGGGCATGGGGCGCAGTGTAGGGCGCGCCACGGGTTGCCGCGCCGGTTCTTGACTCGGGTCAACGCCCCCTTTGCCCAGGGACCGACAATGCTTGCAACCGCAGGAGACGGAGCAAGCCATGAGCCAGAACCTTCAGCAACGCGTGCAACGGGTGGGGCTGTTTCTGGGGCCGGTGATGGCGCTGGGCCTGTACCTGGTGCTGCCCGAGACCTATGCCAACGCGCAGGGCAAGGTGGTGGCGTTTTCGCAGGCAGGCCGTGCCACGCTGGCGATGATGGCCTGGATGGCCACCTGGTGGATGACGGAGGCGGTCGACATCGAGGTCACCGCGCTGCTGCCGATCGCGGCGTTTCCGCTGGCCGGCATCATGCCGCTGGCGCGCACCACGGCCAACTACGGCGCGGACGTGATCTTCTTGTTCCTCGGCGGCTTCGTGCTGGCGCTGGCCATCCAGCGCTGGGGGCTGGACCGGCGCATCGCCTTTGCCACGCTCAAGCTGGTGGGCACGCGCCCGAAGGCCATCGTCGGCGGCACCATGGCCGCCACGGCGTTCGTGAGCATGTGGGTGTCCAACACCGCCACCGCCGCGATGATGGTGCCCATCGTGCTGTCGGTGATCGATGTGGCGCTGCGCCGGCGCACCGGGCAGGGCCTGGCCGAGCATGGCGGCATTCCGGCGGACGACCGCGACCTGTCCAACTTCGCGTTCTCGGCGCTGCTGGGCGTGGCCTACGCAGCCTCGATCGGCGGGCTGGGCACCATCATCGGCTCGCCGCCCAACGGCATCCTGGTGCGATTTGTCGAGCAGAGTGCGGGCATCCGCATCGGCTTTCTGGAGTGGATGGCGATCGGCGTGCCGGCGATGCTGGCGTTCCTGCCGTTGGCCTGGTTTCTGAACACGAGCGTGCTGTTTCCCTCGCGCCTGGGCGAGATCGAAGGCGGTCGCGAGTACGTGCGCGACGAGTGGGCCAAACTGGGCGCGCTGAATGCCGGCGAGCGGGTGACACTGGGCGTTTTTGCCGTCACCGTGGTGCTGTGGATGAGCTCGCCGCTGCTCAAGGACTGGTCGGTGGCCGGCCTGCGACCGCTGGCCGGGCTGTCGGACGCCGGCATCGCGATCCTGGCGGCGCTGGCGCTGTTCCTGATCCCGGTGGACCGCGCGAAGGGGGTGCGCGCGATGGACTGGGCCACGGCCCAGAAGCTGCCCTGGGGCGTGCTGATCCTGTTCGGTGGCGGGCTGGCGCTGGCGGCGGCCACCGAGGCCAACGGCGTGCCGCAGTACATCGGCGCCCTGGCCGCGGACTTCGCGGGCTGGCCGGTTTGGGCCGTGCTGCTGGCGATCATCGCCATCATGGTGTTCATGTCGGAGCTCACGTCCAACACCGCACAGGTGGCCACGATGCTGCCGATTCTGGCCGCGCTGGCGCCGGTGCTGGGCGTGCCGGCGGGCATGCTGCTGGTGCCGGCGACGATTGCCGCCAGCTGCGCGTTCATGATGCCGGTGGGCACGCCGCCCAACGCCATCGTTTTCGGCACCGGCCTGGTGCGCATGCCGCAGATGATCCGCGCCGGGCTGTGGCTCAATCTCACCGGCATCGGGGTGATCTTTGTGCTGACCTACCTGGTGGTGGTGCCCACGCTGGGGGCGGGACGTTGAGGGGTCTTTGGCCGCTTCGCAAGCCCTTCTGACGGGCCGACGGGGCCTGAAAATGGCAGTTTTCGGACTGTTTTGTGGCCCTACCCAGCGCCAATCGGCCACAAGGCGCTATCAAATCAGGACTTGTCGGGTGCGGTTGCCGGGTGCCAGCCTGCACGCTGGCGCCCCGAAGCGCCCGCCTCAGGCGCTGAAATCGGCGGCGAAGTCGGCCTCGGTCTGCGCGAGCACGCGGCCGCTTCGGCAGGCGTCGCGGAAGGTGGCGTAGTCGCGCTCCACCTGATCGGCATACGCTTTGGCATAGGCCACCAGCGCCTCGGCAAAGGTGCCGCTGGAGCCCAGGTAGGCGCTGACCTGGGTGGCGAAGCCGCCGCTCTTGGCGTGGGCGCGCGCGAGCACCTTGCCGCAGAGGTCGCCATAGCGGGCGAGCAGGTTGGCGTCGAAGGTTTCGACCTCGGCCGACACCTTCATGTCGCGCAGCTGCCGCACGTAGAAATGGCGTCCGAACGGCCCGGTGGTGATGCCCAGGAAGCGGTCGCTGGCGGCCTGCATCAGCCGTTGGCCGATGGCCACACGCTCGCCCTGGTGCTTCACGGCGGGCGGCTTGGCCGGCGAGTAGCGCGCCAGCACCGAGGTGCTGGCCTGCTTGAACTGCAGCATCATGGGCGCGTCCACGGCGTCGGTGAGCAGCAGCACCAGGCAACGCGTGCCCACGCTGCCCACACCCACCACCTTGAAGGCCAGGTCCTGCATGCGAAACCGGTTCAGCAACAGACGGACCTCGGGTTTGATGGCGGCGAGGTAACCGTTGTACAGGTGGTCGCTCAGCTCGCTCCAGTGGCCCAGGCGCATCCAGTCGTCTTCCGCCGAAAACAGTGTGTTCTCGCCGTGGATGTGGAACAGCCCGGGCGGCGCGTCGTGCAGGGTCCAGCGCCCGTCGACCTTGGACGCGATCTTGGGCAGCAGCTGCTCGTGGGTCCGCCGCTGCGCCTTGTCGATCGCTTTGGCCAGACGGGAGCGGCCGGTCGGGTCGGTCGAGGCGGCGTGGGCCGACTCGAGCGTGATCTGGTACTGCCACTGGCTCAGCGCATCCATCTTCGACACGGTCGTGATGCGCTCCTGGTAGCCCGCCACGGCCGCGGCGACGGCGGCATCGCCATCCGCGCGGGGCAGGCCGAGGTCGCGTGCGGCCAGGGCCAGGCTGGCCACCAGACGCTTGAGGTCCCATTCCCACGGCCCGGGGTAGGCCTCGTCGAAGTCGTTCAGGTCGAAGGCGAGTTGTCGCTCGGGTGTGCCGTAGCCGCCGAAATTCATCAGGTGGGCGTCGCCGCAGATCGGGTGGAACAGGCCGGTGTTCGGCGTGTGCTTGAGGTCGTGCGCCTGCAGGATGGCGCTGCCCCGGAAGAAGGCGAAGGGCGAGGCCAGCATGCGCCCGTACTTGAGCGGCACCAGGCGTTCGACGCGGCCCTTGTCGGTCGATTGCAGCAGGGCCACCGGGTCGCGGTCGAGATGCCCAACCGCGGTGTGCGCGCTGCGTTTGACCGTCTTGCGCAGCGCGCGTCCCTGTTCGATCCACTGCGCGGTGGGGTTCTGCTCGGGAGCGGTTGTTTCTGCCATCGGTCCCTCTCCATGGGTGATTTCACTTCATCTTAAACGGGCGCCGATGGCCCGGATGGCGTCAGCTGGTACGCTGCGTCATCGTCTCAACCTGCCATTCACCCCATGAGCACCCAAGCCGCAAGCCGCAGGCGCAAGAATGCCCCGGCCACGAAAGCCGCGATCGACAAGCCGCCAACCCCGGCGCCGGCGCGTAAGAAGGCCGTTTCCCGGCCGTCCGCCCCGGTGAAAGCCAAGATGGCGGCCGCCAAGGCGCCGGTGCGGCAGGCCCAGGCAGCATCGGCAGCGGCCAAGGACGCCGAAAAAGCGACCCGCACGGCGCACAAGCCAGGCGCGGTCCGGGAGGCGGATCTGCCGTCGCTGCGTTTTCACCATTCGCACGCGCTGCGCGAGCGAACCCTGATCGTCATCGATGCCATCGAGGCCGGGCCTGCCGCGCGCGGACACGGCGAGGCCCTGGCCGACCTGGTGGCCGAACTGGTGCAGGCCGGCATGGACTGGTACTTCTTCCGGCCGCTTCAGCGGGCACAGGTGGGTTTCATGGCCGAACAGTCGGCCCGGCTGGGCCTGAACACCGCCACCAGGATGATCAATTCCGCCAGCCGCGGCTTCATCCTGCGCATGAACCACCCGCAGCTGCGGGTGGTGGCGGCCTATTTGCGCGAGATCTCCTGAAATGGGCGCGGGCCAGCGGCAGGCGGCGACAATCGCCGCATGAGCGCGGCGCCCGGCCGCCCCAAGCTGATTCGCACCGTTATGCGAAGCATGAAGGTTGACCCGTGACCGCCGCCATCCCTGACGACACCGCCATCGACATCGCCGTGATCGGCGCCGGCCCGGCCGGACTGGCCGCGGCCGAGCTGCTGTCGGGCGCGGGGCGCACGGTGCACCTGTTCGACGCCATGCCCTCGGTGGGGCGCAAGTTCCTGCTCGCGGGCAAGGGCGGGCTGAACCTCACCCACGCCGAACCCTTTGACGCGTTTGTCGGCCGCTACGGTGCGCGCCGAGCCGCCATCGAGCCGCTGCTGCGCGAGTTTGGCGCCGACGCATTGCGCGCCTGGACGGCAGGTCTGGGGGTGCAGACTTTTGTGGGCACCTCGCAGCGGGTGTTCCCCGCAGACATGAAAGCCGCGCCGCTGCTGCGCGCCTGGCTGCAGCGGCTGCGCCACCCGGCAGCGCCGGGCGTGCCGGTGGGTTTTCACATGCGCCACCGCTGGACCGGCTGGGACGCCGGGGACGGCGCCGGCGCGCTGACCTTCGACACGCCCGCCGGCCCGCGCCGCGTGCGCGCCCGCGCGGTGCTGCTGGCGCTAGGCGGCGGCAGCTGGGCGCGTCTGGGATCGGACGGGGCCTGGGTGCCGCGGCTGGTGGCACGCGGGGTGCCGGTGGCGCCGCTGCGCCCGGCGAACTGCGGCTTCGACGCCGCCGGACGCGACGGGCAGGGCTGGACCGCGCTGTTTCGCGAGCGGTTTGCCGGGCAGCCGTTCAAGTCGGTGGCCATCACCGCGGTCGATGGGCAGGGCCGGCGCTTCCACCGCAAGGGCGAGTTCGTGGCCACCGCCACGGGGGTGGAGGGCAGCCTGGTCTATGCCGCATCCGCCCTGCTGCGCGACGCCATCGCCGCCACCGGCAGCGCCACCTTCGCGCTCGACCTGCTGCCCGACCACGCGCCCGAGCGCGTGCTGGCCGAGGTGCGCCACCCGCGCGGCTCGCGCAGCCAGAGCAGCCACCTGAAGAGCCGGCTGGGCTTGGACGGAATCAAGATGGCCATCCTGCACGAGCTGCTGCCCAAGGAGGCGATGGCCGATCCGCAGCGCCTGGCCGCGGCCATCAAGGGCCTGCCGGTGAGGCTGACGGCCGCGCGCCCACTGGACGAGGCCATCAGCAGCGCCGGCGGCGTACCGTTCGAGGCGCTCGACGACGGCCTCATGCTGCGCGCCGTGTCCGGCGTGTTCTGCGCCGGCGAGATGCTGGACTGGGAAGCCCCGACCGGCGGCTACCTGCTCACCGCCTGCTTCGCCACCGGACGCCGGGCCGGGCAGGGGGTTCTGGACTGGCTGAAGATGATTGAAAAATAATCAATAAAAACAAATGACTTTTGCGAATACTTCACCCTGGGCATTAAGTGTGGCCCCGATGCTGGACTGGACCGACCGGCACTGCCGCTTCTTCCACCGCCTGCTGTCGAAGCACACACGCCTGTACACCGAAATGGTCACCACCGGCGCGCTGCGCCACGGCAGCCTGCGCCGGCACCTGCGTTTTCATGCCGAGGAGCATCCGGTGGCCTTGCAGCTCGGCGGCAGCGAGCCCGAAGACCTGGCCTTCGCCGCGAAGCTGGGCCAGGAATGGGGCTATGACGAGATCAACCTGAACTGCGGCTGCCCGAGCGAGCGGGTGCAGCGCGGCGCGTTCGGCGCCTGCCTGATGGCCGAGCCGGCGCTGGTGGCCGATGGCGTGAAAGCCATGGTGGATGTGGTGGACATCCCGGTGACGGTGAAGCACCGCATCGGCATCGACCGCATCGAAAGCTACGACTTCGTGCGCGACTTTGTGGGCCAGGTCAGCGAAGCCGGCTGCCGGGTGTTCATCGTGCACGCGCGCAACGCCTGGCTGCAGGGCCTGTCGCCCAAGGAAAACCGCGAAATCCCGCCGCTGCGCTACGAGATGGTCTACCGGCTCAAGCGCGACTTTCCGCACCTGACCATCTGCCTGAACGGCGGCGTGACCACCAACGAGCAGATCGCCACCCACCTGCAGCACGTGGACGGCGTGATGGTGGGCCGCGAGGCGTATCACAACCCCTGGCTGCTGGCCGGCTGGGACGAGGCCTTCTTCGGCGCCAGTCCCAACCCCGCCACGCGCGATGCGGTGGAGGCGGCGATGGTGGCCTACATGGCGCGCGAGGCGGTGGACGACGACTGCCCGTGGTACCCGATCGCGCGCCACATCCTGGGCCTTCGCCACGGCCAGCGCGGCGCACGCCGCTGGCGCCAGGTCTGGAGCGACCACCGTCTGAAGCCGCTGGCGCCGTCCGACGTGCACGCCCGGGCGCTTGAGGCGGTCCAGGAGGCCCGGGAAGGCGCGTTTTGAGCATCGCATCGGGTCAATCCCAGCGCCGGAAGGCCACCAGCCGCTATCATTCTTGAACGGATATCCGTGCCGATGCCAACGAAGTACCGCCGAATGAAGACCGACATGGACAAACCCGAAGGCAGCAAACACACCATGGGCAAGAACCGCATGGAGATGTTCAGCGATGGCGTGATCGCGATCATCATCACGATCATGGTGCTCGAGTTGCGCGGGCCGCACGAATTCACGTTCGCGGCCTTGCAGCCCCTGGGCCCGAAGTTGCTGAGCTACCTGTTGAGCTTTGTGACCATCGGCATCTTCTGGAGCCATCACCATCACCTGTTGCACGCCGTGCATCACGTCACCCGCGGCGTGTTGTGGGCCAACCTGCATTTCCTGTTCTGGCTGTCCCTGATCCCGGCCGTCACGGCGTGGATGGGCGAGCACCAGTTCCACCGCGTGCCGGTGGCGGTGTACGGCGCTGTGATGTTGTTGGTGGGGGTGTCGTTCCGGGTGCTGCAGCACGTGCTGGCGCGGCACCACGACGGCGTCTCGCCGCTGGCCCGGACGCTGGGGCAACGGCTCAAGGCCCGGTTTTCCTTCGTGGCCTATGCGGCGGCCATTGCACTCGCGTTCGTGTACGAATGGCTCACCATCGTGATCTACTTCGGCGTGGCCGCGATGTGGCTGCTGCCCGACAAGCACCTGGAAGCGGCTGCCGAGGAATAGTCCGGCGGCCGCCGGTCCGGGTGCTCAGGCGGCGGCTTCGAGGCCGTTTCGGAAGTGGGCCTGCATCGCCTTGACGGCGCCCGCCGCATCGCGCCGGCGCAAGGCGGCCATGATGGCGCGGTGTTCGGCCAGCGATTCTTCGATGCGGCCGGATTTCAGCAGGGAGTTCTGCCGGTTCAGCTTCATGACTTTGCGCAGGTCGGCCACCATCTGGTCGCGCCAGCGGTTGTCCGCAATCTCCAGCAATCGCATGTGAAAGCGCTCGTTCAGCGCAAAGAACCGGTCGCGGTCGGTGGCGGCCGCTTCGAGCTCGTCGTGCAGCGCCTGCAGCTCCTGCTGTTCGGACTCGGTGGCTTGGGTGGCCACCACCCCCGCCGCGTCGGACTCCAGCAGGCCGAGCAGGTGGTAGACGTTGTGAAGATCCTGCTCGGAGACTTCGGTGACGTAGGCGCCGCGGCGCACTTTCATCGTTACCAGGCCCTCGGCGGCCAGCACCTTCAGCGCCTCGCGCAGCGGGGTGCGGCTGATGCCGTATTCCTCTGCGATCTTGAGTTCGTCGATCCAGCTGCCGGGCTCCAGCTCGCGCCGGTAGATGCGCTGGCGCAGCAACTCGGCGACTTCTTCGTACAGGGCGCGGGGGGCGAGGGACAGGGCGGACATGGAGGCGATGGAAAGCTTCGAGTGTAAGCCAAGCTGAATATTTTGCATCAATAATTATGAATGATGTAAACTTGGCGCAACAGCCCGCGACCCTTTGCGAGCGCGCTTCCCATTCACGAAGGTGCCTTTGCCATGAGCCAGAACCAACCCGAATTCCAGCAAGCCAGCCTCGAAGCCTGGCACAAGGCCGCCACCAAATCGGCACCCGGCGGCGACCTGAATGCCCTGAACTGGATCACCCCCGACGGCATCACCGTCAAGCCGCTGTACACGGCCGAGGATGTGAAAAACCTGCCGTATGCGAACACGCTGCCCGGCTTCGAGCCCTTCCTGCGCGGCCCGCAGGCCACGATGTACGCGGTGCGGCCCTGGACGATCCGCCAGTACGCCGGCTTTTCCACCGCCGAGGAATCCAACGCGTTCTACCGCAAGGCGCTGGCTGCCGGCGGGCAGGGCGTGTCGGTGGCGTTCGACCTGGCCACCCACCGAGGCTATGACAGCGACCACCCGCGCGTGACCGGAGACGTGGGCAAAGCCGGCGTGGCCATCGACAGCGTGGAGGACATGAAGATCCTGTTCGACGGCATACCGCTGGACAAGGTGTCGGTGTCGATGACGATGAACGGCGCGGTGCTGCCGATCCTGGCCGGCTACGTGGTGGCGGCCGAAGAGCAGGGCGTGAGCCAGGACAAACTGGCCGGAACCATCCAGAACGACATCCTCAAGGAGTTCATGGTCCGCAACACCTACATCTACC
>JADHED010000059.1_pt1 | contig 148091 bp, 214 predicted proteins | sample 8952041 | NCBI WGS metagenome assembly JADHED01 (sample SAMN16124423, study PRJNA663239) | bioreactor sludge metagenome | isolation source: sludge (control) | place: India:Bengaluru | collected 2018-09-08 | reverse complement strand
CCGCTCGATCTCGTCGTGCGCCTTTTGGATGTCGCGGGCTTGCAGCGACAGCAACGCGGTGTGCTCCTCGATGTTGTAAGACGACATTGCTAGTCCTCCTCACAGTTTTCGCACTTCACGGTGTTGCCGGGAATATCACACCCACAGATCGGGCACCACAGCAGCGTCGGCTCAGCGGAAGCCGAAGGAACCGGCACCGACACACACTCCACCCGGACCTGCCAACCGCTGGCCTTGAAGTTCCGCTTGCGGTCGACCACGTCACTACGTTCGTGCCCGAGATTCAATGCCCTCCACGGACGCCACGCGCCGCTCGCATCCTGGTCCCGAACCCACAGGATCCACACCTGAGAGGCGCTCATCGGGCCCGATCCTTCTTGGTGCTTCCCGCCTTGCGGGACTCGTACTCGGCCCGGGACTCCTGGGCCCACCGGATCGCATCGTGCTCGGTCCCGCGTGTCCGGTACTGTTTCTCCCAGCCACGCAGCAGAATGAGGCACCCGGCTTCGACCACACCGTACAGACGGCAGCCCTGGACACGGACCTCCCAGAGCTTGTCGCCCTCGGTGTGCCGCATGACGCGGACCCGGTTCGGGGGCATCCGATGGAGCCCGTTGTCCACGATCATCTGGAGGGTCAGCATGATCTGGGCTTGGAGCTTGGCCCCGTACTCCGCGATCAGGTCCTGGACCTGACTGCGACCGTTCGGTCCGCGGTAGTAGGCCACCGACCCGCCGGTCCCGGTCAGGGCCACGTCCACCATCGGCGGAGAGGGCGTCTCGTTGCGTTTGTCGGTCATGACGACACCGCGGGCGCGCGAGACGCCTCGCGCAGACGAGACCGGATCAGAGCCGTGCGAATCAGAGCCGACAGCAGATCGTCGGCGATCCCCAGGTTCTCGGTGCAGACCTCCAGCCAGTCCACGACAATCCGCCGGACGTACTCCGGCTTGTGCTGCGGCTTGAGGATCAGGTACGCCGACACCGCGTTGGCCAACCGGGGGCCGTGATCGTTGCCGTCGAGCAGCCGTCGCTCGGCCAGGACCTCGGCAGCGACCTTGTGAACGGCGTCATCGTTCGCAGCCGAGACGGGCTCCGCCACCCAACGGTCGATGGCGCAGATCAGGCCCGTGTTCCCGGCGGGCCGCATCAGTTGCACCGCCCAGGCGGTCGCCTGGATCAGCACCGGCAACGGAACGTCACACTCGAAAGCGGGCCAGCAGCCCGTCTCCTGCTCACCGAACGGCAGGGCCAACACGTCCTCCAGGGGCAGACTCCTGCGGTTGCCCCAGAGCTTGCGGATCTCGGCCTCGCCGTAGGAACGGATCGGCTGCCGCAGCATGTCGTCGACGGTGATGTGGTTGTAGTCGATCATTTGCTCTCCTCCTTCTCCTTCACAGGCCAGACGATGCGCCCGCCCAGAGCTTCGACCTGGGCTTCCAGGCTACGACGGTACTCCTCTTCCTTCCGGTGCTTCATCTCCGCCAGAGCCTCGGGGTTCGTCGCGTCCTCCCCGGTCAGCAGTTCGCATCCCATGTCCCGCAGGGCCTGGATGGTGCTCTCCACGCAGTCCGACGCGAACTCGCCGTGGGCGAAGTTCATCGCGCGCTGGAGACTGCCCGGGTAGTGACCATCCTGGGCACGGATGACCCGCACGATGTTGTGGATCTGACCGACCGGGTAGCTCGTGATTCTGATCATCATGGTTTAGACCTCCACCTTGCCGATCACCTGGATCGGGAGCGGGTACCCGTCGCAGAGCCGCCGCCAGAGATGGGACGGCGACTGGTTCAGGCGCTTCTGGCGGGCCAACCGAACCGCCCGCGCCTCGTACTTGGCCTTCGCAGCCCGCTTCGCCTCCAAGGACCAGATGCGGGGTGGGGTGCCGTCGGCGCGCGGACGGCGCGGACGCTGGCCGGTCCAGGCCCACCGAACCTTCCAGCACGGAGCCTCGCAGGTCTTGCGGATCTTGGCCCGGAACGCATCGGGGTCGATGCCGATGAAACCGCATACGGTCTCGAATTCGAGCGGGGGGCGCTGGGCCTTCGGGGTCCGCGAGAAGTCCCCGAAAACCCAGTTCCAGGCGTCGACCTTGTCGATGATCGCCTCGTCCCGAAGGTTCGGGACCTTGATCGCCTTGATCTTAGCGTTGGGGGTCTGGAGGTCTTCGAGAGTCGCCTCCAGCAGGAGGCGGTAGGATGTGGACACGCACGGGTCGGCCACGTCGAGCAGGGTGACCGCCCGGCCCTCGACCCAACGCGGATCGGGACGGTCTTCCACCACCTTCGCCCGCGGGCGCGGGCTAACGCTGTTCTGGATCCTCCTCCTTCCGTCGTCCATGCTCTCCTCCTTCGTCACCCGGGGCTCCCGCCCGGGACACGCCTAGCAACTCATCCAACGGAAGCTCCTCGGGGTCGTCCTCGAAGACTTCCATCGTCGACGCACGGAGCGTGTATTCCGTCGCCGACATCACCGACGCTACCAGCGGCGTTCCGTAGAGCCGGATCTGCTCATCCACCTCACGGTCCACCGCCGCGTCCCGGTAGACGGTATAGTCTACCCACCGATTCACAGGTTTGTCAAGTTTTTCACAAAACTGCGGAACTACTCGCAGTTTTGGCAGCTTTGGAGGCAAAGCGACGAACTGCCGCCACCGGGCCAGCAGGGTCAACAGGTCCCCGAGCCCTAGCTCCGTCCGGCAGATCCGGTGTCCGGCCCCTACGCGGTAGGCTGCTCCCCGCTTCGAGGTGGGGGCCAGAGCCCGCACCCAGACCTGCTCGTCCTCGGTCAGCGGCATACCGCAGTTCACGATCTCCGTCACTGCGTCGAGCAAATCCTCCTGCGCCGCGAACACGTTGATCTGGTCGCCGGACTTGGGCGTCCACACCAGAGCCACGAACTCCTGGCCTAGATACTGCTCCGCGACCGCGCAGTAGACCCTAGCGATGGTCGCCAAGTCTGTCGGGTCCTCGGAGACGACGATGTGCCAGCGTTCGATGCCTTCCACCGTGTCGCCCATAGTGGAGAGTCCGGGCACCACATCGCGGTAGCCGATTTCTCGGAGGGCCTCGCAAATGATCTCGACGAACGAAGGGGCGATGTCAGTGTCGGGGGTTTCGGGCGTGGTTGAATCGGGCATGACCGAGAGCTACTTCTCGCACCGGGGCGGACCTTGGGGCTTGTCGTGCATCTTGCGTCCGACCGCCTCGGACACGAACTTGCGAAGGTCGGCGAGGTAGTAGGGTGGATCGGGGTCAATACGCTTCGTAGGCGCGACGGTGTAGTGGGGAACGATGGCGTTGATCTTCGGGAACCGCTTGCAGAGCTTGGTGCAGAGGTGGACCAGGGCCGCGTTCTGATCGGGATCCGCCGCCGCGTACCAGCGACGAACACCGTTGCAGTCCTTGAGAAGCTCCGGCGCGGGCCACCCCCAGTTCTCGAACGTGCGGATGGCCTCGTTCTTCGGGGTCTTGCCAGGAAGCGGACCGGGGTACACACACTCGATGCCGATGCTGCGCCGGTTAGTCGGCTTGTCAAGCGGACCGCAGTGGTGTGCCTGGAGCGTCGGGTCCACGGATTCCACCACGTCCAGGACGTGACGGTAGGAGTTGAAGGCTTCACTGGCGATCCAGTAGTGAGCGAGAGCCTCGGCGGGGAGGCCCGCGTTCTGGATCGCAAGGCGTACGGCGTCCGAGACCTCACCTTCGCCTTCGATCATGGACCACATCGAGTCCGCCTGCTGGCGAGTCAGTCCGGGCAGTTTCACCGCCCGTTCGAGGATCCGACGGATGAACGTCTCCTCCGCCGGGGTCACGACCGACGTGACCCGTGTGACGCCACCGGTAGCCGTGTAGTGGACGACGATGGTGTCGACCGTCGTGCCCTTACGCGGAGCCGAGGTGCCTTTCTCACACGAATGAAGGATGATGTCGCGGATCGTCACACCTTGGGGTGGCATCAGATGAACCTCCGTTCAATGCGTTTGCCCTGAAAGTCTGACTGGAGCCGAGGAACCCTCGGGCCCAGAGAGAGGAGAGCGTTCCCTCGGGCCCGGGTGGGAGGAGTGCGGGAGCACTTTCGCGTCCGAGAGGAGAGCAGACCCGGACCACGAACTCGGGCTCCTCGGCTCCGGTCAAAGCAGGACCATGAGGTGGGTCCCGCTGGAAGGTGGTCGATGGGGTGAACACGTCGCATCACTGCCTACTGTGGACTACACTGTAGGTGATGTCAAGGAGAAAATCGTGGGATCCGGGGTTGACGGGGGCGGATCGGCTGGTAGGGCTAAACCGGGATCAGGGACAATAGGGATTGGAGCCTTCGCCTCCTAGTAGTTTATCACAATACGGGGGTATCTGTCAAGAAGTCAGAGGCTCGTTTTCCGGGGGATCCGAAGTCGGCGGCGGAGCGAATCCCGGGGGCGAGTTGCCATACGGTGACTCGGGGTTCGCTTCCGGGGTGCCGATCTGTTCATGCTCCGTCGGGATCTCCAGGCGATGCGGTTCCTCCGGCTCGGGCTTGACGGGGGGTGTAGTGGGTTTCACCGCATTGTCGTCGGAAGTGGGAGTCTCGGACTTGCGGCGACGGCCGCGCTTGGGCTTCTCCTCGGTCTGTGGAGCCTCGACAGACGCGGCTGCCGGTTCAGATGCCGTCACCGGTTCCGGGGCGTCCTGGGGCTCACTGGAAGCCTCAGCGGGCGTTTCCGGCGAGGGCTCCGAGGTATCCTCGGGGGCCGACTCGGGCTCGGCCTGGACGGGCTCCTTCTCGGGAGCCTCCGAGGGCTCATCTTCCCCGCCGCCGTGCCGCTCGATCAGAGCCTTGCCCACGGCCTTCAGGTACTTCTCGGGAGCGACACCCTGGAACAGGATCACCGTAGCACGCTCAGGATCCTCGATCATCGCGTCCACGAAGTTGCGGACCGACTGGTCCTTCTCGACCAGCTTGAAAGCGACCGCAGTCTGAATCAAGGCCGCCAGCATGTCGGCCACGTCATTGGGGTCGCTCTGCGAGATCATCGCCTGCTTCACAGTCTCGACCATTTCGGGGAGTCCGGCTCCACGAGGAGCCCCCTGCCGCGGCTGCTCGGGCTGGGCCTCGGTCGTCGGAGCCGGAGCCCGCTGCGGACGTGCCCGAGTCGGAGCCGGGGCGGGGGCCGGAGCTTGCGGTCGAGCCGGAGCTTGCGGTCGAGCCGGAGCCTGCGGCGGAGCCTGCCGGACAGGCTGCTGAACGGGTTGCTGGACCGGACGCGGAGTCGCCTGAATCGGCGGCGTTCCGGGCGGCAGGGCCGAGTTCATGGTGCTCGCGGCTTGACGAGCCTGCATCTCGGCCAGTGCTCGGGCCTGGGCCATCGCGGCCTCGGACTGTTGCTTCTTCATCTCGGCGAGAGAGCCGATCACGTTCCCGGCCAACTCGAAGCCCTGACCGAGGAGCGCGTTCCAGTCCACACCACCGCCCTGCTGGCCACCGCCCGCGATGCCGCTACGCAAGAGCCCCATCACAAGCTGAGCGTTGCGGGACGTGTTATCGGCCATCATGGACATCATCTGCGTGTAGGGAGAGATGTCCTGGGACTTGGTGATCATGTCACTGACGAGTCGGGCCGAGTTCAGTTGGGACTCGCCGAGCATGGTGTACATCCGCATGTTGCGGTCGTTCTCGGCAGCCGTACGCTCGCGTTCCCGGATGGACTCTTCCAGACGGAGCTTGCGCTCCTCCAGACGGGCCTCACGCTCGGCCTGCATCTGCACACTGCGCGTCTCGCGGTCCGCGCGCATCTGCTCGGTCATGAGAGTGAGAATGTTGCTGGCCGAGTTGTCCACCGGACGGTTAGCGTTTGCCGCAGCCGCCTGAGCCGCCGCGTTCTGGGCGTTGCGAAGCTCGGCTTGCATCGCCTCGATCCGAGCGGTGAGCAGTTCGAGTTCACGCTGATGCGCCAGAGCCGCGCGTTCGCGTTCGGCACGTTCACGTTCCTCGCGCTCCCGGGCCGCGATCTGGCGAAGCTCCTCCAGTTCCTTGTTCCGGGCGATCTCGGCGAGCTTGGTCTGCTCGATCAGTTCCTTGTGACGCGCCTCCGCTTCGGCGCGCATGCGATCTTCCAGTTCCTTGCGCTCCTTCTCGACCTTCTCGCGGGCCTCACGCTCGCGCTCGATGCGCTGCATCTCGGCCTTCTCGCGTTCGAGACGTTCCCGGTCCTGACGGTCGCGGTCCAGGCGCTCGCGTTCCATGCGCTCGGCGCGTTCCTGGCGCTCGCGTTCGGCCTTCTCACGCTCGAACATGAGGTCCATCGGCATCGGCGGGTACATCATCGGGTACGGCATCTGGTTGGCCTGTCCGCCACGGCCCGACGGGACCACCGGGGGCATGGACGGCCACATACCGTATCCGCCACCGTAGCCCGGCATCCCATACCCCGGCATACCGTAGCCCGGCATACCATACGCCATCTGGGGCGGCTGCTGTTGCTGAGGCGGGGGCGCTGCCGGTGCCGCCTGCGGGGTCGGAGCCGGAGCGTTTGCTTGCTCCTGCCGACGCATTGCCGAAACTGCCTGTTCCGCGATCTCTCGGGCCGTAGCCATGTCACTTACCTCCGCATCAACGAAATTGGTTACAGAGTCGAACGACCAACCGTCGGGCGGCGGATCGCCGACCCGTTCGTGCAGGAACTTGTGCCACATACGCTCGTCGTCCGGGCGAGCCGTATTCTGCTGGATCGCTACAATCCAGCGTTGGGGAAGATCAGTTCCGTTTCCGTAGGGAAGGAACCGATCCAGTTGGCGAACCTCGGACAGATCCACGTTGTAGCGAGAGCCCATGTTGACGTAACTGCCGTCGGGACCACGCTTGAGAACTCTGACGTTGACAAGCGAGGCTTGAGGCAGACTCTCCAGGAACGAGGACCACTGGGCCTGTGTACGCGAAGTCGATTTCGGTTGCGGAAGCGGAGCCAGCGGATCGGCTTCCTTGCGCGGCTTGGCGTCCTTGAAGATCGAGGTCGAAGTCGAAGCGTGAAGCTCGACCAGATCGGCCGGGATCGCCTGGGCCGTCGGAGCGGGACGGGAGAACGTGGCCGCCGGGATCGCTTCGCCCTCGGGTGCGGGCTGCGAGAACATCACGTCCGGGTCCACAACCGGCTGGGGGACGCCAGCACCTTGGGGAGGCGCAATCAGATCCTCCAACGGCATTTCCGGCACAGACGGCGGAGGAGCTACTCCCGGAGTAGCGGGAGCGTCGAGATCAATCGGCATCGGTTACTCCTCCGGCTTCAGCAGATCGCGCAGACTGTTCGAGAGCATGTCGATCTGTAGACGCGCGGCCCGGACCGCGAAACCGAGATCAGTGGTCGCACGCTTCTTCGGCATCGGTAGCTGAGTCATCAGCACAGACAGGTTCTCGATGGAATCCGTGAGACGCACGAACTCGGTGAAGTCCGTAACCGGCTTTGCTACCAGTTGGGCGGCAATCTGTCGCACCGTGTTCATGTGCGAATCAGTCGTGTCCTTCGGCAACGAGTCCTGAAACTTCTTCACGTCGTCCAGCAACGTGCCGAAGTTGGACCGCAGATCCTTGACCGTGGACGCCTTTCGCATCTAACCGTCCTCTCCTTCCTTGGGCGGCAACGCCCGGTATAGCAGGTCCTCCAAGGCCCCACCCGATGCAGATGCCGCCGGGATCATGATCCCGGCTAGACACCACTCTCGCAGACCGTCAGGGTGACCGAGAAGCACCATCGACACGATGAGCACGAGAATGTAGGCCGGGATGGCGGCCCAGTAACCACTGCATCGGTCACAGGCCAGCAGACCGGCGAAGAACTCTCGCCAGTGAACCAGACGAATGCGAAGCGTCTGTGTAATCTCCGCGCGTACCATCAAGTACACCAGTCCGTGGGTGATCAGGGCCCACACCAGGATCAGGGCAAACACGTTCACGCTAGAACCTCGGCTTCCAGCCTCGCGGACACGAGGCATGCTTGTGTGTCAGAATCCGGTGAAGCGCGCAATACTCGAAGTTGCGAGGGTCACCGAACTCGCCACGAACCATGTCGTCAGTGTACCCGTGCTCACGCATGAGGTTGCGCCACAACAGGATCTTCTCGTCGGCCGAGACCTGACGTGGCTGGTAGAACCGACAGAGGAAGCATGGCTCTCGGGTCTTCTTCAGATCCCACAGTTGAGCGATCTCGTCCTTGGTGTGCGAGATCATCGACTTCATGCCCGCGGGCTTACCCTGGGCATTCAGAAGCTGCTGCCCTCCGGCCGTGGTCATCGGGATTGCGGTCGGGCGGTAGGAGGTCTTGGGGGCGATCTCCTCGTCCGTCGCTTCGACCTTCTCGGCCCATTCCGTGTCCTCGCGGATCGTCGCGTTGTCTACCCAGTCCTCGCCGGATCGGATGTCTCGTGTTCCCATAGCAGCCACACTACACTCGCCTACATGGGTTGTCAATGCAAGACCCCCCGATTTCGAGGGGTCAAAAACTTGACTTCTGGGTCTTGATGAGGCAGTATAGCCCTAGAAAGGATAGTGCCAATGGCAAACAATAACCGAGAACGTGCAATCCTGATCGTGAAGCGGCTGCCGCAACCGTTCCTGTTCGACCAGTTCGCGGCGGAATTGAATCTGTCGCCAGCGTCGTGTCGACAGACCATGACCAACCTGCTTGCCGCAGGTTGGATCGTACATGAAGGAGTGGAAACTGAGCAAGTGTTCTGTGATCACCCGAACTGGAACCGCAACAACCGGGCCATGTACGTTACCCGGTTCGTAGACACCCCGTTCTACCGTTTCGTGCGACAGCTTCTCCCGAAGCTGCCCAGTCCCTTCAATGCGTCTCAGGTCTGCGCCTTGGGGGCTATCCCGCCGTGGGGCGTGGAACGTGTACGGTTCGTCATGTCCCGCATGTTCGAGGAAGACCTGATCCACCCGATGGTCGAGACGCAGTGGGTGACGTTTACCCGAGGACGACCCGCGAAGATGTGGACGGCCAAGATCGAGGAGATCCTGCGACAGAAGGATCTACAGGCCGAGCTTGATCGTCTGTCAGCCACCAATACACCCGCCAATCCGTAGCCCCGACAAAGCTCTACCTACTTTTCTCTGGTGGTCTGGGGATAGATGCGTCCGCTTGGGCGCGGACCCCCAAAAGGACCCCGGCGGGGCGGCGGAGAGGGAGGACCCGGAGCCCAGGTACTACATATAGTATATTAGATAATATTCCGTTATAATATACGGACCCTACAAGCCCTCCCGTTTTCCCGAGCGATTTCGCGGACCCTCTCAAACGCAGAAACGACACCGGACCACCAGAGAAAACTCGAAACGGCTTTGTCGTGCTAATCGTAACCACGCTGAACCATTGACTTCTGTCGAGCACACACTCGGCCGGAACGTGATACAAGGACGGTTGTAGACTATTCCGACGACTACAAAGGTGTTTACGACGGATTAGGACGCGCCGAAACCCACTTTTCGCCCGTGCTGACCTCGCAAAGCACCTTTACTTGACCAGCCACTACAAGACTTCGTACTGCTGGATCAAGCGTCATGTAAGACAATCTAGTCTGCTCAATCAGGTCACGAGCACGCAAGGTCTGTTGTGGAGCACGGCGCAACAGGTCCAGAACCTTCACCGCGGTCCGCTGTACGGGATCCTCCGACATCACGTCCGCGATGCGATCAATGGAGGCAGCCGAGAACTCGCCGAACCGGATAGCAGGCTCCATCGAGGACAGGTCAATCTCGGTGTAGCGTTGACCCAGAGCGTAGTTCGCAGCGACCCGGAGGACGTGTTGGGGCAACCGATTGAACAGAGCCCGGACCTTGGCAGGCTTCTTGGTCACGGTCATGTCGATCTTCTTCGACCACGCGGCATAGGCGTCAGCAGCATCCTGGCGAATACCGACCTGCATGACCTTGCCGTTCAGGCCGGTCAGTGCATTTCGGGTAGCTGTTAGCCATTCGTTCAGTTGCTTCTGTTTCACAATGTCCACAAGACCCGAGATCGGCATGTGCTTCTCGCGTTCGGAGTACATGAGAATCATGCGTCCGATCAGACCGCCAGTCCAGTCGGTCTTGCGGGTGTTGTCCAGGTGATCAGTCGCCACGCCCGAGATGAGTGACACCCGAGGACGAGTGATCGTGATCTCGATGGGCAGCGGGTTCGGGTTGGCCTTGGTCCGGTTACCCGACAACTGACGCTTGATGTCCTTGCCGTCGAACAGGTCACAGAACAGACCCAAGGCATGCTGCCAGTAGGGCGCGTTGAACTGTGTGAACATGGCCGCGCCTTCAGGGAAGAAGAACAGTGCGTCGGGGATGTGTGACACGAAGTCGAACGTGCCCTCGGGAGAGGACCCGATACCGGCGCGTTGAGCGTCTGTCATCGGTTTCCCTACATCGTAGGCAAGGTGAAGCGCCGTCGACTTGCGGTCACCTGACGGTCCGACGATCAGCAACCACACATGGATCGGTGACCACGAGTACAGCAGTCGACCGTCCGGGGACTGGGCCGGGAACGCTACCTCCGCGTAGTTCGCGCAGATGGCTGAGTGGATCCCAAGGGCAGCCGCGACGTGGTACGCTTCCGGGGCGTCGGTAAGCTGCGAGGCGTAGCGAACGTAGTCGGGGAAGAACCCCCGCTTAGGCACGAGTGACAGCACAGACGACATCTGCCCTCCAGACGACATGAGCACTCAACTACAGCAGGGGCATCCTGGTCACGGTCCACTCCTACACCTTCCAAGCCCCGAGGTCAAGAAGTTTGACGTTGAGATCCGAGGGTCCGGGTGCAAACGTCGAACAACTTGACAACGCCGTTTCGATGTGATAAGGTTGAAACGAGGCCCGATCTCCCGTTGCACGCTGCGCGTGCAATTCCAGATCAGACCTAACGCCGTCGGGGCCCGGGAAGCTGGGCGGTCGACGGCCCGGCGGTCGGTGAATACCCAACGGTTACCGAAACTAGCGAAAAACACCGCACGAAAACTTGACAAGCCTCGCTACGCTGTGGTACACAGGCAGGAGCGCGGGAGAGCACGGCGCGGTGTAGGGAGAGCACATGAACGGTAACGCCCACTCGGGTATCGGTACGATCAGTCCGGCACTGTCCACCGACTACTACCAGTTGTCCATGATCGCATCCTACCTCCGTGAGGGGATCGCAGCCCGTAAGGTGGTGTTCGACCTGTTCGTCCGTTCGTTCCCTGACCAGTGGAACTACCTGATCGCCTGCGGGATCGACGAGACGTGTCAGAAGATCAGTCGATTCCACCTCGATCCTCAGCGGATCGAGTATCTGCGCGACACCCTGAAGTTGGATCCGATTCTGGTCGACTGGTTGTCCCGTTTCCGGTTCACGGGCAAGATCCGTCACGTCCCCGAGGGCACGGTGGTCTTCGCCGGAGAGCCGATCCTGACCGTCGAGGGTGGGCTGGTGGAGTGCCAGTTGATCGAGACGCTGGCACTGGCCACGATCAACTACCAGACCCTGATCGCCAGCAAGGCGTCCAGGATCGTCCGAGCCGCAGCGGGCCGACCGGTCGTGGACTTCGGGCTCCGCCGGGCTCCTGGTATCGAGGCGGGACTGCGAGCCTCCCGGGCTGCCTGGATCGCGGGTGCATCTGCCACCAGCAACGTCGAGGCGGGATTCCAGTACGGCATCCCGGTCACCGGGACACACGCTCACTCGTTCGTTCTCGCGCACGGGTCCGAACTGGAGGCGTTCCGGGCATGGTGCAAGCAGCACCCCGACGGAACGACGCTCCTGATCGACACCTACAACACCGCCAAGGGGGCGGAGAACGTGGTCCGGTGTCACCGTGAGGGTCACAAGATCACGGGTGTCCGCATCGACTCCGGCGATCTGATCGGGCAGTCTAAACTCGTGCGGGGCATCCTGGATGCGGCCGGGATGCGGGGCACCAAGATCGTGGTCTCCAACGACCTGAACGAGCGCAAGATCGCGGTCCTGGTAGAGTCGAAGGCCCCCATCGACGTGTTCGGCGTGGGCACCGACATGGTGACCGCTCGGCCCGAGGCCGCTCTCGGTGGCGTCTACAAGCTGGTCGAGATCGACGGTGTCCCGAAGGCCAAGACCTCCTCGGGCAAGGCTACCTACCCCGGGCTCAAGCAGATTTGGCGCACCCGCGACGTTGATGTCGTCGGTCTGGCGGGTGAGTCGATCCCGGGCGAGAAGCTGCTGGCCTACCGAACTCGGGAATCCTTCGGTCGGCTGGACGACATTCGGCGTGAACTTGCGGAGAAGTTGCCCGGTCTGTTGAAAGGACGCAAGGTCGAGTTCTCGCCGATGCTGCGTATTCGCAACGAGAAGGCTATCGCGTTGGCCCAGAACGCTCAGCAGGAGGTGGATCTCTGATGGGACTGTCGAACGAGGAACGTCTGTCTGGGTTCTTCAACTCGCTGCTGGGCTGGAGGATCGGTCTGTTGCGGCTCCGCAAGCTGTGCGAAGAGCACGAGCGGCGGGAAGCCGTACCGAAGATCGACTCGTGGATTGCCGAACTCGACTTGATCACGGGCACGCAGGTACGCAATCTGGACAGTTCGTCGGCCTACTGGATCATGGGGGCCCCGAAGGAGGGCTACTCCTCGCTGTTCTCGGACCCGTACGGGCTGAGCCGGAGTGTGGCCCCTAGTCGGTGGTCGAGGACGCCGATTCGAGGGTCGTTGGCGTGGTGGTCCGGCCGTTCATCCATCTACGACTTCATCGACTACCTGATCGCCCCGATGCGGGATCTGGGCACGTCTCGGGCTGCTCTACGGATTGCGTCCTGGTGGGACGCCTGGAATTGGGTCGCTTCGGCGTTCTACTACCTCGACCGGTACAAGGACTCGCTGTTCGCGGCGGATCTGAAAGCGCGGTTCCTGACTCTCGTCGGTCGAGTGTCGAACGAGCGGTACACCGTCATGGTGGAGTACGAGTCGGAACTGATGGAGGCCGACTCTCGGATCTACACGATGGAGACGATGGTGCTTGTCCGGCATCGGGTATTCGATGAACTGGTGAAGCGGGTCGATCACAAGACGGCGGCCGGTTGGGCCGCTCTGTCCGACGACGAGGACAAGGCCGCTCGGGAGGACTACTACGACGGCCACTTCGACATCAAGCCGGTCGTGGATCGCGTACGGAAGATGACGCCGAAGCAGATGGAGACGTTGCTGGCGAAGGTCGAAGATGCGGCCGATCAGCGGTCCTGGCGGTATCAGCACAAGGAGAACCGCAAGGCGGGGTGGCGACCGGACTGCGACCCACTGATGGGCCGCCGACCGCGTACCGAGGACGAACTGGACAAGATCATCGAGAACCCGAAGTCCAGAAAGGACTACGAGGCCGCCGCCAAGGAACTGGCCGACTACTACGGCATTTTCGTCCCTCGCTTCGACGTGGTGTTCGATGAGGTCGATGTCGAGCCTCCTCCGTCGCGGACGCCGAAGCCGAAAGCTGCTCCTCGGAAGGGTCGAGCACGGAGGGAGAGAGGCTGCTAGCGATGACCCTGCCCGACTGCCAGACCTGCCCGTTCCGTTCGACTGACTGGTGCTCGGTGTGGCACGAACGACTACACGAACGCGAGGACGCACCTGGGTTCGTGATGCCGGAGGCGTGCCGAGAAGCTGTCCGGGCCGGATGGAGCCCGGAGGACCAGACGAAGGTGGACATCGTGTTCTTGGCCAAGTTGGCCGGGATCTGTCTCGGGGGTATGACTCTGATCGCGGTCGTCGTGACGGCCGTGGCGTTGGGGTGTTGACCATGACCAAGCAGGAATGGATCCGGTACCTGTACTCCGAGATGCGGTACTACCAGCCGCTCAAGGTCTTCCAAGGGATCCGTCGTGAGCATGTCGAGGGCAAAGAGCGGTTCATGAAGTGGATGATCATCCCTCTCGAACCGCAGCCGCCGTTTGTTGCCCTGGATGAGTTCATGGTGCCGAAGAAGCCGTCGGATCGGCGTACAGTGACCTTTCGGATCGAGCGTTCGCTGGATGGCAAGCCGTTCGGTCCGCCTCGGTGGTGGTTGGGAACCATCGAGGACTTCGCACAGGAAGCCGTTCGGTCCGCCTCGGTGGTGGTTGGGAACCATCGAGGACTTCGCACAGGAAATCACCCGGGTTGCTGTCTGGCGGAAACCCGAGAAGAAGGCCATCCTCCTTCGCCAACAGCGGTCGTGATCGATGCTGTGGTCTGCGAGGCTGACGAGGTGATCCACACGCTTGAGGGCGACCATCTGGCCCGCGCAGGCGACTACATCATCACTGGCATCAAGGGTGAACGGTACCCGTGCAAGCCGGACATCTTCCGGCAGACATACGAGCTTGTGCCGGAGGCCAGTACGGGTCGCGCCACCGACGGGTCTATGCCGGAGTGTCTCGTCCGGGATCCGAAACAGGAACTTCGTGCGCGTGCCGAGAGAGCCGAGGCTGATGCTGCGACACTGCGGGTGTGGCTGAAAGCCGCACTGGACATCATTCGCACGGAGTTGCCGGAGTACGTCGGCGGCGACGGTTTCGTGACCGAGGCCGACATATGGCTGGCGAAGCACGACACCTCGGATGACGCTCGCAAGGAGAAGAAGTGATGGACATCCGCGACCCGCACTATCAGATGCTCGTCGAGAAGATCGAGAAGTTGGAAGCGGATGTCGCTCGGCTGCGTTGGGATATGACAACGATGCACTTGAACCGTGTGACGGATCTTTGCGATGCTTACCTCGCTCGGCATCGGGGCGGGACAGATGTCCCAGCACCTCCGCGGGCGGTGGAGTATCGATGCGGCACATGCACTCACAAGGCGCTGCCGAAGTCACAGGGCAGATGCGGGGCGTGCTACCACGACGACCGTTTGCCGAACTGGGCTCCCGCTTCGACTCCGGCTTCTACCCGACGAGTTAGCCCTGAACGGATTGCGGCGATTCGTAAGGCTCTGGCGTTCCGTCTGGAGCGCGAACCGAACATGACAACCACGGACGCTGACATTCGTGATATGTGCGACGATCTGGAGGACTTCGCCAAGGCCCTCGGACTCGACAACCAAGTCCCGGACTAGGAACCCGGGCAGAAGGAGAGAAACATGCGTGGAATCTGGATGCTGCTGTTCTTGATCGGGGCCGTGTTCGCGGGAAATGCGAGTGCCGACTGCGAGTACGACTACGCCTGGGACATCTGGTACGGGACCAACAACGACGACACGATTACTATCGGTCGTTGTAGTGTCGGCGGCGTGCTGTATCAGTGCGCGTGCATCAACAGCACTTTCGTCGTCGGAGACTGTCCGGTCGCGGGCGGGGATGATCACCTTGTCATCTACACCGAAGATGGGGATGACAAGGTGCGGTTCGTGGCCACTTGGACTTACATCTCCTGTGGTGGAACGTCCTACTGGTTGTACCCGATGTCGTACACCTACGCCTGCCCAGGAACCGGGTATGGGTGGATCGATGTAAACGCCTACTCCTACGGTACTGGAACGAAGGTGATCTACGGCAGCGAGTGCGACGACGACATCACCACCGATTCCGAAGGCGACTGGGTGAGCGGGGGTGGTGGGGATGACACCATCTACACCTCCGATGGTGGTGACTACATCGACGGCGGTGCCGGGGTGGACTTCATCAACGCGGGAAACGGCTCGGATGTGGTCTTCGGTGGATCCGGGAATGACTACTTGCAGGGGGACTACTACACGGGTCTGGCCGGGAACGATTGCATCGACGATACCACGGTGGCTGCACTCAACTGTGGGCTCGGTACGGACTACCAGACGGCCTCGGCCTGGGGCTCGGGCTGCGAGTACAAGATCGCTGCCTGTTTCCCTTGGGGTCCTCCGTTCTAGCTGAGTCGGTGGGGCCACACTGATCACTCCGGTCGGTGCGGCCCCTCTTGGAGACGAACATGGTCTGGGTGGTTCTGGTGCTGGTGGTCCTTGTAGGCTGGATCATTATCCTGCACGTTCGCATACGAGAACTGGAGCACCATGTTGGGGTCGTGTCCAGAAAGACCGACGATCAGTTGTCCGGTCTTGTCACCTACCAGGAGACCATGCAGAAGCACACGGCCGCTGCTAGCGAGTCGCTGGCCGCTCGGGTGGACTACCTGGAGTCCCGCTTGCGCCACGCTGAGTACCGGCAGGGGCGCACGGTGGTTGAGTAACTAATACGCTAACGATTCCGGTTAGGTGCCGGAGTTACACTTGACTGGGGGCTCGGTTCTGTGCTAGGAGGGTTGGCCATGACGACGGAGAACACGCTGCTGCAATCGAACGACATCGTGCTGGTGGTGGACATGCTTCACGACTTCGTGGACCCGGAGGGGGCGTTGTACGTCCCGGGCGCGGAGGCGTTGATCCCGCGTGTCGACAAACTCGTGGAGCACGCCTACGATGTCGGCGCGGACGTGCTCTACGTCTGCGACTCCCACACCCAGGACGACCCGGAGTTCAAGCGGTGGCCTCGGCACGCAGTCGAGGGCACCTTGGGGGCCGAGATCGTCAAGGCCCTTCCGGTGAAGTCCACTGATCAGGTCTACCTCAAGTCCACCATCTCCGCTCTAACGAACCCGCGGCTGGTGGAGCACCTGGAACACTGGTTCGAGGAGAACCGGGGTGAGGGGTGTGTCTACCTTGCGGGGGTTGCTACCGACCACTGCATCCAAGCCGCAGCGAAGGGCCTGAACGACCTGCTGATCTCGGTCGGCGTGGTCGTGGACTGCATCGCGGGTGTGAACCCGGTGACCTCGGCTCGGGCTCTGATGGACATGGGCACCTTCGCCTTCCCGGTGACGGTGGACGATCTGCTGAGCCCGGTCGAGACGGCAAAGGAGTAGCACCATGCGCGCGATCAAGCTCCCGGTACTGCCCGATGCGGACAACCTGTACGGGGACATCGTGCAGTGGATCGAGGACAACGTGACGCCGTCGACCGAGAGTCTCGTGGTCGGGGTGTCGGGGGGCATCGACTCGGCCGTGGTCGCTTCGCTGTGTGACGGGACCGTGTTCCCGGTCCATCTGTACTCCTTGCCGTCGGCACTGAACTCGCCCAAGGACTTCAGGCTGGCAGGCGACGAGATCGTCAAGTCCACCCAGATCATCGTCGAGTGGAACACGGTGAACGCTGGGTGGGTGCTGCTGAGGCGGCGTCCGAAGTTCGCGGGGCGGCTCGAAGCCGTCATGGACGTGCTGTCGCGGCACGCGCGGGCACGACGCAAGGCGGAACTGGTGCGCCCGGAGGTCCCGCCTATCCATTTGGAGTACCGTTAGTCCGGTCGGAGAGTGGAGGGAGAGCATGGCCCAGAAAGACGCATTGACGGGGCTCCGCAAGCTGCTGTCGTTGGTCGCCAACATCAAGGCGATCTCGAAGGCCGCTTCCGAGGGTGACGAGACGAAGCTGGCGGCGGCGGGGCTGCGTCTGCTCGGTAAGCCGCTTCTGGGCGTCCGTGATCGCAAGTCGGGCCGGACGGTCATGCTCCGCATGAAGAAGCACAAGCGCCGCGTGACGGGTGACCTTGGGGACGACTGCTGCCAGCCGAACTGCAAGGGCCAGTCCGACCGGCATGGCTTCTGCTCCAAGTACCCCGAGGACGAGGACATGCCGACGGAACTGGAGTACGCGAACGTCCCACCCGACATGCCGATCACCTACATGCGGTGTCGGGAGTGCTTGCGCCGGGGGCGGCCGTGAACATCTCCCCGATGGTGATCGCGTTCGGCGTGTCGGTCGGTGGGGCTTTGTTGATGGTCCTGCGGGCGTGCTGGAAGCACATCTACGGCAAGAAGTGAACAGGAGAGTGAGACAATGTTGACCCTGTGCTTGCTGATCTGTGCCGTCGTTGCGTACTTCACTTGGAACGCTCAGTGTGATGATGCGATCCCAACGGCATCGGTTGTTATTGGCATCATTCTCACTCTTGCCGTTGTGGTGTTCGGCGGCGTCCACGGTTGCCAGATCAACTCCATCGACTACCAGGAAGGACAGGTCGAGATTGCCAAGGAGAAGCTCGACTCGTTGGCTCCGGTTTACGCTCGGGCCCAGGCCGAAGCTGTCGACGCTGAACTGGTGGCATACCGGCTTGCCCGTCCGAGCTTCGGCACATCCTACCCGGCTATCGGTGTCGCCGAGACGATCAAGTGGTACGCCCGAGAAGTGGCGAAGCTCCAGCAGAACTACTTGAGCGCCAAGTCCGAGTTGAACAACCTCTACCGTGGCATCAACACGACGCTCTGGCTGATCGTCCCCTGGTCGGTCGTGGTCTGGTAGGTGCTGCCGTGGACTCAACCGGGAAGTGGACGTGTAACCGACATGCGTGCTATCTGGCGGGCTGCCCGGACTGTCGGAAAGCGGAACGCGATCACCAGCGAAAGCTGGACACTATCTGGTCCAGGTCCGAGGACGGTTCACGGTATGCCGAATACGTCCGCCGGGTAAAGATCGCCAAAAATGAGATGCCTCGGCGGCCAGTAGGACCCGACGTTTCGGGTAAGGACGACCCCCGGCCGCGCAACCTGGACGCCTGGGCCGAGAACATGGTCGAGTGCGCCCGCATCCGTCGGGAGTTGGCGGAGCAGACTCGTGCAGGGATCTCGCAGACCGAACCCGACGCGGAAGCGGAGAACAGCAAGTGACCTCTCCTCGCCCCATCACCGGAATCTTCGGCGGCTCGTTCGACCCACCGCATCTGGGTCACCTGCACTCGGCGGTCGAGGCGATGGTGATCGGGCCCCTGTCCAAGCTGATCGTGGTCCCGTCGCTGTGCCACCCTTGGAAGGGCAACGCCAAGTCCACGCTCCAGCAGCGGGTGGACATGCTGGGCATGCTGTTTCGGGTCCTGGGCGGTGCGGCCGAGATCAACGGCACGGTGGAGTTGGAGGCTGCGTTCCGTTTCGGCGTGCGCCCCAACAACCCGATCTACACCCTGTACGTCGTCGAGATGCTCCTGGCCCGGTTCCCGGATCGGGAGTTTAGACTCGTGATCGGCGAGGACGAGGCCAACCGGTTCTCCGAGTGGTACGGTGCCGAGAAGCTGGCCCGCTTGGCTCCTCCGGTCGTCGTATCGCGGCCACGCTGTGAGGGTACGTTCTCCTCCACCCAGGCTCGCCACGCTGCTCAGGAAGGTCAGATCGGCGATCTGACTCGGCTTGTCGGGCCGGAGGTCGCCACCTACATCGAAAAAAACGCACTTTACCGAAAAAACAACGTCGAAAAACTTGACAAGCCCCTTACCGGTGTGGTACAAGGGAAGAGTCAGGTGAGAGAAGTGGCTCCCGAGGGAGCACGGAAAGGAAAGGAGAGCACATGAGCGGAGGTTACTGGAAGCAGATGGGCTACGTCGCCAAGCCGGGTCCCTTCGAGATCGGGGACACGGTGATCTTCGGGGCATCCTCCTTGCGGGACCCCGGGGTGGCGCGCATGCTCGCGGCGCAGGGCATCTCGGACGCCAGCCACAAGGCTTTCGAGGTGGTGAAGATCAAGGAGTCCGGCTACGGGCTCCGCGATCCCCAGACCGGCCGGATCATCTGGTCCGGCAAGTACGCGGAGAACCGGCCCATCGAGGGGTGTGGCTGGTCCCGCAAGTGGCTGTGGAAGCTGGAGGAGGCGGGCAAGCTCGTCGCCCCGGTCCCGCCGCCCCGTTCGTTCGTGGAGAACCGTCCCGCCGTCGAGCGGGCGGTGAGCAAGCCCGCGTGTTGCGGGCGGAAGGAGGAGAGCAAGATGGAGCAGAGCATCATGGGAACCCTGACCGAGAACACCTGCGAGAACCTCATGGAGGGCGCGAAGATCGGCGCGTCCGGCAAGGCCGCCGGGGCCATCGTCGAGTTCGGCGAGGGCCTGCTCGGCCGCAAGATCCCCGACTTCACCGGGAACGCCGCCCTGAACGAGGCGATCCGGGTCGAGGCGGCCGTGATGGTCGCCAAGATGCTGGGCCGCTACGTCAACGGCGACAAGGGCGCGAAGCTGGTCGAACTGGCCAACCTCGCGGAGACGTTCGTCGGCGTGAAGGTCGGCGAGGCGGGCTTCGAGAAGATCGAGCCGCTGATCGACGGTCTGCTGGCGAAGGTCGGCCCGATCCTCGGCAAGTAGTCCGGTCCCCCGCCTGAGATGAGCCCTGGGGGTGTGGAGGTGACTTGTGGAAAACTGCACGCGCCTTCACACCCCCGAGGTCTCCCGGAGTCGTCGCCGGTTCGCTGGGTCGGACGGAAAATTGGCGAGCAGAGTGGGCGTCTGTTCGCCGGTAGAGGAAGCCGCCCGATCTAGCACACTGTCGACGACTCCAGTCCCCAGATCCCGTCGTGATCCCTCCTTCGTTGTCGCCCCCGGTTCGCTGGGTCGAACGCCCCGGTGTCCGGCAGAATGGTCTGCCGGTCGCCGACCCGTGTCCGCAACCTGTCCATGTTCGACTCGGCGTACTGGGGGCGACTATCTGGGCCTGTACCACGCACAACTTGGGCGTGGCACTGGTCTGCACGGTCTAGCCGGTTTTCTTACCTTTACGGCTTGCTGTGCAGATCGGTTGCGGGGTTCAACTCCTCACAGGTCCTCTGCTAGGTTGCGGTGTCGCCAGGACGCCGGAGCCGCGAGACTGCCGATGTGTGACGCTGCGGGTAACTCCCGTGGTGTGGTGGGCTTGCGGAAAAACCGGAGCGAGCCAACCGGGTCGCCATTTTATATGGTTTGGGGCGGTCCGGCTTTTCAGGATGCGGGTGGCTTCGTCCGGCATCCTGTCGACGCCGCAACTGAGCATGGAGGTCTAAACTGATGAGCGCCACCAAGAAGAAGTCGTACCATAAGCAGGTGCAGTCGGTACAGGGAGCCTTCCTGGATCAGGTCCGGCGAGAGATGGCCAGACAGAAGATCAACCAGTCCGAACTGTCCCGTCGAACGGACTGCACCCGCGCGTACATCTCGCTGGTGCTGGACAACAACCACGACGCCAACCACTCGTTGAACCTTCGTACGGCGATCCGTATCGCGGACGCCCTCGGGATGAACGTGAGTCTGCGACTGATCAAGGGTAAGTGACCGATGCCCATCGAAGTCGCCGCCCAGATCGTGGTCCACGGTGAGAAGCAAGAGGAGTGCGGGTTCACTTGCAAGGGTCGCCCGCACACCGGCTACTGCGGGATCTACGGCGACCGCCTGAAGCTCTGCACCCCCAAGGACTGGTTTCTGCGATGCAAGAAGTGCATCGCGGGCGAGCGGCGGATCAACAAGCTGGTGGAGTCTGCCGAGGCGTCCAAGGTCCGCAAGGAGAAGCCGAAGGGGCTGACGGAGGCGTTCGAGTGACTCAAGACGTGACCGGCAAGTACGGTTCGGCCCGGATCTTCACCAACTCCATCGAGGGGTCGGCGCTGGATCAGATCCGTGTGCTGCTCGAACACCCGATTGCCGAGGGGTGCCGGGTCCGCATCATGCCCGATGTCCACGGTGGTAAGGGCTGCGTGATCGGGTACACGTCCACGCTCAACGACAAGGTGGTCCCCAACCTCGTAGGGGTCGACCTGGGGTGCTCTGTGGCAGCCTGGAAGCTACCGGACACGAAGATCGACTTCGAGGACTTCGACGAGTTCGTCCGGGATGTCGTTCCGTCGGGGTTTTCGATTCACGCCCATGAGCCGCCGAATCTGACTGAGGTGGTCGAGTTCTGTGGTGAACGTCTGGGACCTTTCGAGGGACGCATCCAGGAGATCGTGAGTCGGTATGCTGATCCCGCGAGCTTCGACCAGCATCATGCCCGGGTGATGCTCTCTCTCGGGACTCTCGGAGGCGGCAACCACTTCATCGAGATCGACAAGGACCAGGACGGGGCCTTCTGGCTGGTCATTCACTCCGGCTCTCGTAACTTCGGGCTCCAGGTCGCTACGCACTATCAGAAGCTCGCGGTCCAGAAGCATCTCGGCAGTATGCGTGGCCTGGAATACCTGGACGGCGAGCTTGCCCACGAGTATCTGGAGGCCGCCGGGGTCGCCCAGAAGTACGCTCTGATCAACCGCAGTCTGATGGCCGACTCGTTGCTCACCTACTTCAACTCGGACGTGACTCTCCGCGAGAAGATCGAGTCGGTCCACAACTACATCGACCTGGAGCACCGGATCGTCCGCAAGGGCGCAATCTCGGCGCAGCTAGGTGAGCGGGTGATCATCCCCCTCACGATGGCGGACGGCTGTGTGATCGGCACCGGAAAGGGCATCGAGGACTGGAACTGGTCCGCTCCACATGGTGCGGGTCGCATCATGTCGCGTACCAAGGCCAAGGAGAGCATCGACCTGGATGTGTACCGCAAGCGGATGCGGGAAGCCCACGTCTGGTCCTCGTGCATCTCGAAGGGCACGTTGGACGAGTCCCCGATGGCCTACAAGCGGCCGAAGGCGATCCTGGAAGCTCTGTCCGAGACGGTGGACATCGAGCAGACCATGAAGCCGGTTTACAACTTCAAGGCGGGCGGTGAGTGAAGGCCAGATGATCACTAGAACCTCCGACTGGTGGAGTGTGGACCCCTGGGACGTGTTGCTCGTCTCGGGGCTCATGCGTTCACAGGCCGGAGGGGTCTGGGAGACTAAGCTCGACTACCGGGTCCACCGAACTGCGGTGAAGCTGCTGCCAAAGGACATCCAGTGTCGGCTGGCTCCGCTCTACGGTGAGAACATCCCGGAGGTCACCACCCCGGATCTGCGCCCGTACCAGAAGATCGCGGCCAACTTCGCCCGGAGCCGTGAGGGTTCGTTGTTGGCCCTCTCTATGGGCGTGGGCAAGACCCGTACGTCACTGTTCGCCTCCAAGATCGACCCTGCGAAGGGGCATCTGGTGATCGTGGCCCCCAAGGTCACGTTCGGTGTCTGGTCCCGGGAGATCAAGCTGGTCTACGGTCCCGACGTGTCGCCAGTCCTGGTGCGCGGGCGGTCGCTGGCCGAGGACATCGACGAGCTTCGCCGTCCCGGCATCTACCTGCTGAACCCCGAGATCCTGTCGGCCCGTTGGAGCGAGTGGCTCGGTGGTCCCCGTCTCGACGCGGTGATCCTCGACGAGGCCCACCTGTACGCTCACGGCCAGTCCAAGCGCACGGCGGCTGCGATGGCCATCGCCAACCTCGCAGACCAGCGGATTGCACTGACCGGCACGCCGATTCTGCGACACCCGATGGACCTGCATGGGGTCCTCGGAACGGTTGCCCCTGGGGCCTTCGGGTCCTGGAAGGCGATGGCCGACTGGCTCGGTGTCCGTCGGACCAAGTTCGGGTTCGACCTGTCCGAGAACCTACCGTCGGAGTCGGTGAAGCGTCTGGAGTCTCGTCTGCCCGAGATCATGCTCCGCCAGCGGTGGGAGGAAGTCTCCGATGAGGTCCCGGAGCTTTCCCGCGAGACGATCCGGGTGTCTCTCCCATCGGCTGACATGCTGCGGTACACCGAACTGGCGACGGACGTGCGTCGGGCTCTCGGGGACCGCGTACGCCTATCAACACTTCAGTCGGCCTCGGCCCTGGTCCAGTTGGGCCAGCTTCGCCGTCTGGTCGGTCGGGCCAAGGTCTCTCACGCTATCGAACTCCTGTCCACCATTGGGGAACCGGCGGTTCTCTGGACGTGGCACCGTGACGTGGCCAAGCAGATCGCCCACAAAGCGGAGTCTAAACTCGGATTGCGAGTCGTCTGTGTTACCGGCGACACGCCCGAGAAGGAACGCCAAGAGGCCATTCGCCGGTTCCAGGTCGGTGCGGTCGATGTGTTCGTGGGCACGCTGGCTATCGGGTCGGTCGGCATCGATCTGACCCGGGCCCGGATCTCGGTGTTCGTTGAACTGTCCTACACCCCGGCGGATCACGCTCAGGCGGAAGCCCGGACATGGCGCAGCGGCCAGAAGCGGGCCTGCATGACCTACTGGATGGTCGCGGACGAAACCATCGAGGATCGGGTGATCGAGATCCTGATTCGCAAGTCCATCGCGGCCCGGGAGTCGGTCTGTGCCGCTCTGACCGAGGAGCCCGGTGATTCCGTGGAGTGGGGCATCGAGGAACTGATCGAGAATGCTACTCGCACAGTGAAGGAGCAGTGAAATGGCGATCCTGAAGAAGTTGCATCTGACGCTCGGCCCGAAGATCGGGCAGGGCAAGAACTTCGAGGTCTACGAGGCCCCGGCGGGCGACGGCGTGGTCAAGGTGCTGCGTCCCGAGACTCCTCCCGAGAAGCTGGAGAGCCACGTCGGCAAGCTGGCGCGGCTTCGCAAGCTCGGGTTCCGGGTGCCGGAAGTGATGGCTCTGGGTGACAACTGGGCCCTGATGGAACGCATCCACGGGCAGACCTTGAAGGAGATCCAGACCGCGGGTCAGGAACTCAGTCTCGAGCAGATGGAGCAGTTGCGCGTGCTCCAGTCGCGTGAGCGGCACGAGGGGTTCTACATCGGCGACCTGAACCCGAAGAACCTGATCTGGAACGAGGGCGCGGCCGACTGGATCATCATCGATCCGGGAGCGATTCGCCAGAACCGTGACCCGGAGTACATCGACCAGAAGCTCAATGAGCAGGCCGCCAAGTGGTTCGGTGTCGGGGCCAAGCCGCTGGCCGGTTTGCGGCGCAAGCGTCCGTGTCGGAAGGGAGGGTGCAGGTGATGTTCGACTGGATCGACGACAACACTGGATGTGCGGTGACCTTGGTGCTTCTGGCCCTGTTCATGGGGTGTGTGGTCTTCCCCTGTTGCGTGGCCGGTGTGGGCGGCGCAGACGGTCAGCATACGGGTGTCGTGACGGCTGTCGAGCAGGCGAAGAACATCACCTGGGACTCGACCATCGTCTACGTCAAGTCCGACACGTCCAGCACCCAGGAGGACCGCTACTGTGTGGAGTCCGACGCGCTGGCACAGAAGCTCCGCGACTTCGCCGAGACTGGCGCGCGGGTCACGGTGAAGTTCCGCAACGACCTGATCATGCTGCGGTGGGACTGCAACGGAGGCGATAGCATCGTCTACGATGTCCAACCGGCCAAACCAAAGGCGGTGCAGCCGTGACGTTGGAGTGCCCGTTCTGTGGAGCCGAGGTTGAGATCGAGGACCACGATCTGGCCGCGGGTGTTGGGATCGAGTGCGAAGAGTGCCAAGCCTCGTTGATCGTCGATCACAACGGGGACGAGTTCGAGTTGATCGAGGATGACGACGAGGACTGGGAATTGTCCGAAGACGATCTGGCCGCCATGAAGGACGCCTTGAAGGCGGAGGGGGACGAGGACGACGCCGACGATCTCGACGCGGACCTGGGCGACGAGGACGCGGAGGACGGCAATGACGGACCAGACGAACCGACTGACTGAACCGGACCGTACCGACGAGGACCGTCTGGACACCTGTCCGGCCTGCGACGGCAGCGGCATGAACGACGAGGAAGAGTCGGCATGTCCGATGTGCCGTGGAACCGGCACGAGTAGGGGGAAGCGATGAGCGAGTTTCACGTCGAAGTGGTCGAGGTCGGTCTGGTCGAGAAGCACCCGAATGCCGACACTCTGGGGATCACGCACGTCCACGCCTATCCGGTGATCGTTCGTCTCGACGAGTTCAAGCCGGGAGACAAGGCCGTGTACATCCCGGTGGACTCGGTGGTCCCGGCGGATGACCCGCGTTGGGCTTGGCTCGACGGTCACTGTCGGATCAAGGCGAAGCGCCTGCGTGGCGTGTTCTCGATGGGTTTGCTCACCAAGGCCGATCCGTCCTGGTCTGTCGGGCAGAATGTCGTCGAGGAGCTTCGTATCACCAAGTACGAGCCGCCCGAGCCGATGTCTACGAGTGGCGAGGACGAGTCTCCGCCTCCGGGGGCTCCGCCGATGTACACCGACATCGAGGGGCTTCGTCGGTATCCCGACATCCTGCGGGAAGGCGAGATGGTGGCTATCACCGAGAAGCTCCACGGAGCCAACCTCCGGGCGTTCATGTTCGAGAACGCTCTGCACATGGGTTCTCATCGCAACTGGAAGCGTCGAGTCCCGGAGAATCCGCTTCAGGTCAAGACCCCGATCTGGTGGCTCCTGGCCGAGCGCATGAAACTGGAGTCTAAACTGCGGGAGTTCCCGCAGTACGCTCACATTGCATGGTACGGCGAGGTCTACGGGCAGGTCCAGGATCTGCGCTACGGAACGTCCAAGGGTGAGCTTTGCTTGGCCGTGTTCGATGCGTTGGATCTGCGGACGCGGGCCTACCTGGACTGGGAAGACTACGAACGTATCCGTGAGGAGATTGGACTGCCTCGGGTTCCGCTTTTGTACGTCGGTCCCTGGAAGCCCGATCTCGTCAAGCTGGCCGAAGGCCCGACGACTGTCCCGGGTGCGGATCACGTCCGCGAGGGCATCGTGATCCGTCCGTTGAAGGAGCACTTCGACGACCGGGTGGGTCGTGTGGTGGTAAAGTACCATGGGGAGGGGTATCTCACCCGGAAGGGAGGGTAGTGCGATGAGTTATCCGAAGTCGAGTGGTCGATCTCGCGCCGAATTCGGCCGTTACACCATGTCTCAACTGGTGAACTGGTTGGCGGTTGGCCCGCTGGCCGATGTGAAGTCGACGTTCATCGGATACGAAGAGGGGGGTGCTCGCGCATTCGACTACTGCTTGCAGCACCCTGTCGTGTATTCGTGGCTGCCACACTGCAAGGACTACGCCGACCTGATCTGGTCCGCCGTCGACGAGATCGTGTCTGATCGGATCTTCGGGGATGGCCATCACTGCACTATCTGTGGACATTCGCCTGCTACGCGCGAAGATGCCGCATTCTGGTGGTGCCTGGATTGTGCCTCCGCCCGATCAGTTGCGGATCTTCAAGCTCACGGAACGCATGTGACGGATCCGATCCAGTTCATCTTGCGTGCTCGGAGGGTTTGGGCAAAGACGCATCCGTCGATGCAGCCGCCTGTTCCGCAGCCGACTCCCGCTCCGGTCGAGCCGCCAAAGCCGGAGCCTGTGAAGTGCTGGAAGTGCGGAAAACCGGCGGAACTGAAGGTGCCACGAGCCGACAGTCGTGCGTGGTGCGACTCGTGTTCAGACGAGTTTGCGGTTTGGTTTGGTCAGCAGAACAACGGCATCTCGGCCCCGGCGTGGCTGGTCAAGCAGCAGTTGGAGTCCCATGCCGAGGCTGCGCGTGAGCACCGCCAGCGCGAGCGGTGGCTGGGGAACCTACCCGGCCGCAAGCCGCGTCTGCTGGGCACGTTCCGCGACAACCCGTTCGATCCGCGGAAGGGATAGAGGATGACAACGACGGGCCGGAGAACTGGTCGGTGGCCTTCCGGGTTGTAGACGATCAGACGATTTGCCTGTGCCGGATCGACTCCGACACGAGCGCGATCTGGTAGAGGAGGATTGCTGTGTGGATCATCGCGGTAGCTTTACTGGTGGTAGTTCTGTTTCGGTTGCGCCATGCTGACGCTGCTGTCTTGACGGGAATAGCTGGAATCATGGCACTGCTGCCACTCAGCATTGCGTGGGCGGGCGGGGCAGACGGCTACAGAGACGCACATACCGAGTTCTGGGACGCCGTAGATGACAAGATCGAGGCGTCACAAGTAATCGACGCTTTGCCGAGTTGCTCGCCAGAGTGGGTAGCTATGATGTCGAAGCGGGTCCAAATCGACATTCGTCTGAATGAGGCGCAGGAAGCTATGCACGAACACAATTTCTGCGGTGTTCAGTGGGTATGGTGTCCTTGGTGCGACTGCGAGGAGTGAGCCGATGATCACGACACGCGACTACAACGACCCCAAGTTCTGGACCGATCTCGAAGAGGGTATGCACCTTGTCGCCAAGATGCTGGGGAAGTGTGCGGACCCCGATCTTCGCTACCCGCTTCTGGCAGAAGTCACCCGCATGGTCATGAACTTCAGCGCAACCATGTCGTCCGCTGCCGAGACGGCTCGGGAAGAGGAGTCTGCCGAGGACGGCGACGAGGAGTTCTCCGACCCGGACGAACCTGAAACCGAATCGACCACCCGTCGGGCTCCGTGTCGGCTTGTTGTCACCGCGACACCCGAGACGCTGAAACACGTCGAGGAACTGTTGCAGAAACCACCCGACAAACCGCAGGTGCCGATGATGCCGATCTGTCTGGGCCCCGGAGAGGAGAAGAGCCGATGATCCGTCTGATCCCTCTGTTCCTGTGTCTCGGGTGCAGTTCGCTTCTCGGATCGCGCACCGCCACCGATGAGTGCCGGGAGTACGACGATTCGTACTTGACGTGGCACGCGGTCGGCATCGCGGCCGGTGGACTGGCCGGTGCGACTGGGGCCTCCGGGGTCCTGTCTGCCACCCTGGCCGACGAGCCGGGAGCCGACATCGGTCTGGCGGCCTCTTCGGCCGTGTTCGGGGTCCTGGCCACGGTTGCCGGGGTTCTGGCGGGTGAGTATGCTGATCGCTTCGGTGAGCGGTGCGTGGATGTTCCGCTCTCCGATGGAGGTGGAGGCCCCTGATGGGACTGATTCGGGCCAAGTATCGCGGCGGGTGTGCCGCCTGTGGGAAGCCGATCTACATCGGCGAGAACTGCTACTACGATCCGGGTGACCGCAAGACGGTCTGCGTGTCGTGCGGTGGTTTGGGTCGAGCAGCCACTGACGACTCCTCCGGTCCCGGGCCTATTGCCTCCGCGTTGGCGATTCGTGGGACCTCCAGAGAGGTCATTCGTCAGCTACGCTCCCAGGTCGAGAAGCAGATCGTGTCACTCAAGGACGCCCTTCGGATTGCTGAGACGCAACTCCTGGCGCTTCGGCAGATCGAGGACCAGCAGCAGGAGTCTGGAAAGGAGACGGTTCGATGACCACGCGCAAGAGCCGAAAGAAGAAGCAGGTCCCGGTGACCGCACCTCCGCCGCCGCTACCGCCCCCGGAGGAGCCTCTCATGAACACCAAGGATGCGGCCCAGTATCTGCGGGTCACGCGGAACACGTTGTACCTGTGGATCAAGCAGGGACGCATCCCGGTGATTCGCATGGCCAAGCAGATCCTTCGCTTCCAGCGAAAGGACCTGGAGGAGTTCGTGAAGTCGTTTGTCGTCGAGAAGACGGCGGCCCCAGTCGAGACTGAGCCGACCAATCCCGTTGCTGTTCCGGTGAACCCGGACGAGGAGGTGGCGTTCTAATGCGTTGTGGCAAGTGTGAGTTCTTCAACCCGAACGAGCCGTGTCTGTCCGAGATGGTCCAGCTTCCGCGCCCGGTGAGTGCCGCTTGCGGCCGGTGCGAGATGGAACCGCCCAAGGTCCTGATCCTGCCGGGGCACGACGGCATCCCGTTCACGATGTGGCCGCACGTCAACCCGACCGACGGTTGTGACTTCGGCCAGCCCGGCGGCGGTGACTGGCGAGACAACGACGAGGACGACGAGGAAGCCGACGGCGACCCTACCCAGGACGCTGAGGACGCGGCCGATTACTTGGATCCTCCGGCACCTCCGCAAGGTGTCGCCGAAGGTCCCGAACCGGACGCGGATGACGAGGACGACGAGGACGACACCGAGAACGCTTCCGGGGAGCCCTGCGAGGGTCGTCGATGAGCCAGAGCAGCATGTTTCTGGACCTGTTCTCGGGCTCGTTGTCCAAGCTTCTCGAAACGAGCCCGGGAGAGGCCCGGGAGTTTGTTCATCGAGGACTGGAGTCTCTTGAGGCTGCCGCGAAGGCCGGAGAGTCCATCCCAAACATCGGTCCGATCATCGGTCTGTGCCGGATGCTCCTGATCTTGATCGACCAGGGCTCCAACGGTCCGGTGATCGGGGCGCAGACCTGCGAGTCGTGCCGATGGAGTGACTGCTACAGTAATGGCAGAGGTACTTGCTACCACGAGCCTGGAGAGGAGATCGAAGTGCGGAAAGCTCGCCGGGCTTGCCGGTGCTGGGAGAAGTAACATGCTATGGATGAGCCTTGCCGCGATTGGGGTCGGTGTGTGGATGATCGTCAAGGCACCGAAGGTCCAGCCCGACGAACCTTCATCGGGTATGGAGGTTTTCGGTTTCACATCAACTGTCGTCGGTGTGCTCGCTTTGATCATTTCGCTGTGTCTGCTGATCGGAGCAAGCGCGTACGCGATTGAATCTCGACGTGCAGCCGCGAAGTTCGAGGAGGTCTGTCCTCGCGGAATCCCGGACTGCCCGAAGTCCGAGATCGACCTCTCGTGCGCTCGACGCATGAACGACTGCGTGATGGAACGCAACGAGGGCTTCGAGAAAGCGACCGAAGCGGCCGTGTACCGGAACGCCGCACTTTGGCCGTTCGAGGTATCGGAGGAGTAGCATCGTGGGCATGTACTTCAAGCGCGAGGATCTTCCGACCGCACCCGAGGTCCCGGGCTGGCTGATCATGCGGTGCGTCTCGGGGTCCCAAGCCTACGGGATGGCGACTCCCGAGTCGGACGTGGACATTCGGGGCATCTTCATTCCGAAGCGGGAGTACCATCTCGGGTTCATGAAACGGGTGGAGCAGATCGAGTCCAAGCCGGAGACGGTGATCTACGCGCTCCAGAAGTTCATGAAGCTCGCGTGTGACGCGAACCCGAACATCCTCGAACTCCTGTTCGTGCCCGAGGACTGTCTGCTGGAGCACGACGAGTGCTACGACCGGCTGGTGAAGCATCGCAAGCTGTTCCTGTCCACTAAAGCTAGGCATACCTACACGGGCTACGCGACAGCCCAGATTCATCGGATCGCGCGGCATCGTCGTTGGCTGTTGGATCCTCCGAAGGCCGCTCCGGTTCGTAGTGACTACGGACTGCCCGAGGGAGAGAAGCTGGTCTCGCGTGAGCAGCTTGGCGCGTTCTATGTCACGCTAGCTCACATGCTGGAGCGGGTTGCCGGGACGCTGGGCCCGGAGATGGGTGTCTTGCACGGCACGGTTATGCAGATCGTCCAGTCCGAGCAGTTCATGGGCTGGGAGGGTCTGGTCCAGTCCTGTCGTGTACCTGATGAGGCCCTGCCGCAGGTGCAGAAGCTCACTGGTGCCTCCGACAACTTCATCCGGGCGCTGCAACTGGAGCAAGCCTACTTTCAGGTTGCTGACGAGTGGAAGAACTACCAGACCTGGAAGGAGAACCGCAATCCGGCGCGGGCAGCGATGGAAGCGAAGTACGGGTTGGACGGGAAGCACGCTTCCCATGTCGTCAGACTACTGGACCAGGGCGAGCACCTGATGCGAACCGGCGAGTTGCTGGTCCGCCTGCCAAACGCCGAACAGATCCGCCGTATTCGGGAGGGTGTCTGGCTGGATGGCTCTCCGTTGACGTATGCCAAGCTGCTGGCCTATGCGAAGTCGAAGGAGAGTTCGATGCAGGCCCTGGCAACGTCCGGTGATTGTCCGCTGCCTCGCAACCCGGATCGAAAGGCTCTGGACGAGTTGTGCGCCCAACTGATCGAGGAGACAACTCCGTGACCGACACTCCCAAACCTCTTCGACTGGTCTGCGTCTCCGACACTCACGGTCAGCACTGGGGCTTCGACTCGATGCCTGCCGGGGATGTGCTTCTGGTGGCGGGCGACTTCACGGAGCGCGGCAAGCGCCAGGAGATCGAGGACTTCGATTTCTGGCTCTCGCGTCAACCGTACCGCATGAAGGTTGTAGTGTCCGGCAACCACGATCTCCGGTTCGAGTCACACGAGGAGGAGTCTCGGCAGCTACTCTCCCACGCCAACTACCTGCGCGACTCCGAGGTCGACTTGCGGCCGTCCATGTTCGGCCGCGACAACGAGTCGTGGAAGGTCCGCATCTGGGGGTCGCCGTGGACGCCCCGGTTCTACGACTGGGCCTTCAACCTGGACCGGGGAAGTGATAAGCTCCGTCGGGTCTGGCAGCAGGTCCCGACCGGTGTCGACGTTCTGGTGACGCACGGACCCCCGTTCGGGATCCTGGACCGAGATCCTCGGGCCGACCGGGTGGGCTGCGAACTGCTCCGGGCCGAGCTTGACCGGATCCGCCCCCGGGTCCATGTGTTCGGCCACCTTCACCGTGACTACGGCATCAAGAGCTTGCCCGAGCTTCCCGGTTCGCTGTTCGTGAACGCTGCGATCTGCGACGACCGCTACGAGGTCCACCGGAACCCCATCGTGATCGACCTCGGTGTAGGGGAATGTAGGAATGTCGAGCCGGTGTGAATACCAGCGTCACGCCGTGCGTCGGACCTTCAGGAGAGCGGTCCGGGGTGGGCCGTAGAAGTTGGAGGTTTAGACTCATGCGTGCAACAACCTTGATCGTGACGGTGCTGGTGTTCGGGCTCGTGGGGTGCGGAGAGGTCGTGGACAACGACCTGGACATCGTGATCGACGTGGATTCGCACGCCGATGCGGACGTGTCCGATGATGTCCCGGACGCGCCGGACGCGGACGTGGACGAGGCCGACGTGCCCGAGTCCGATGATGTCCCGGACGGGGTGGCCACGGACGCGGAGCCCGAGGTCGAGGACGACGCGGGTGCCGAGGATGCCGTCCCGGACGTTGAGGACATCCAGGACGAGGTAGAGGTCGACACCGAGGCCGAGGACTCCCCGGACGTGCCCGACGAGGGTCCCGAGGACGCCTACGAGGCCGAGGACGTGATCGAGCCGGACGATGGTGCTCCAGACCTCCCCGACGTGGCAGAGGACTTCGCACCCGACGAGGCAACGGAGGACGTGGGTGTCGAGGACACCGCACCCGAGGACACCTACGAGGCGGAAGCCGAAGCCGAGGCGGAGGCCGAGGTCGATACCGGTCCGACCTGCCCTATCGGGTCAGTGCTGGTCCCGGCGGGCACCTTCGAGATGGGGTGCGAGGCTACCGACTACCCGTGTTACGAGTACCCGCCTCGAACGGTCTACCTGTCCGCGTACTGCATCGACGAGACCGAGGTTGCGAACCGATGGTACCGGGAGTGCGTGGTTGCCGGAGTCTGCCCGGCTCCTCGCCCGGCGGACAACATGCTGCCCGTTCAGGTCGTCCTGGCGGCAGCCGAGACGTTCTGCTCCTGGGCTGGTGGAAGCCTACCGACGGAAGCCCAGTGGGAGAAGGCCGCCCGAGGGTCGTCGGACATGCGGCACTACCCGTGGGGCGACACCGTGCCGGACTGCTCCTACGGCTGCAACTACTACTGCTGTGGCGAGGCCGAAGAGGTTGGGTCCTACTCGCGCAATGCTAGCCCCTACGGAGCCCTGGACATGACCTCGAACGTGAAGGAGTGGACGACCGATAGCTGGCGTGACACGTTGCCCGCGTGCTCTGCGGGCGGCTGCGTTGATCCGGCTCCGTACTGGAACGCAGCCTCTACGAGCCACGTTGCGCGAGGCGGCTTCACGGTGACCTCGTTTGAGTACGCTCGGGTTACCCAGCGGCTCATGATCAACCGGACCTCGGTCGACACCCCGGCCGGTATCCGCTGCGTCTACCCGACCGAGTAGCACCTTTCCACACACCGTTCCGCAGAAATCGTACGTCACCACCCTTTAGGTAACGTCGGTTTTCTTGACAGCGTGCCTACGTTGTGGCACTATACCTAGTATGGCAAGAGCGATTGACTACAACCGGTGGCGTGAAGAGGTCGTACATTGGGACGAGGAAGAGCAGTGCCGGAAGTACGGTAGGCCCCTGAATGGAAGCTCGCTGGCTCTGGAGACTCTAGACGGTGCGATGGACATGCGGTCGCCGCTCCGGGCTGTCCAGGTCTGCGACAAGTGCGGGAAGCCGTACGTTCCGCCGAACGGTCGGTGGCGCAAGAACATCTGCCAGACCTGTCGGTGAGGTTTGCAGTCTAAACTGAGGAGGAGAGCATGGGCAGCTTCAGTCGGACCATCGGGCGGCACGCCACCAAGGACCTGATCCTCGGCCTCAAGTACGAGGCGCTTCGACGGCAGCGAGAAGCGGTGCTGGTGGAGCACTACCAGAGCAACATGGTCCCGCAGCATTACTGGATCCGTGCGGACCGTCCGGGCAAGGTGTTCGTCTGTCGGCTCCAGCAGTACCCCGCAGACCTGTCCGGCTGGCGTCGTGTGGTGCTTCTGAAAGACGGCAAGCTGGGCGAGGCACGGGGCAAGGGGAAGCGCCCGATGCGGTTCCTGGTGGAGCCCTGGGCCGGTCACAAGGGCAACTTCGAGATCGTCCACATGGACGTTCCGATGACCGGTACGAATCCGAAACCGGAGGAGACTGCGACGGCTCCTACCGTTGGTTCTGAGACGCCGGAGGCCGCGAAGGCGGAGTAGACCCCGGTTACATGGTCAGTGTGTGTTCCGTTGGAGAGGGCCGGAGAGCCCGAAGGAAAGAGGTGTGTCGTGAGTGAGAGCGAGAACATCGAGGTTGAGGGTGAAGTGGAAGAGAACGTGATCGAGCCTAGCGAGCCCAAGAAGCGCAAGGGCAAGGGCAAGGTCTCTGCGGAGCCGAAGAAGTTTGCGGCGGCCCGTAGTCTCTGTTCCGACTACCGGTTCGTCGACGAGGGCGTGCTGGTCACGCAGTACGGCATCACTGTCAAGATGCACGGTGCGGTGCTCAATGATCCGTACGAGCGCATGCTGTTCAAGTTCGAGGGGCTGACCCCAATCGCCGGGCCGTGCGCCCCTTCTCTGGACATCATGCTCATGCGGCTCCTGGCGGCCAAGAACAAGGGACTCATCTCCGAGGAGGCATACAAGCGGTGGCTGGCGGATCTGGCGATCAAGAGTGTTCCGCCTGTGATCCAGTCGGACGAGAACGGTGATCGGACGAACGAGGTGATTTCCGATGCGGTCAAGTCCCAACTCAATGCGTTCATCCGAGGTCCGAACGGCAACATCTGTTTGGAGGGCCGCTCGATCCGGGCTGCGGTTCGTGAGTGCTTGACCGAGGTCGGGTACACTCACAAGATCCAGTCGGGCCTGGAACGCTTCAAGCACGGCGTCGGTGTGTGGCCGACGCTGGTCCAGATCACCCGTCACGGCAAGCCGGTCGGCATGGTGGCGGACCGTCTGTGGACGCATCCGGTCTGTGCGTGGGTCGGCAATCGCAAGATCACGGCCATGTGGACCGGCGAGGTGATCGATCCGCCTTGGGAGATGACGTTCATGCTGGAGCGCAAGCACGACACGATCCTGGAGTGGAAGCACATCGTCGACGCGATGAAGTACATGCCGACGACCGGGTTCGGTGCCCAGCGCCAGCTTCAGTGCGGCAAGGCCGTTCTGGTGGAGCACAGTGAGCCGGTCCGCTCGGATCGCGCCAACTACTTCGCCACCTACAAGGAACTGCTGATGGGTCTGTCGCCCGAGCAGTTGCGCGAGGCGGTTCCCGAGAACGTCGAGATCCCGGCCGAGGCCATCGCGGAGGCCAAGGAGTACGTCAAGCGCCTCGCCGAGACTGTCGAGGCTGACGAGGACGACGAACCGGCGGTGACCAAGAGCAGCGGTAAGGTCGTTTCGGCTCCGATGTCCGCGAAGTCGCGCGGCTAGAGGAGTCTGACTGTGAACGCGATGGCGACCCGTGCTCCTAACCCAATCCCCCGCAACAGCGGTGCGGGCCGCCATCCGTTCACTCCTGTCTTGAAGACATACCCTAACGGGTCAAATCACATCATGTCTGATAGACTTACCGCACTCGGTCATTCCGACTCGTGTAGACTGATCTGGCCTCGCCGCACCGATTCGCATAGACGAATCGGATTGTTTCGGTTCAACTCGCATAGACTAACCTCCCCGGATCGGTCCCGCTTGTGCCTTCTCGAAGCGACAGGTCGACCCGGATCGTTGCGAAGTCCCGTCCCGGAGACGAGTTGCGCCGTACTCCTTCCGATTGTGTCTCGAAGACGAACCGAATTCGGTTCGAGTCGTTCCCTATCGGGAAGACTTGCCGCATTTACTCGTGATGCGTCATATAGACGAATCGTACTGGAATCGAGTCGAAGCGAATCAGATAGACATGCCGCCCTTTGTCCCGTCGAGTCCCGTAGACAAGCCACGCCACGTCCGGTTGTCTCTAGTAGACGAACCAGTCTGTTCCGCGTCGTATTCGAGTCGGGTAGACAAGCCTACTCGTGCCGTGACCGGTCATCCCCTGTTACTGAGACATACCAAGCCGGGTCGGCTCGCTTCTCGTCAGGTAGACAGATCGGACCGCTCCTCTTTCCCTCCCGTTCCAGAGACAAGTCAAGTCACGTCCTGTTGGGTCGGATCTTGGAGACATACCGTGCCTTGTCGCATCCGATTACGTCACATAGACCTGCCATTTCCGCGTGCGTCGGCTCGCGTCGGGTAGACAAACCGGGTCTGCCCCCATCATGTCCGGGAGACTGTTCGACCTCGGTCAAGTCGGTTCTTGTTGGCGAGACAAACCTCCCCCGTTCCTTACCCGTCCTGGAGACCTTTCGTTTTGGATCAAGTCGTATCGACGAGACGAACCATCCTGTATTGTACTCCATCGATTTCCTTCCTTTCGCGGAGACGAATTGGCTCAAGTTGCGTCGGATCCTAGAGACGGATCTTCTTTGCCCGCGTCCAACTCGCGGAGACGTACCGAGTCGGGACCACCTCATTCGCGGAGACGTATCGTGTTGAGTAGCGTCTCGTTGGATCGTCGAGACTACCCAGGTCAAGTCCACCTTGGTCCTGTCGTAGTCGACAAGAAAGGAGTAGTGTGATGTCCGAAGAGCACACCAAAGCCGCAGTAGATCGTCTGGCCCGTCAACTCATGGGATCTCGTGGTGTGCTGTCAGCCGAGGAGCGGGAACGTCGACAGAAAGCCAGAGACGCCTATCTCTGCGCTAGAAAGGAGGAGGAGTTACGGAGCAAGCAGAAGACTGCCGAGGCCACTCGGTTCTTGCGAGCCAAGTTGAAGGCCGAGAGAGAGGCCAGCTTGGACGACGTGGCTTCGGAGGCAGGTATCAGTCGCCTCGATGTCCAGCTTGAGGTCATCGCAGGCGAGGTGCCTGTTGAGCCCCCTACGGAGGTTGGTCGGAGTTTCAACGGACTTCACTACAACGACGGTGCTGATGCTTCCGTTTTCGACCACCCCACCCGTGAGAAAGCCGACTCGTGCCCGGTTTACCGGCAACACGACTCAGTGCCTATTGCGGGAACGCTCGGATCCGTGCCGCGTCGAAAGAAAGGTGAATGACAATGGAACTTGGAGGACGATACCGGTTCAAGATGAAGCCCAACCAGGAGTTTCACCTGTACCACTTCACCGACTGGCACCTGCTGAACAAGGCGTGTGCCGAGAAGCACATCGACGAGCGTGTCGAGCGTGTTCGTCGGGACCCCTTGTGTGGGGTCATCGGTACGGGGGATCTCATCGAAGGGATCGACTACCGCGACATTCGGTGGGACGCCGAGGTGTTCCCGGACGGGATCGACGTTCGTCATCTGGACGACTTCGCCCGGTTCTCGATGGACTACCTCGGGGCGAAGCTGGACCCGATCAAGAGCAAGATCCTCGGTCTGGGGCTGGGCAACCACGAGCACGTCCTCTTGTCCCGGACCCGTAGCTGGCACGTCTGGTACGACCTGCTGCGGAGTCTGGGGCGTACGCCGTACCGGATCGCCGACGAGACCTGCCGGGCGCAGGACCTGAGCGCGAAGAAGCGTTACGAGAAGCTCACCGCCGATGTGCGTTCCGCGCGTCAGTGGGCTCCCGGCTGCGCCAACCTCGGGGCCGATCTCGGGCTGTTGGATCTGGTCTTCGATGTGAAGGGCAAGGGAGAGTACGTCTACCGCGTCTGCACCCATCACGGGTACGGCGGGGCGCGGTCGGCGGGGACGGTCATCAACCAGATCGTCCACTTCCTGAACTTCGCCGACGCCCACATCACGCTCCTCGGGCACCAGCACCAGCCGGGCGAGTACACGGTGAACACCCTCGGCGCGGACGAGAAGCTCTCGCGTCTCCGTTCGCACCGCCGCCTGGGCGTGGTCGGGTCCACCTATCTGGCCACCTACCAGAACGGTGTCTCGTCCTACGCGGGCCGCAAGGGTCACCGTCCGACGCTTCTCGGGAACCCGATCATCTCGATCAAGCCCGAGAAGGGCGAGTTCTCGGTGTCCTGGAACTGACCTCGGTACTCGTTCGTCCCTCATTGTAAGTCCTCGTAAGCTCCACACTCACTTTCGAGTACCTGCAATTCGACCTTCACTGAACGTCGGTTTGTTTGACTTCGCGCCTACGCTGTGATAGGGTAGCTCCTGATCGGTGAACAGGAGACTGTTGCATGGGTATTCGTTCAGGTCTGTTCAACTCGCTGAACTTCGAGCAGATGCAGCGGGTCAGGTCTGTCCGCAAGGCTATTCGAGAGCATCGGGCGTTGTTCGAGAGCGAACTGCCGCCGGACCCGAAGAAGCTGGAGGACGAGGACCACAACCCCTACTGGGGGTCCTGGCAGCACTTGGAGGAGTACATGATCGTCAAGCTGGAGCAGTTGGTTGCTCGCAAGATGGAGAAGTGAGACATGACCGAATCGTCTGAGCCGAAGTCCGCGAAGTCTACAGAAGCCGTCAAGTCGTCTGTGCTTCAGGTGAAGGTCACGCTTCATCGAACGAACCTGCCGGATCTGTCCGGCGTTTTCACCTTCGAGTCGGTTTGGGGTTTCCGGGAGGCACTCAACGCTTTCCAGGGTCGCCTGCTGGAGATCGGAACACCGGACACGAACACCGTGCTGACCTTTGGCCCCGATGCTCGATGCTCGACTATCATCTGCCGGGCCCGCGACTTCCACTCGCTTGAGACTACGCCCGTCGACAGGTCCCCGCAGCCGGTCGAGCCCGAGACTGCGGTGTTTGAGAAACTGATCGAGAAGATCACCAAGCACGCTCCGTGGATCGGGCATCCGGTGTATCCTGCTCCAGGGTCTCCGTTACAGGAGATCACGGTAGTCGCTTACGGAGTTCCACACGGCGATCCTGGTCGCTGGTCAGGGACTTGTGTCCAGACGACTCTCGACTTCGAGGCCGACCCGAAGGACCGGAAGTGAGCGGCGACTTGTCCACCAGCGAATGGAGTGCGGTCCGGGTGCTTGAAACGGCCCGGTCCTTGAAGCTGATCCCGGACTACCCCTACTCCGAGGTCTGGGCCCTCGCGGCCGTCGGGACTGTGAACTCGCCAGAGATTCGCCGTCTGGAATCCGAGGCCGAGGCTCTGATTTGGCACAACCAGGAGATGTCCAACGTCCGGCGGTCATTGTTGTGGCTGGTCCGGGACTTCTGCCGTACGGTGCAGGCTCCGCCTCCAGACAAGGGCCGCTTCCGTCTGAATCTCGTTCACAGTCTCGGAGAGCACGTTCTTCTGGAGGTTCTGGCACAGTTGCCGGACGCCAAGGTCCGGGAGATCCTGGAGACCGCATGTGGGTAAAGGGTATCTGTCGGTCCCATCTGATCGGGGTCGTGGGGACCTGTTCGTCACGATCTTCTTCGAGGACATCGGCTGGTGTGCGGTGGTCCGCAACTTCCAGACCGAGGTGCTCGGCTTGCGGGCCTGTCGCAGTCAGCGTGCAGCCGAGAAAGAGTTGGTCCGCGTGAAACGTCTGCTGGTCGATGCCCCGAACGGAGATGTCCGGGCGGTCCTGTCCGACTGGACCCAGCACATCTACGCTCCGGGTATCTGGTGGGAGAGAGGGTGAGAACATGGATGGTAGAGCACACATCGACTTCACCAAGGCGCTAGTCGAGGCTATCGCGTGGCCGGGAGAGATGAACCGCACTGCGCGGGCGGCGGAGGAGCCGGACTCGGTGACCAATGTCCGGGTCGGAACCTTCGGTTCACACCTGTTCGGTCTGAACACCGCGTCTATGGTCCACTTCCCTGTGATCCCGGAAGGTCAGTTCGACAAGTGGATCACGGTCGGCTACAACTGGGACCGTGACGACAGTGTTCCGGGGATCGACCTGCCGGATGTGGATGTTCGGTGTCAGCCGGAGGTCTGGGACCTTCCCGGGAAGTTCCTGCGGGAGGAGCCGCTCTGGAAGCTGCTCAAGTTCCTTTCGGCCAAGGACCCCAAGACCAAGAAGCCCCGGGGAAGCATCGCGGCCGACGAGATGACGTGGCCGTCTTCAACGGCGTACGCCGACTGGCTGGACAAGACCTTCTCTGGGCTCATGACGCATTGGCTGCTGGCCGATACCCGGGAGCCGTTCAGTCGTGGGTTCAGTCGTGGGGACTGGGACGCCTGTCTGGTCAAGCTCTCACAGATGGCTGGATGGATGTGTCACTTCGTGGAGGACGCCTGCATTCCGCATCACGTCTACGGGGTGCTGCTCAACGGCCACTCCTCGTTCGAGGGTTCGGTCACCGAAGCTCTGTATCAGTCCAGGTTGGCTCACGAGTCGGGCAAGGACAACCTGTGGGGCTCCAAGCTCCAGGCGATTCTGGAATCCGCGAAGGCCCGTGGGGCCCGGGAGTGCGTCGAGTCGGCGGCTCACCGGACCTACAAGCTGTTCGACATCAAGGGTCGGCTCCAGAGCAACGAGATGGGCAAGAATCCCTACTTGGTGGTCCTGGAAGTCGGGATCGAGGAGACTGTGCCGTTGTTGATGGACCTGTCTGAACGGTACCGCCTCTTCGAGGCGAAGGTGAATCGGCGACTGGAACGAGGTGGAAAGTGACCGACGCGATCAAGAAGCTGGCCCCTCACGAGCAGAAGCTGGTCGAGGCCCTCAAGGACTGTCTGGACTACGGTCCGACCCGGATCGTGCCGATCATCGCCACGACCCTGGCCGAGAACGACGTTCGGGTGGTAATGGCGGCCGTTGGCGAGGGCCTGTCGGAGCAGCGGTTCCCCCAGGTCGAGGTCACAGTCGACACCGAGGACGTTACCGAGACGACGGCAACCCAGATCCTGTATCGGATGCTGGAGAAGCTCGGCGTCCCGGCTCCGATGATCCCGACCATCGCCAGTCTGGCGGGCACGTCGTTGGCGAAGCTGATGGGCGGTCGCAACCGGGCCAAGTGCTCGGGAGGGACGTGCCCGAGCGGGAGAGGCTAGTCATGACTCTGCCGGTGTTTCCGAAGAAGCTGTCGGATTGGACACTATTTCGGGAGGGCGAGGAGTGGCCCGAGGATACCGTCTATGTGGCGGATGAAGACGAACTCAGTAATGGATGGGAGCTTAGGTTTCATACGGAACCCGGAAGTTTGGTTTGTGATTCGATCTCTGTGTCGTATCAGTGTCCTAAGGACACTACGGATTTCGCTGTGTCTGTGAGGTCGCCTCTAGGGGACGGTGGTGTCGAAGAGATGCTGGCAAGACTGCGTAAGGTGTGTATCGACGGCGGGCTGGCGTCAGATGGCTGATTTCATGAAGCCTCCGGCAGTGGTTCTGCGGGGGCCCAAGGAGAAGATCCAGCGCAAGCGTCACCCTCGGGTGTGGGCCCAGGTCGAGGACGGTCGTTGGGCTCTGTATGTGACGTTGTACGACTCGCGTGACTTTCGGAGGATCGAGTTTCCGCTGGCGGCAGCGAACGGCTGGCTGGAGGATCAGCTAGCAAGCATCAAGGAGGCGATGAATCGTGGCGAAGGAAAAGCGGACGGCGTTCCAGTTGGCGAAGGATCTGGGGATCGTGCCGGAGTGGAAGGTGGGCGAGGGGGACTATCGGGGCGATCATCTGAAGGCTCTGGTGGGCATGAAGAAGAAGCTCCGCGCCCACTTGGACTCGACGAAATCCCTGCCGGTCCTCGGGCTCCGGCCCCCAGACCACGTTCTCCCGGATCTGCCGGGGGACCGTGCGACTGCTGAGGAATGCAAGCAGTTCCAGATCAAGCAGGACGCTTGGTTGGACGAGGTGTACTACCCCGGCGAGGCCGAGCGCGCGGTTTGGGAGACCGTCCATGCGGCCTACGCGGACCTGGAGCTTGAGCACCGCATGAAGTGGCTGTCGGTTCGGCTGTGGTGCGAACGTGTCTGGGCCCCGATGTGGCGCATCGGACTCGCCTTGGCGGGTGCTACCGGTGTGGCCCTGGGGATCGCGTACGTTGTCGGACACTGATCTGCCGGTCGAGTCTCCGGTTGAGACTCCGCTTCCGCTGGAAGCTCCGGTGGCGACCGAGGTGTCGGAGCCGGAGCCCGATCCGGTGGCCACGGTGTCAGAGGTTCCCGAGACTCGTCCTCGTCGGTACATCATCCTGGTACCGTTGAAGCGCACCAAGCGGACCCAGGCTCTGTTGACCCCCGACTCCCGGGTCCGGGTGTTCGGTACCCTGGCGGAGGCCCGCAGAGTCGCCTCGAAACACGGCGGAACTGTCGAACTGGTCCCGTACGATTAGCTAGTATAGATCGAAGTGATCTGCTCCTGTCCACTACACTGTAGTTCCCTCTCCCACCCACAAACGTCAACGTCGGTTTCCTTGACAGCGCGGCTACGGTGTGGCATATTGTGAAAGTCGGGAACAGAGAGCACAACGGTACAAGGCTCACTGTAGGACGGTACAAGGTACTCGAATGGCGGACAACGGAACACCTATCTTCACACAGCCCGAAGTGACAGCCGAGACACTGACGAAGCCGCAGGCGGCCCCCGAGGGGTTCTCGGTCGATCAGTTGTTCCCGGTGATCGGGTCCTTCGATGACGAGACGACAGTCGAGTCGGTGTTCATCGAGTTGGGGCGTCTGGGTGGTCCCTCCGAGGCCGGTTGGCACTCCTGGGAGGAAGCGGCTCGTTGCCCTCGGGCAGACCTCTGGATCCGCCAGGGTCGTGGCGCTGACAGCAGTTCGCGGACGGCACTCGATACCGGAGCGATCTTGCACGAGATGCTCTCTCACTACTACCTGGGACACCTGAACCGGGCAACCCCCGAGCCAGGCAAGCAGGAAGCATACGTCGAGAAGCTGATGGACCGGCTGACCGAGACAGGTCACGGCGAGGTCGCCTCTGCGGCGCACCGTCTGTACGCTCCGTACTCCGCCCACTATGCGTTCGACAACGACAGCTACCTCAAGGACTACGAGGTGGTCGGTGTCGAGCGGTACTTCAGTCGGGACTTCCCTTGGGGCGGCCGGTACACCGGTCGAGTAGACCTTCTCCTCAAGGGCCCGGACGGCTATGTGATCGTGGACCACAAGACCTCGGGCCGCGAGGACCGCGACTTCCTGGACGGCTGGCGGTTGGAGCCCCAGATGCTCGGGCTCGCGTGGTGCGTGGCCAAGACGTTGCGGCCGGTGATCGCCTACTCGATCAACGGGATAATCAAGACCGCGATGCCCAAGTTCCGGCGCATGGACTTCGGCACCAACAAGAAGCTCATCCGGGACTGGCTCAGGATGATGGAGTGGTACTCGACGATGCGGCGGCTGGGCGATCAGGCTGGCAGTCCGCCCAACTTCTCACAGTGTATCCGGCGCTACGGTCGGTGCAAGTTCTGGGACGCCTGTGTCTACGGTCTGCGTCCCGATCTGATCTCGGAATAGCAGAACGTCAGGAGTACAGGAGTAGCAGATGGCTATCAAGGTGAGCAAAGCGACCGACATCAAGACCGGATCCATGTCGTGGATGATCTACGGTGGTCCCGGCTCGGGCAAGACGACGTTCGCGGCGACGTTCCCTCAGCCGATTCTCATGCTCAACATGGTCCCGGCCAAGGAGAAGATGACCGTGCGCGGTCACCCCGGGCTGGACGTGGTCGACGTGGACTCGCCGCAGGATCTGAACGACGCTCTGGACTATGTGCTCCGCAACGCGGCCAACTACAAGACCATTCTGGTGGACAACCTCACCACCATGCTGGAGATCCTCACGCGGGTCAAGCCGCGCATGAACCTGGAGGACTGGATGCCAATCGGCAACCAGATCATGGCGATGGTGGACCGGCTGGCCCGGCTGTCGTGCGAGGTGGTCTACACCGCTGGGCTGGCGGCTGTCCCGGACGAGATCGGTACCGGGAAGCACGGCGGTCCCGCTCTGTTCCGCTGGCTCGAACAGCGTCTTCCCCACAAGATGGATGCGCTGGTGTTCATGGAGTCGCAGGCCGACATCCGGGGAGTGGTCTCGTTCCGGGCTCACTTCTCCGGCTCCGGCGCGATGAAGGGCCGTGTTCGGGGTGTGGTCCCCATCGGCATCATGGAGAATCCGACCTACAAGAAGGTCGCGGCTCTGCTGACCGACACCCTGTTCAAGGGCAAGGACACTCCGGCGGAAGTGCCGCAGGTCCAGCCCGACGGTCCGGTTGTGAAGGCGTCCCCCGAGTCGAATCCTTCGATTCGGTAGTGATACAGACGGTACAAGGAAGTACCAAGAAAGGGAAAGGACAATGGAGGAACTTCGCGCAACGCTGTTTTTCGATGATACCCCCGAGCTTCAGGAAGGGGGCGCGCTTCTGCCGACCGGCGATCACACTCTCGAAGTGATCGCGGTGAAGTCCGGCACGGCCAAGACGGGCCGTGGGCGGCTCGGCCTCCAGGTGAAGGTCGTGGGCGGTGACGCCGACGGCCGCAAGGGCTGGGACAACTGGAACCTGCCCGACCCGGAGAAGGACAAGAAGGACGGTCGCATCTTCAAGTTCTGGAAGCACGTTGCGAAGGTCTGCCCCGAGGCCGTGAAGAACAACGGAAACGGGCAGCAGGGTCTGTTCGCCGAGGCGCTGGTCGGCCTCCAGTACAAGACGAACATCACCCACGAGGAGTTCGGCGGCAAGAAGGTGACCCGCTGCAACTTCCCGTATCCGGTGGCGATGGTCCGCAAGGCCCAGACGCGCCCGGAGTTCAACACGCCCTAGTGAGGGCGGACAGCGAAGGTCTGAAAGGACCACTGACCGCGTAAGCGGGTAAGGTTCGAGGGACGATATGTATCACTACCGAGTCGAAGGCTCTCGCAAGGCCCTGTGTGGAAACAATCCCCGGAAGGGGTTTCAGTATCGGGTCTTGGATCGGGGATGGAGCTTCGTTCCGTTGGACGCGGAACTGTGCCCCGAGTGTGCAAAGAAAGTGGCCGTGTTGCGGCCCGACGACAAGCCGAAGGAGTGGAGAGGAGAGCCATGAACCGGATTGACATCTCCAAGATCGCGGCAATCTCCCCGGACGACGCCAAGTCGGCGGGGCTGATGCAACTCACCCCGGCGGACGGGGCCACGCATCTGGTGGAGACCGTGAACGGGCAGGTAACCTTCCGTGAGTGGTGCGCCCGCGAGGTCGCCCGTGTGCGACAGGTCCCGAACCGTCGCGCCGAACTGGTCAAGTACGGCGACGGTCGCTACTCCGTGTGGGTGAACCGGATCGCGCCGGATTAGGTCGTCAACATGGACACCACCCCTGACGGCTCTGCTCGGTACGAGGCCAAGCGGGCTTCCGGGATCTCCCCGGTTCGCTCCGACGGGTCCTGGTGCTCGGGCGAGAACGACCGTCAGGCGGCGGCAGCCGAGGAGTTCGCGGCCCGCAGTCTCGGGTGTGAGTTCAACGGGACCATCCTGGCAGACTGTGGCGATGGTCACTGCGATTTCAGCATTCCGGGTGCTCCTGGTCAACCACCCGTCCGGGTGGACGTGAAGTGGTTGGGCGGAACGCCCGATAACCCCCGCCTCATCGTCAAGTCCCACCTGATCGTGAACCCTGCGGATCTGGAACGTGAGACAGTGGACGTGTATGTGGCAGTTGCCGGGTCCATCGAGCGGGGCTTCGAGGTCGCGGGCTGGATCTCCCGCGAGGACCTACGCAAGCTGCCGCAGATGAACTTCGGCTTTGGGTTCAAGTACGGAGTTCATGCAACCGCCTTGCGGCCGTTGTGTGAGCTACAGGAGCGGACGTGACTCCTCCACTAGATAAGGTTTACTGCATCGACACCCGGGAGGGATTGAAAGCTCTGCCGGACAAGTCCGTTCAGTGCTGCATCACTTCGCCTCCGTATTGGGGTCTGCGCGACTACGGAACATCCGGTGTCGTCTGGGATGGCGACCCTGAATGTGCTCACGAGTTCGGAGACGAGGTTGTTGTTGTTGTTCGGCCTCAACGGGATCACGCCCCTGATGGCACATTCGGTGAGTCTCGTGGAACAGAACCTTCGCGGTCAGGTGTCGGAAATCGACGCAGCCGAGGCTCGTTCTGTTCCAAGTGCAACGCCTGGAGAGGATCTTTTGGTCTGGAACCGACACCGGAACTGTACGTCCAGCATCTAGTAGCTATCTTCCGGGAAGTCAGTCGTGTACTTACAGATGACGGTACGCTGTGGTTGAACCTCGGGGACAGTTACGCGGCAAACAGGGCGTACCAAGTTCCAAGCACCAAGGGTGGGCCGAAGTGCTCCCCGGCACAGGCTGTAGGTGGTTCTGCGTCTGTGGTGCCGGATGGGTGCAAACCAAAGGATCTGGTCGGTGTGCCCTGGATGGTGGCTTTTGCTATCAGGACCGACGGTTGGTATCTGAGACAGGACATCATCTGGTCCAAGCCGAATCCGATGCCGGAGAGTGTAACTGATCGGTGTACTAGGTCACATGAGTACCTGTTTCTGCTGACGAAGAACTCGCGCTACTACTTTGACACGGACGCTATCAAGGAACCGGCTATTGGCGCGGACCGCGTGCGGGCTGATCGTTTCGGCGGGAATAAACACGGTGGTGGCACCACCAAGCATTCTGACGGATCGGTGTTTGAGAATGCCGCGTTCAGAAACAAGCGGTCGGTGTGGACAATAACCCCTAAGCCGTTTCGCGGGGCCCACTTCGCGGTGATGCCCGAAGCTCTGGTTGAGCCGTGCGTGCTGTCAGGAACCAAGCCCGGGGATCTGGTTCTTGATCCGTTTGCAGGCAGCGGAACCGTCGGGGTGGTATCCTTGCGGCACAGTCGCCATTTTGTCGGGTTCGATCTGAACCTTCAGTACACGGCACTGGCCAACCGACGAATCACTGAATCGAGGATAGCATGACCACTACCTCCAAACTACGAGCATCGACGGTGAAGCAGATCGCAGTCGCGGCCGACAAGCGGGTCAAGCAACTGATCAAGGAGGATCACAAGGCCAGCCAGGACTGTGTATGGTCTCTGCCCGCCAAGTGGCCGCCGCCCAAGCCGAGCGGCCGACCGCTGTCGCTGGACCGGAAGTGGACGGTCGGTCCCGGCATGACTCTGAAGTTGTGGGTGGAGGCCAAGAAGGATTGGTGTGACGGTTGGGACGGGGCATTGTCCGTGGAACGCGAGGTCGGTCCGGTCCAGTCCGAGGACTGGTCGAAGAAGCCGCTCACTAGCCTGATCCAGCGGCGATCCGTGATGGTGTTCGGGGCCAAGGGTTACCGTCGTGCAATCGCTGCTCTGGTCGCTGCGGGACGGGCTGCCGGGTTCATCGCGGATCCCGAAGGCCACGAAGGGCACGAATGACCGATTGGTGCTCCGGCTGCTTCCTCTTCAAGAAGCACCGGGTCCCGTTCGTGGGGCCGCTAGACGCCCGGTTTGCGGTCGTCGGTGAGGGTCCTGCGGACAGCGAGATCGAGAAGCACGAGCCGTTCGTCGGGCCGTCTGGCGGACTGCTGAACCTGCTTCTCAAGCACATCGGCATCGACCGGCGTCAGATCCGCATCGGCAACGTGCTATGCTGCGGCAAGATCACCGACGCCGACCGCGACAACTACACGGCCTTCTCGGACGCCCTGTATCGCTGTCGGATGCGGCGCGAGGAAGAGGGCGATCTCGGCAACGCCCAGACGGTTCTGGCCCTCGGGTCGGTCGCGGCCTGGGGGATGGCGGCACGGTCAATCACTCTCGGCGGTCGGCACCCCCGCCGGGGAGCCTACTTCCAGGACTCCCGCAAACGATACGTCATCCCCTCCTGGCACCCGGCCGCTATCCTTCGTGGAGGCGGTATCGGAGAGGACGGACGCCCCAACGCCCAGCCCGCCGGAGCCGGGGGCCTCTCGGACGCGGAGGCCGAGACTCTCGGGTTCGACCTGGAGAAAGCCTGGAACCTGTCTCAGGGCCGAGTGGCCCCCTTCAAGCCCTCGCTCACCAGCACGGGTGACCCCCGAGAGTTCGTGCGCCTTGTCGAACACATCCGGGCGACGACCAAGGTGTTCTCGCTCGACGTGGAGGCCACCGACGTAAACCCGTTGACGTGCAAGCTCACGGTCGTCGGGCTGTCCTACAGCCGCAACGACGGTGTAGTCGAAGCGGTATCGCTCTGGTGGCCCAACGACGACGGATCGGCCCACACGGCCCTCAAGGACCTGATTGCCGACCCGGAGATGACCCTGTGCGCGCACAACTCACAGTACGACACGACGGTCCTCAACCGGCTAATCGGTCCGCTTCGCTGCAAGATCGAGGACACCTTGCTGGTGAACCATGCGGTGTTCCCCGACTGCAAACAGGACCTCGGATCGGTTGCCCACACTCATCTAGTAGTCCCCGCCTGGAAGGCGGACCAGTACGAGTACGAGTCTAAACTACCGGCGGTCGAGAAGACCCGATGGAACGCCGAGCGGGTACGCCATCTTCTGGCCTACAACGGCATGGACGTGGCGACGACCGAGGCGATCCGGCCCAAGTTGCGGGCTCTGGCGGTCGCACGCAAGGTCGACCACATCGCGGACCTGGACATCCGCTTGGCGATGGCCGCGCGCCGCATGACCGAGTGGGGCGTGCCGGTTTCGCAGTCGGTCCGGTCCGAGATGCGAACTGAGTTCGCCGCCAAGGTGGCGGAGTCGGAAGCGTCGGTCGAGCGGCAGGTGATCGAGTGCGTCGAGTCCAACCTTGCTACCGGGTTGCGTCCCGAGGCCACCGAGGCTCTGTTGCGGCTCATCGCCAAGCGGGGCTCCAAGTTCAAGAAGAAGGTCACTCCCGGCTGGTCCCCGGGCTCCACGGACCTCATTCGGCTGGCGTTTGATGCGGGTGGTGTGGAACTGCCTGCCGGGGCCTTGACGGACACCGGCAAGCGGTCGGTGGGCAAGCAGGCTCTCGCCAGCGTAGCCGAGCACCCGTTGGTCATGGCGCTAACCGACTATCGTCGATCCGCCAAGATGTTGTCGCTGTACTTCGACAGTGACGACTTCCAGTTGGACGCGGACAGTCGGCTGCACGTCGCCTGGAAGATCCACGGGACCCCCACGGGTCGATGGTCCTCGGGCTCCGGTGCGGACCGTGGATCGGGCGACTTCGGGATCGCGTTGCAGAATTGGCCAAAAGCCATGAGACGCATGATCGTAGCGCCTCCGGGGTGGGTGCTCGTGGGCTGCGACTACAGCGCCCTAGAGCTAAGAGTCATCGCCTTGCTCGCAGGAGAGGCGTGGCTCATCGACGCTTTCATGGAGAAGCGGGATCTGCACTCCGAGAATGCGTCCCGGTTGTATGCGAAGGCGTGGAAGGCCAACGATCCTCTCACGACTTGCGACCCCGAGGAGCAGGCTCGGCGCAAGCGGAACCGCAAGCTGCTGCGTCAGTTGACCAAGACCGGCATCTACGCGGCCATGTACGGCGCGGCGGCACTGACCATTCAGTCCCAGTTGCGGGCCCAGTCGTTCAAGGAATCCGACTTGGAGTTCGCTCGCGTCCTGCGCGGGCTGACCGTGGAGCAGTGTCAGGCATTCGTGGACGCGATCCCGAAACTCATGCCGTGCATCGCCCGTCTGCGTGAACAACAGATCCGTCGTGTTGTTGACGAGGGCCGGATGATGTCGCCGTTCGGCGGTCGGCGTCGTGTGTGGCCCCTCGGTCGCGGTGACGCTTCCCAGGCGGTCAACGGTTTGGTCCAATCTGGGGCGGCCGACATCATGAACGCTAGGTTCTTGAAACTATTGGACATTCTGCCCTCATACGCGAAGGTGATCCTCCAGGTCCACGACTCTGTGACACTGGAGGTCCCGGAGCAGTACGCTGAGGAGACGAAGAAGTTGCTCGTGGACACCATGACGACGACGGTCGAGTACGGCGGCTACTCACTCCGCTTCGATGTCGAAGCCGACGTGGGTCCGTCCTGGGACAAGGTGTAGGTTCAAGGAGACACTATGGGTTGGGAACTGTTGCAGGGTGACGCTATTGAACTGTTGCGATCACGTCCGAGCGCGTCGGTAGACACAGTGGTTACCGATCCGCCGTATTTTGTTCCAGCGCGGCACTATGCTGCTCGATCAGCCCAAATTCGGAGCTTGAGCGATCTGTCTATGCTTGAGCATTTCTACCGAGATGTGTGGGCCGAGATTGGCCGCGTGCTGAAGCCCACCGGGTTTGCCTACTGTTTCTGCGACGGCCAGAGTTACCCGGTGTTCTACGCAATGGCCTACCAGCTATTCAAGTCGATGCGTCCGCTTGTCTGGGACAAGATGACCTCGGTGAACGGGTACGGGTGGCGACACCAGCACGAGTTGATTATGTTCTGTGATGGTTTCGAGTCTGCTCCGGTTCGCACAGGAGACGGAGATGTGATTCGGTTGCGTGCCGTTCCGATGGGTGATCGGGTGCATCCTGCCGAGAAGCCGGTGGAGCTTCTTCGCGCCTTGATCAAGAAGGTGTCCGCCCCGGGTGCAGTAGTGTTGGACCCATTTGCTGGTTCGTGTGCAACCGGTCTCGCTGCGCTGGCCGAGAACTGCTCGTTTGTGGGGTTCGAGCTAGAATCTCGGTATCATCAGATCGGTCGAGACCGGCTGGTCGAAGCTGAACGCCAGTTGGTGGCAGCTACACCGGTAGTGGAGTCCATCGATGCGGGCTGAAATCTACGTCGGGACCTATGCGGGCGATTCACAGGTCTGGGACATCGACGACGTGGAGATTCCAGACGACACCTTGCCCGAGAACTACGAAGAAGCGGCAAAGGCTGCTTGGCGGAATCAGGATTCAGATCGGATTGTGGCCTTCTACGGGCTGCTCTATGTGTCCCCGAATGACGAGGAACCGACATGACCACCAAGACCCCGATCCAGATGACCCCGGCCGAAGTCCGCGAACGAGTGGAACGCACCCAGGCACACATCTCGGAGGCCCTGGACAATACAGACTGGAACGGGCTGGAGTGGCTAGGAGACGACATCTCTGCATTGGCCCGTCTTGCACGCGGTGTGGGCTGTCCTCGCTGCTCCGGTCGCGGGCACTACACTTACAGCAGCACCTCGACTTGGCGAGGAGGAATCGCTGGACAAGCGATGACCGAAGGTGTATGTGATGCCTGCTGGGGCACCGGACGCACCGATACGATTGGTGTGGACCTGCGGAAGGTTAGGGGTTGAACACGACAATGGACCAGAACCCCAAACTCGAAGGCTCCAATCTGATCGACTGTATCCCGCAGACGGGTGAGTGCCCCAACCACTGCCCGGAGTGCTTCTACAACGGCGGCCGGTTCTACCGTTCTCTGGACACCCCGCTGATCCCGTCGGCCGCAGACGCCGCCGGTAAGATCGTCCGGGTGAACTCGGGTCACGACTCCAACATCGAGCGGGACAAGGTTCTCGCCACGGTCCGGGAAGCCCAGTACGATCACTACTTCTTCAACACCAGCATCCCGAAACTGAACTTCCCGGGCCCGGTGGTGCTGACGGTCAATCCGCAGAACCGACCCGATCAGTTGCATCTGGTGGACCCGATCCCGCCGAACCTCATGTTCGTCCGGGTCCGGGCTCGTTTGGACGACTGGGATCTGGTCCGCAAGGTCCACAAGCACTACTCGCAGGCCGAGGTCCCGGTGGTCGTGACCTTCATGCGGTACATCGACCGTCCCAAGCTGGACCTGGACCTGCGGGCTCACTACACGCATGACACCCACATCACGAACCGGTACTGGTGCCCCACCAGTGAGGGCATGTCCAACTTCATGGCGACGTTCAAGGGCTCCGGTATCCGCATGTGCGGCACCCCCTACTCCTCGTTCTGTGCGGACTGCGGGAACTGCGAGTACCTGTACTGGCGGGCGGTGTGGAACATGGAGGTTCACTCATGAGTGCCACCAACCGAGGAGCCGAACGTCGACTACATGATGCGTACTCTACGCCTCGCTGGGCGGTGCATCGTCTGCTCGAACTCCGCAAGTGGCCCAAGGACTGCGTTTGGCTGGACCCCTGTGCGGGCGACGGAGCGATCATCGACGCGGTGAACTCCTACTACGGGGATCAGGCCAGCCGGATCGAGTGGGGTGCTGTCGAGATTCGGCCCGAGTGCGAGACGGTCCTGGCGGACAAGACCGACTGGTACTTCATGGGCGACTTCCTGACTCGTCGAGAGGGTGTTCGCACCCTGATCGCTCCCACGGACGAGAAGCAGCCCGTCAACCGGCTCGGGATCGTGCTCATGAACCCGCCCTACTCGCTGGCGGAGGAGTTCATCCGGGCCTCTCTGGACCTGAACCCGATTGCGGTCGTGGCCCTCTTGCGGCTGAACTTCCTGGCCTCGGCCAAGCGAGCCCTGTGGCTCCGGGATGCGGTCCCGGACGTGTACGTCCTGCCGAATCGTCCGTCGTTCACCGGAGAGGGAACCGACGCGACAGACTACGCATGGTTCGTGTTCTACACTCAGCCCGAGCGCGAAGGCCGAGTGAAGGTGCTGAATCTGACGCCCGCCGAGGAGCGGAGAGGAGGAGTGACCGAATGACCCCCAAGAAGTCCACGAAGCAGCCGAAGAACCGAGTGAAGAAGTCGAAGCTGGGTGTCCACGACGGGATCGACTTCGATAAGTGGCCCCCGACTCCGGTGTCGCAGTTCGACAACCAGCCGGAGTACGCGCTCAAGGACATCGGTCCGTACCCGGTCTGGTCCACCGCTTTGCTGTGCGAGAACGGGGCGTGGGACCACGACTCCCGACGGACGATCCGGTTCTTCTGCTACCACATCGGAGGTCTGGTTTCCGGGGCGCAGACCGCACTTTCGGCCACTCGTCTGGAGACGAACATGAACGTCGCCAACCAGTTCGTTGACGAGCGCATGAACGTCGACAACATCGAACTGGTAATCCCGCGAGTGGCGATGGCCACTTACCAGATCAACCCCAAAACCGGGCACTACGCGGTCAGCGACGAGGACCTTCAGTCTCTGGTGGCCGAGACGCACGCCAGCTTCTACGTTGGAGGCGACAAGCCCTTCGCGGAGTGCGTACTGGCGCAGAAGTCGCTGCGGACGGTGGACTCGGTGATTGGCAACCCGGAACTCGGGGACATCCTGGAAGGGGTCGGTGGCTGGGTCATGCGGATCGCCGACTTCTCCGACCATCCGCTCCCCATCGGGCGGATCGAGAAGTTCTGGGGTGAACTGAATTGGCCCCGGGCCTTCCCGTCGTTCGGGAAGCACGGCTACAACCCGGCCGTCATCCCGGTCACTATGGTCCTGAACGGAACCCGGACTCGCGGGGTCCAGTAGTCAACCGTAACGAGGTAGTCGCCATGCCCACCTACGAATACCGCTGCCCGGCCTGCAAGCACGAGTGGGAGGAGATCCAGAAGATCACCGACGCTCCCGTCAAGGTGTGTCCCTCCTGTGGACACTCCGAGGCCGAGCGCCTGATCTCCGGGACCTCGTTCAAGCTCAAGGGCAAGGGCTGGGCCAAGGACGGCTACGCCCCCAAGCCCAAGACGGACTGACCCGCCAACTACCAGTGACCGTGTACTCGTACCGTACACACGGTACTACACTGGCTACTCTGTGGTCTTGACGACTACCCTACCCTTCGTGTAGTATTCTTCCAGGCGGACTACTGATCAGGTAGTAGTCTGTCCTGGAGGTCGAGGCGAGTGACGGTCGGCGGCGAGCAGCAGACAGTTCGTATCCGCCCCGGGTCAGCGACCCGCCTCGACGTTTCTGCCCGCAATCACACAGGATTCGAGAGTGAGGGCGTCCCGGAGGACGCGAAGCGGTCCACACGCTAAGTGCGGACATCGAGGTTGAGGATGTACCAGAACAGCAGCACCTTGCGGACCGGGACCGACTACATCTCCACCGAACTGGAGACTGCGACCTTCGGGGCGAACCGGAGGGGCTTCATCGAGGGGGATGCGTTCTTCGGCGGATTGGGCGAGTACCAGATCGGCACCGCCCGCCCGTTGATGGGGTGCGGTAGTTGTGGAGCCCTTCCTGGGGGGGTCGGCGGCGAAGCCGCCGGACAATTGGCGGGACTTGGGCGTTACCTGCCCCGCACGGATCCCATGTTTGAGGGCCTGTCGGGGTTCGGGGCGGTCGATCCAGGTGTCGAGGTCGAGGGAACGGTTACCCTTCGGGCCGAGTTCCTGAACTACACTGCTGAGCAGTGGGGCCTGTTCGGGTTGACTTTCGGTGCGGGTGTGATCGAGGACGTTTTCGCTAGTGACTGGCAGTCGCTGGTTGGACGGCTGGCGAGCCTGCTGGACTCATCGACCGGAGACCTGGGCATCATGCACATGATCGCCCGGCATACCTGTTCGGATTTCATGTCGAAGGTGGCGGAAGCCTCCGGGGCAGGTACGCTGTTCACCAGTCTGTCGAGCATCGTGGGCTCCGCGCTTCAATCCTACTGGGCCGATATGCAGAGTTATGTCGCTGATTGGCTTGACCCCAGCGGCGGTTCTGAGGAGCCTACCGAACTCTCTCCCGCCGAGCAGGCGGCCCAGCAGAAGATCAACGACTGTCTCGGCCTAGGTGGTAGCTGGGACGGCGAGACGCAGACCTGCATCTCCGCCGAAGCAGGCGCTCGGGCCCAGTGCCGGAATCTGGGCGGCGATTGGTCGCCGGACACGGGCTGCACGATCAAGCAGACGACTCCTCGCGTCATCACCGGGATCGTCTCGGGCAAGCCGATGAAGATGGTGTCTGCCGATCCGGCTGTCGTGGCACGGATGCACGAGACGATGAAGAACGCCTGTACCGAAGCGGGCGGCACCTGGGACACCAAGTACAACCGCTGCGTGTCGGCGAACGAGATCGAGTGCCTGACCGCAGGCGGGTCCTGGAATCGTCGGACCGGAACCTGCGAAGGCGGCAAGCCCGATTCCGAGAAGACGGGTGCGGCTGTCTCGGAGACTCCGTGGATGTGGATTGGGCTCGTGGGGCTGGTGCTGGTTGGTGGGATCGTCGTTCTGAACCGGCGGAAGTAGAGGCCACACGCTCATGTACGTTGAGGACCAGGAGTCGGAATTCGGTGTTCTGCTTGCTAGTGATGCCGCGGCTATGGAGAACCTTCCCGCGGTCGACGAGCTAGCGTCTGGCCAGGACACTGCTGCTGTGCGTCAGTCCATCCGGGACTACTGCAAGCAGCCTTCCGGCTCGTTTGAGCGTACGGCATGCACGTTCAAGCTGCTTTGGAACTCTTCGTCCAGCCTTGTGCGTAGGCTGTTCGGAGATGATCCGAATCGTATGTTGGCAGCTATCGCTTCGATCAGTACCTCGGACGTTCCGAGTGTCGCATACGCTAAGTCCAGAGGAGGGACACTCCATGCTTGGGCCGCGACAGCTACCTCGAATCGGGTGCTGGTTGAAGTAGCTGGCCTGTTCGGCTTTCTGGATGTGCTCCCGCTAGTAGGTGTGTTCGACCCTATTGGGCTTGTTGAGTGGGCGAAGGCCAATTTTGCACTTGGAGATCCGGCTAGGAGTTGGCCTCCCGCCGGTTTCGGCTGGAGCGGTCGATGAGATACCTTCGTCTAGGTGACCTTGGTGCGTCCTCGATTCCGCTGATTCAGTCGGCTCGCCCGCCGGTCACAGCGATGGTGTTGCCTACGTCTGTGCGGAAGCGTGTTCCCGAAGGTTCACTGGTCCCGGTGGCGCGTGCGCGAGGTCCGATGCCGGTAGGACGGCCTACGACAAAGGCCCAGTTCGAGAAGTATCGTAAGGCTCGTTTGGCGCAGACGGCTCGGTTTGTGACGCTGGCGAAGCAGCTACCGAAGGTTGCTGTTCGGCAAGTAGCCCGGTCGATGCGTGGACTGGGAATGATCGGTTTCGGTGCGCCACCTGATGAGGCCGAGGATCAGGCAGCAGAGTCAATGGCTCGTTACGCGGAGATCCGTTCGGAAATTGACGAGACCTTCGCCGACAACGTGTCGAATGATCGGCGTCTCGCCTATGGGTGGGACTCCGCGATCATGCGTACGGGCGAATTGTCTGGATCTCTCGGTATCGATGTTCGCATGGACGAGCTTGCTGGCGGTCTGTGGCGCTATGTGAATCAGGTGTCCCCGGCTGAGGCTGTTACTGGGTCGACAATGGATGCTCTCGGGTCGGTCGACTTCGAGAACATGCTCGCGGTCTATCGTGATCAGGGGCGTGGTCTGTCGGATCTTACCGGGATGCTTGATTCACTGGAGAGTGTCTACGGTGGTCCGCTTCGAGAGTTCGGAGAACTGGGGACGGCTGCTTGGGGGGACGCGATTGCGGGTTCCGAAGGCGGAATTCGTCGTCAGATGAACGAGATCATCGGGTCCAATCCTGAGTGGCTGACCTCGGAAACGATGGCCCAGGTCGGAACGGCTATCGGTTCGTGGGTTGGTGCAGCGCAGTCAGGAAAGACTAGCGGCTACATCAAAGCCGCTTTGGGTACTGTCGGGACGGTTCTGTCCTTTGCTGGACCTGTTGGAGCCGCTGCGGGAACGATCATCTCTCTTGCGACCAGTCTGTTCGACCGTGCCTCTGTCGAATCGTCGCTGGAGAAGCCGCCGACGTTGGAGCCTTGCCAGGATCTGGCTCCTGACGCGATTTGGCGACATAACCCGCAGGCGTGGTGGGCTCTTGCGGTAGCCTACTGCTGCGAAGACGGAAACGGAAATCCGTTCGATAGTCCGTTGTACCGTAGCCAGACTGAGCGCGAAGGGATCCTGAAAGAGCTTCAGCGCATGAACTGGCACGCGACCATCGACAAGTATACGGGCGAGGTCATGGTCAAGCGGCCGAAGGGTCAGGACAGCGGCGATGTTGTTGGTACGGACAAGTTCATGCGGCTGTTGGACGCTTTCCCGAACTTGCGTGAGCAGCTTGTGCCAGAGGACGATCCGTATCGGGTGTTTCACTGGCTCACTGGCCGCGTGACCCACAAGGTGGCATCTAACGGTGAGTTCACCGATGTAGCCTCGTACACGCTTACCGGGGCTGCTCTGTGTGGGATGAGTCCGAGACCGTCCGACAATCGCAGCTTCCTGTGGTGCATCCCGACGAATCTTGAGACTCGTGTGAGTTTCATCGGAGCCGAGAACTCGCCTGACCCGACATATGCGTTCCGCTTCGGAACGGGAACGGCTCCTCCGTCACATATTCCGCAGTTCGACTTGTGGTCTACTAACACTGGAGCGTCGGGTGCCTTCTGGACCACTTATCACTACGCTCTGATCGTCTCGATGTACCTCGGCGGGACGGTCCCCTACGGTATCTCTCCGCAGACGATTGGCGGAAATCGTACAGTCGGTTCACGTCCCCGTTGCGGGACGGTCATTTCTACGGGTGTGGGCGGCACACTGAAGCAGATGCCTTTCATGGTGGTGGAAGGTACTCCTTCTTATGTGGCAGGCGGAGACGCCTATAGTCGAGAGATGGTGACGTTGGGTACAAACACTCTCGGGCGGTATGCTGTTCCTAGTTGTCGAACTTGCCCCGAAGCCGAGTTGTCGTCCGGGACGTTCAAGGCGCAAATCGGATCCCCGCTTGGGATTCGAGTTCCGACTAGCAAGGGACTGGCTGATCCTTCGGTTCCACTGATCAGTTTGGCGCACCTTCCGGGTATTGTGAAGGACCCATTCTTCCGACGAATCTACCGGATTCCGATTCCGAGTCCGAAGGTTCAGTATGATGCGGCCGATGCTGTTGTGCGTCCTGCGCTGCTCCCGCGTGAACTGGGTCCGAACATGATCTACACAATCACGCCGGTTATGCTGGACCAGCGCGCCAAGTCCGGTCTGTTCGGTTCCATCCCGACGTGGCAGGTGCTGGCGGGTCTTGGGCTCCTGGGCGGAGTGGCGTACGCCTTGACGAAGAAGCGGAGCTAGTGCGATGAACGGAACCTCGATTGTAGGCTTGGCCGTTGGGGGATTGATCCTGATGGCGTTCCTGGTCGCTCTTGGCGGCCGTAGGGAAGAGGAGTAGACGCATGTACGCTTTCGGATTGGTCGGCAGCCCGCAGGTCAACATCCCGCAACAGGGCCAGGGTGGCGGGGCCGCTCGGACCTACACGGCGGACACTGATCGGGCCCGGATGAGTCAGCAGTACCGCCCGGACCTCATCAACCGGTATCGCACCCCGACCGAGCTTGTGCAGGGCCGAAGCGGCAGTTCCTCGCTTCCTTCCGGGAACGCCAACACCGACCCGTTCAAGGTGCAGGGTCAGGCCGTGGGCGGGGACGCGGATCAGGACGCGGAGCAGGACAGCGCCCCCGGCATCACGTTCGGGCGCGAGTCTGACGTGATCGACCCCTGTCTGGCGAACCCCGGACTTCCCGAGTGCATCGCCAAGGGCGCGGTCGGCGACACGATGGACCCCTGTGCGGCCGATCCGACTCTGGACGGTTGCCCCGGAGCCGAAGCCTTCGACGACCGGGACTACGAGTTCAAGACCGACGAGCCGGTTCCGGTGTCGTCGGACAGCAACAATCTGGCCAGTATCGTGGCTGTGGTCGGTGTGATGGCCGTTCTGTACTTCGCGTTTACGCGGTAGAGGCTAGGTGAAACATGAACAAGCGAGAAGCCTACGCTACGGGATTCGACAACGGATCTAGTATCGCCAGGACTCAGGTTGCCGAGGCCCGTCCCGGGACTCCGTGTGACAAGATTCTGGAGGAGGTACTGGAGACCGAGAGCGACCACTTCCGGCAATACTCTCCGTTCGAGTTTACCGCTTCGGCCATCAACAGGTCGCGTAACCCCGAAGCTCTGTGGGAGGCTTACGAGCGAGGTGTCGGGGCCGGAGCCCGTTTCATTCTGCGTCGTGCCGGTTGTCGTCCTGGACGCAATAAGCCGCGCCAGGGCAAGTAGAGGCTAGGTGAAACATGCGTGGTGATCTCGTCTACACTCGGGGCGGAGCCGGTTCGTTCCTTCATGTCGTCGACAAGCGGGCCAACGCGGCCGTGGACCCGATGCTGCTGGCTCACGGGCAGCCGGGTGCTTCGCGGTCCGACTCGTCCGACGACGACACCTTCTCCGGGCTGCGGGGCTTCGGGAAGGTCCGTCGGTCGGTCGGCATGCGTCGGATTCGTCCGTTCGCGGGCTTCGGCGAAGCGGGTGAAACCTCGACCGAGGGGGACGTGACCGAGTTCTCCGATACGGTGGACACCTTGACCGGTGACGCGGAAGGCGACGGGATGGACGTTGATCCCGAGACCGGGCTCAAGCCGCCGGACATCATGTCCTCCAAGCCGGAAGCGGCGGCTCTCACGTTGGCCGATGAGCGGCTCGCGGCCGAGTCGGGCAAGACCGATCCGACCGTCTCTCCCGAGATCGCGGCCGACAACGCCAAGCAGTCCGGTATCGGGGTGTTCATCATTGCGGGCGTAGTGATCCTCGGAATCACCATGCTGGTCTTCGGCGGGAAGAAGTAGTAGCCGATGACGGTTCCTTCGACCACCTGTCGCAGTGTCGGCGAGTGTATCTCCGCGTCCGGGGTTTCGGACGAGGTGGTGGCCGAGGCGTTGGGACCGATTCCGTTCAAGCTGGTCGAGAACCGCATCAAGGCCGTGAACCCCGACCTCAATCCGCTCATGCGGCGGGTGTCGGGTGTCGGTGGTCTAGCCGCGACGTTCCTGGGGGACATGCAGCATTCGCAGGTGGACCTCCGCGATCCCTGGTCGTCGGTGTTCACTCTGCTGTACCGTCTCCGGGACATCCTCTATCGCCGTCTGAACCAGCTTGCCCGAGTGTTCGACGACGAGATTTTCACTCGACCTCACGAGTGGTCCGACGATCAAGAGTCCAAACGGCACTACTGGATGTCGTGCCGTCAACCTCCGAGTCCCTACATCCTGCAAGGCGAGTACATTCTCCGTGCGCTGGCCCCGGACATGCGGCTGTTGGCCCAGAATCTGTCTCGGGAGACGACGGATTGGGCTCTGTGGTGTCGGGGCAACTGTGGAGACGACTCCGGCTTCGATCCTACCGCACTTCTGTTCGACTCCGGGGACCGGGGATCTGCCGGAGTCTGGTACACCCGGTGCGGGGACCCTTCCTCGTTCGCTCTCGCAGGACTGGATGCTCCCTTCGAGGCGACCGACCCGCGTGTGGTAGCCGACGGCTTGCGTCCGACTCGGACGTGGCCGATCTGGCCGCGAGTTCTTCTCCATGATCCGTCGCTCTGGATGCTGGTCATGTTCGAGGAGATGGTGGGTCCGGCTCTGACCGACAAGCTCTGGACCGCCTTGACCGAGAAGGGCGTCTACTCCCTGTACGGAACCAGTCTGGTCGATGCTGCGATGATGCAGTTGTACTGGGGTCGCCGGTTCTACATGCGCGATCTCTACAACCGGACGTTGGAACTGCTCGATGAGGGCAAACTCTCCGGCTCGGTGTCGGCATCCGACATTCGATCCATGTTGGCCTCGGCTCGGGCGATGGTGTTGGGTGTTGGCCTTCCGCTTCCGCAGGCCGCGTCTTACCCTGATCGGTACCTGAAGCCGATCTCGTTCGAGGACTTCTACACTTCGATGGTTCCTTACTCGTCCACGGCCCGGTCCTGGGCAGGAGAGACGTATCAGCTTCCTCCGCCGGATGTGCTTCCGGGCGAGGGGACGGATCCTCCGCTGGATTCGAGTCCTCCGCTCGTTCCGCCTTCGGCGTCCAAGGCGTGGCTCTGGTGGCTCGGTGCAGGTGCAATTGGTTTGGGGGCAGTCCTGTGGGGACGGAGATCAACATGATTTGCGAGCAGCATGCGACAATGGCGTCGGACGTGACCACGATCAAGGCCGACATCCACAATATGCGGAAGGCAGTCGAGGAGAAGCAGGACGAGATCCTGACCCTGCTTCGTGGAGAATCGGGCCGTAACGGTCTGTGCAGCGAGGTTCAGGACCTCAAGCGTGACAGCAAGGAACTGTTCACCTTCCTGAGTGGCGACGGCAGCAACGCGGGTGTGCTGGTCCGGGTGGCAAAGGTCGAGCGGGCGTTCGACCGGTTCTGGGCCATCATCCTGGGTGCTACTATCGTCGGTGGCGGTGCCGGAGTCGGGATCTTCAAGTTGCTGGCGGCTGCTATCGGGGGGTAGGAGTCCGAACGATGACCATGTTGCCTGAAGTCGCGGGGGTTCCGGTTCCGGGAGGCTTGCTTGTCTCGCGGCAGGGTCAGCGTCCTTCTCGTCGGACGTGGCACAACGGGATTGATCTGTCCGCACCTATCGGAACGCCTGTGTTCTCGGTCGCTCCCGGAGTCGTCGAGGACGTGTGCGCGACCGGGATGCGTCGGTGCTCCGGGTACGGTAACGCGGTCCTGATCCGACATGACGACGACCTGTTCTCCTGGTACGCTCACCTCGATACGATCTCGGTGACTGCCGGGCAGGCCGTGACAGCCACCACCCAGATCGGCACGGTTGGTGTGACGTTCGGAACCCCCGAGGACCCGTTGCGGACCTTGGCCGTTCCGCATCTCCATCTGGAGATTCTGCGCGCCGGGTTCCCGTTCCTGGCGAACGACTTTGCCGCCCGGTACGATGTGCTGTCTGTCCTGGCATCTTCGGGTGTGGTGCTGGACGGTGCTTCTCTGGTAGCGACCGGGGAGCCGATGGAGTACGTCGAACCGGCACTGGCGGACGTGAAGTCCAACTTCACGGTCGAGATCGCCGATCCGTCCATGCTGCACTCCCAGTGGCCGATGTACTTGCTGGTGGGTCTGCTGGGTGTCGGGTCCCTGTGGGCCCTGTTCTCCTCGAAACGGTCGTTGCGTACGAACGGTCTGCGTGGCCTGGGTGCTACTTCCAGCGAGGAGCGGGAAGCGATCCGTGAAGGATTGGAGGAGCATGAGTCCTCCAAGCCGTACAAGGCTCCTGAGTGGCTGAAGAAGGTTCCTGGGCACAGAGGTTGGAAGGACGCCAGCTTCACCGAGATTCTGGATCCTCGGTCGGTGTATCTGCGTGGGAATCCAGAGCCCGAGGGCTCCTATGCTTGGCACTATGCTAGCCCCGAAGAAAAGAAGCGTCTAGCACAGGAGCATTACGCCCAAGTCAGGGATAAGTCTCGCGCCTACACCAAGCGCGTACGAACTCAGCATCCCGAGCTTCTGCCGTACATGCGGAGATGTCTGCCTCAGATGAAGGCTCTGCATGTTGGTACTACCGCGATGCAGAACCTGTGCTCACTGGGAGCGTGGGCCGAGATCGAACCTGAGAAGTGGAGTCAGTATCTGGTTGATCTCTCCAAGACCAACAGCTACTGGGAACGCGAGATCAGCCCGCATACATATACCGGTGGGACCTATACGATGATGAGTCGGAGGGGCTACCGGTCTGTCGTCCAGATGGCGATGAAGCTCGGTGTGTCTCCGCAGGAGTATTGGAGTCGTGTCCGTGGACCCAAGGTCGACACCGGCAAGTGGTCTGTCTGGGGCAAGCTCAGTCCGCAGGATCGCCGTCGTCTGCTGGACCGTCTGATCCCGGAGAGTCTGGAACGCTCCACGAAGACTCACGAGTTCACCCCGGATGTCGGCCATCAGCTTGAGGTCCTCTGGAAGCTCATGCCCGAAGTCGTGCGGAAGAAGATCCGTACTGGCGAGAACTTCGTGAAGCTGTTGCTGGACGGCGACATCAAGGACGTTCGCCACTTCATTCACGATCCGTCGCTGCCCAACTGGCGGATCCTGAAGTACAAGACAACTGAACCTCGGGTTCCGGCGGAGCACATTCTTCGCAAGCTCGACATTCCGCCCGAGAAGTGGCCGATGGTCGGCAAGTTCACCGGGGACACAAGCTCCGAGGATTGGCAGCGCGTAGAAAAGAGCTTCGAGACACTCTACAAGACCGGCTGGCCGATCAAGTGTCACCTGGACGCGATGGTCATACGGAATTCGGGTGCCGAGATCGGTGAGCTAGTGAACATTGGCGAAGCACTGGCGGAGGTTGATCCGGCGACGGCTATGGCCCTGGCCAAGGCTGCTCGTCGGGATCTGGATCGGGATCACTCGAAATGGCGCGTTGATCCTCTGATCACGAAGATGGCCAAGGTTTTGGCCACCAAGGACCCTAAGTTGGTCCTTGGTTGGATTCCTTCGGACCTGAGGTACATAGTTGCCGATGACAGTCTGTGGCCAGAGTTCAAGGCTCAGCTACACAACAGAATTAGGCAACTTCCGCCGGATCGGTTTACCTCGGTCGATAAGATCAAGGACATCTGGGCGGGTTTCAGACAGGCAGCTAAGAAGATCGGTGATGCCCGCAGAGCCGCAGCCAATGTCCAAGCTCGCCGTTCCTTCGAGGAGAAGGAAGCCGAGAAGCGGGCCGCTTCCACTCAGGCTCGGGCACGGGATCGTTTGGCCCAGCGGGACCCCGAGTGGGCGATCAAGGAGTACGCCGAGGAGTACCAGCGCGGGGTGAAGTTCGCGCCTCTGTATCGTGAGGTGGTGGATTTCCTGCGTGACAAGGCCAAGAAAGAGGGCAAGAAGCTCTTTATCCACGGTCGGGACGGCGAGATCCTTTCTCACCTGCTCAACCGGGTCGGGGTCAAGACGTGGTACGGTCTCACTCCGCGTACGTTGACCACTTTCGCGCGCAAGGGAGAGTCGCCGTCAGAAGCCACGACTTCGCACGGTGTCATCGACGAGTCCTACCTCAAGGACTATCTCGGAAAGCGTTGCCCGGTAGGGGCGACTCATGTGGACACGGGTCTGTCGGGGTCCATCCCGCGGTGGCTCTCGCGCAACGGCTTCGAGATTGACGAGTTGTGGATGATCGACTCCAGTACAAAGGAGTCCCAGATCCCGTTGTCCATCGAGTGTGAAAAGCTGAAGAACCTGTCGGTCGACCAGATCGAGCACGCCGGTCACGACAGCAAGATCGGACGCGAGATCCATCGGCTGTTCAAGCCTTTGTACTGGACCCGGGAAGCTCGTGGAGTCTACTACGATCCGCACGCTCCGGGTTACTGGGCTCGCTTGTACGGAGTCGCGGACGCTCTGGGACTGTCTCGACAGTGGCCTCCGGTTCGCAAGGCTCTGCCGCCCGCGTCTACGCAGACTCGTGCGGAGTCTCGGACAGAGCCTCGTCGTGAGGGAACCTCGGGTCTGGGCCGGTATTCACGAATCCGCTTCGGGAGGAGATAATTGGTCCGCTATGACTGCCGGTTCTTTCTCCGTTATGGTCACCGCAGCTTCTGCAAGCTGCCGTGGCAGGGATCGGTGTTCTCCGATCCGGCGGATCTGGAACTCGGGTGTCGTGGCGACTGCAAGAACTACGAGCCGCTGGAATGGAAGCGGATCGCTTACCGGGATGAGCTTGACAAGCAGGAGAACGAGTCGTGAGTGGCGCTCCGATCTTCCAGATCAAGCGGAACGGTAGCGGGTATCTGGCCTGCGTGAACGTGGACCGGTTCGGGTACCGTCCGTACTGCCGGGCGACTACGACCGAGGCGGGGGCCGAGAAGCTCCTGGACTGTCTGCGGCGCAGCTTGTCCCGCAATCCCGGTCCGGTCGCCCATACGCTGGAGCAGTGGTATTCGGGCGAGATTTGCGAGCGGTCGGGGCTGTCGGGCGTCGGTCGTAAGCGCCGGAAGCGGAGTCGCAGATGAACGTCCTCTGGATCGGTGACAGTATCACCGAGGGCATGACGCCTACGCTCAAGACCTTGCTGGGCAAGCTGGGCTGGGCGGGCGCGATCTTCGGCAAGGTCGGCTGGTCCACTGTCCGTTGGCTGCGATATGGCAACCTGAACGCTCTGTTCAACCGCTATCACCCGGATCTGGTGGTCCTGGCGCTCGGCACCAACGACGAGAACACGGCAGAGTTCCGGGAAGCCGCGTTTGCCCTGGACGAAGGAGCACGGGCTGTCGGGGCCAAGGTTGTCTGGATCGGCTCGTTCATCGATCAGGACATCAACAACAACCTCCGTCTGTGGTTCTCGGGCCGGGTCGCGGACGGTGTGGTCCTGGCCGAGGGGCTGCCCCGATCCGCCGATAGGGTTCACTTCCCGGTAGCCGACTACCCCGAGTTGGCTCAGCGGTGTGTGGATGCGGTCCGTCGTCTGACCGACCGGATCCCCTGGTGGTCGAAGCTGCTGATGGTCGGGGCGTTCGGTGGTCTGCTGTACGCGATGGTGAAGTTCGAGCCGGAGAAGGGCAAGTCGAAGCCGTCCGCGAAGCATGGTCTGGGATTCGTCCCGACCGAGGATATGCGGAACCGGATCTGGTGGCACGGTGGAGTGGACGTGGAGGGGCGTGCCGAGTCCATTCGAGGGTCCGGCAAACTCATGTGCAAGACGCCGAAGGATCGGTACCGTAAAAGTCGAGATCCGCGCCGAGAGAATCTTTGCTTCCTGAAGCCCATAGCTGGTCGAGTCTATTTGAGCGGAACAGTTGACAAGGCTATCGAGCATGCTAGTGGTCTGGGCGAAGACCTCGATGTGTACCTTGTTGCGGTCGACGGACGTACGGTAGGCGACGTTTGGCCGGATGAGGATGATGTGATGTGGTTGCTCAACTACAACCCGGCGTTTATTGATGCTCTGCTGGAGAACGAAGGGCTGTCCCGAAAGGATGCTTATCGGAAATCAACTTTCTCTCGCAGTGGATTTGGTACGGCTCCCGCAAAGTGGATCCTGTCCCACATCTCGGATTCTGCTCGCCGGGACATCTTTGATCACTTGAATGATCACCGTCCAGGACAAGTCTCCATCTCCACCTCGGCGGAACCCGAGGTGGCCGCTCTCTGGAAGATTCATCCTGACGACTTCGAGAAGCTGGAAGAAGCTGTAGCAGACTCCGACGACACTTACGATTTCCTGATGGCTTGTGATCTAGTTAGTGAGTTCGGCACCCGTTTGATGGGACCTCCCTGCAAGGACCTCGCATGAAGATGTGGACTACACTAGCCGCTGTCGGAGCAGGCGGGCTCGCGGCCTACGGACTGTGGCGGTATCTCCGTCCGCGAGCCACGATCCTGTTCTTGTCAGACACGCACGGTTCGGCGGTGCTCAACTCCAAGCTGGTCCAGGCGGTGGCGGCGGAGTCCGGGAGCCCGCTGGTGGTACTGGGCGGCGACGTGGCCGACTCGCCGGAACTGTATGGTCCTTGGTGGGACGAGCCGTTCAAGCCAATCACCGCCAAGTGGAAGGTCGTCGGCGTTCCTGGAAACCATGACGACCCTGACGAGTTCGAGGTCCGGTTCGGGCCAACTCCCCGGGTCGAGAGTGTTCCGGGATGCGACCTGTTCCTCGCTCCGTGGAACGAGGACGGGGTGCCGGAGGCTCTGCTGGCCGCAGTCTCGGAGTCCAAGGCGACGTTCAAGATTCTGGTCATTCACCGGCCGTTCCATCTGGGCGATCCCCGGTTCGAGACGTGGGGCCCGGCTTTGCGGAAGATGGATCTGATCCTGGCCGGGCATGAGCATGTGCTATGGGAGGAGACGTTCGACATTGGTGGCAAGGCGGTTCGGCAGATCGTTGTCCCTTCGGGTCCGAAGAAGTACCCGTGCGACAACGACATGCGGAACTGCATGGATCACGTCACCGCATACCTGCGGATCGATGTCGGCTCGCAGTTGAAGGTGACGCGGAGGTTTGTGTGACTAGGCAACCATTGAAGCGACGTTGCCGCACTCGCAAGTTCTCGTTCACCGAGGCCGCGATGCTGATGAAGACGGTTCACATCCCCTTCGGCATCCCGGTCCGGGAGTTCCAGTCCGGGCTCAACGTGGAGCTTGAGCACCGGGATATCACCTGCGGTGATCCGCTGCTTACTGCCCGGATCGCGGCGGCCCACTTCCGGGAGCGGAAGGACTACTACACCCGTCTCCGACGGTATGTGGAACGGTAGTTTAGACTGATGCGTGACTGGTTGATCGCGGGGCTGATCGTCGCAGGGAGCATCTTCCTCCCTACGCTGATCGGTTCTGCGCTCGACCGGTCGTTCGGGTCCGTCGCCAAGCGCCCGCCCAAGTACCCCTGGTGGGACCGTAACCGCTGTTGGGGCTGCGAGAAGGGCTGCACCTACCGTCAGTTCAAGACCGGCGTCAGCACGGCTCAGGCGGTTCACGAGGCCGCCCGAGCCCGCCGCGTCTGGGAGTCCGGTACGGACTCTGACTACATTGGGGGTGCTGACCCTACACGTCACATCCCGAGGGCAAACCTCCCGCATGCGGACAAGATCAACCCTATCGAGGTTGCCAAGCGTGTCGGAGACGCCAAACGTAGGGCCTGGGACGAGCATGCTTCCCGGTGTGGACAGTCCGTGCATGAAGCTCAGGCGGTCGGCAGAGACCCCTGGGAGCCCTACGAAGGGTCGGTCGACTTCAACTCTGAGGACTACACCCTGGGCCCGGAGAGTTGGTGAATGTCGAAGAACTTGACAGCGGCTCCGGGATTTGATAGGGTGGCTCTACCCCCCCAGGAAGGGCTCACACGACTCCAACATGAGTCTGCGGGTCCTCCTCTACCCGCAGATCGGTGGAATCGCTAATGGGCATCGACTACGCCACGGTATCGGGCCCCAACGGCTTCCGCTACACCTTCACGGACGAGGACCTGTTGTGGGCCTGCCGGATGCTCTGGGGCGAGGCCGGGAACCTCTCCTGGCAGACCTACGAGGGCGAAGCGATCCTCTGGACCACGCTTCAGCGGTTCGTGAAGCGGCATCACCTTGAAGGCGAGAGCACCTACACCGAGTCCATGCGCCGGTTCAGCCAGCCGATCAACCCGATCTGGTACGAGGGCGGTATCCGGGACCCGGACCCGGGATACGTCAACGACGATGAGGCACGTCGGGCCTACATCCTCCAGATGGACCTGGAAGACTTCCGCCCCGAGATCGTGTCCCTGGCGGTCCGCTTCATGACGGGCAAGGTCCCCAACCGTGCCTACGCGGGCCTCGTAGACTTCAACATGGCGGGCATGGGCGGCAGCGAGGGCGATGTGGGCCCCATCCGGGTCCCCGGCCTCACCAACACCGCCAACTGGTTCTACCGCGAGACGGACACTGTGAACTGGACCACCTCCACAGTGACCATCTCCAACCCCGGACTACGCAAAGCAATCGTCGGTACCCTCTTGGGTGTCGGCCTGATCGGTGGTATAATCGTCTGGCGTGGGCGCTCCGCCCGGAGGTAGTGGAATGTACGCGAATGTGAACGAGGCGAGCATCTTGCAAGGTTTCGGGGCTCTGACCACCCAGACCCTTGATGCAGGCACCACGGTCAACCTTTCCAGTGGCGCAGTCCTGTGGAACAAGAAGCTGACCGGCGAGAACTGGATGCGCTACACGTCCACCGAGCCAACTTCACTCAAGCTGAAGGCGCGTGCTCTGGTCAACAAGGAGACCGGAGCTCTGCTGTCCTCGGTCCGGGTCGAGCTTCTCCGGGACACTGCGGTTTCGTCTCAGGTCGTCACGGTTTCGGGCGGCAGTGAGCACACGCTCCTCTCGCCCACCTACACGATCCTTCCCAAGTCCACGGCCGCGTTCGACCTCCCGGCCGGTACTCGTCTGCCGGTTTCCGGGAGCGACTCGTCTACCGGATCCGGTGGCGGCTCCTCGACCACTTCGGCCACCGCCGCCTCCCGCGAGGAGGTGGTCAAGAAGCTCCAGCGGGCCCTGATCGCGGCCGGTCACTCGGTCGGTTCGGCCGGGGCCGACGGCAAGTACGGCAAGAACACCCACAATGCGCTCAAGGCGTGGACGGTCTCTGTGGGTGGCACCTTCCCGTCCAGCGTTCCGCTCGCCAAGCTGGGCTTCACGGCCTCTACCGAGGCCAATGTCGTCATTGACGTGGTGAACCGCTACATCGCTTCACAGTCGAGTCGAGCCTCCGACGACGACGGTGACGGTGGACATGGCGGTGGGTCCGGCGGCGGCACGCAGTTCCTGCCCTACGAGGAGGAGAAGGCGGGTCTTGGAACGCTCGGGTGGGCCCTGATCAGTGGTGGTGTGATCGCGGCTCTGTACTTCGGTTATCGGCACTTCTCGGGCAAGAAGTCGAAGGGCGGGACCGGCGGACTCCGGGGTCTGGGGTGGATCGACCGTGATCGTGCGGGTAACGTCCGGCTCGACACGCACGAACTCAGTCTGTGGGTCGACAACGACGAGGGCCTCTACAACTGGTGGAAGGGGTCGCGGCAGTCCAAGTCGGCATTCATCCGGGAGAACCGGGACGAACTGAAGCGTCTCATCCAGGCTCAATTGGATCGCAAGCCTGCCCGCAGTCTGTATGGACTGAACGGGCTTCAGGGTCTGGGCAAGGTTCGGTTCTCCAGTCGAAAGGGTCGCACGTTCACCTACGGCAATCCGCAAGTGTACCTGTTCGGTTAGCCGAAGGAGTCAATCCAGATGGAGATGCGCGTGGAAAATCCAGGGGTCCTTGGGGCGTGGTTGACCGTTCGCGGCATCAATCCGTCGTTGGCGGCTCCGCTGGTGTCGCTCCTGCCGACGCTGGTCCCGAACGCGATGTACGGCTACTCGCCCGCCCTGACGCAGTGGGTTCCGTTCCTGCTGTCGTCTAGCGGTGCGATCATCGAGTTCAACTCGGCGGCCATCCTGACCGCGTTGCAGAACGTCGTGGATGGGGTGGACACCTCGAACGATCTGCTGACCGGTGTCCGGGCCGACCTGACGTTGCTCACTTCGGCTGTCGGGACCCAGGACCGGGAGATCACCGGCGACGTGGTGAACTCCGCCGGACGCAAGTTCGTCGGCATTGACGCTGGAGCCTACATCATCACGGGCGTCACCACGATCACCTTCACAGGTGTCAATCTGGCCGGTCGCACCCCGTTCGTCTACGACGTGACGACCGGTCAGGAGCGTCGGATCACGAGCATCGTGGACCCGGCCGGAGCGGTTGTCGGTACGATCACTCTGCTGGATCCTCTGCGGGCCACGACCGACACGATCTTGATCCCGTTCCAGTCGGTGCCGCACGCCTACGAGATGCTGACGGACGCGAACCGGGTTCGGCGTGTGGACCCCGAGTGGGCGCACTACGTCGCGCCAGTCAACTTCCTGTCGCAGGCTGTCGTCGAAGCAAACGGAACTGTGGGCGACATCGACATCCCGGTGATCGACTACGGGCGTTTCGGGTTCACCATCTACTGGACTGGAGCGTCGGCGATTCGGACCTACTCGTGGGACATCTTCGGGAAGATCCAGACGAGCGCGTATCCGGCCACCATCGCATACTTCAACATCAACTCCTGGTTCCAGTTGACCTCCGGGTCGTCCGCGTTGGGGACCGCTGCACTGGTCGGTGGAATTGTGGCGCGGTGTCAGGATCCGCTGCCGTTCTCGGAGATCCGGGTGCGAAGGACAGTTGCGGGCGTGGACGCCGGTAACGCGACGACGCTCGATTGCTGGTACACCCTGATGAACGGTGTGAGGTAGGATCATGTCCATCTTCTTCGCTGACGAGATGACTGTCGAGGAACCGAAGGCTCCACCGGAGCCTGCCCAGGCGGACTACGAGAAGGCCCTGGCGTCGGTGTCGGTCGGAAAGGCGGCCGACCTGCTGATGATCTCGGCGGTGCTCGGCAAGCCGGTCGGCACCGTCTACGAGATGGCGGATCTCTGCCGGAAGATCGAGCCGACGGTTCTGCGGATGCTGGCCGAGGACGCGGACGACGTGATGGTTCTGGACTGGATCGTCGGGGCGGTTCCCGATTGGTTCCCTTCCGAAAAGTTCTTGGCGATCATGCAGGAGCATGCCGGTGGGTCGTTCGCTGATCTGACGACCGCGGCCAAGCAAGTCGTCGACAAAGCGAAGGTCCAGCCCATCGGTGACGGTAAGCTCGGAGGGGGCAAGGAGATCGCACCGTGACGACAGGCAACGTCAAGCAGGCACGCTACGCCTGGACGGACATCGCCGGGCCGCCGCTTGGACGGTTCGCGGCGGGCACCTACTACTTCCCGATGACCGGGTACGTTTCCCCGGCGACGGTGTACGGCGACCAGTACATCGACATGGACGGGTTCGATCACCTGTCGATCCTGATCCGGCTCACAGCCGGTGCGGCGGACACGCTCACGGCGACTGTGGAGTCGGATGACGGGACGACCGCCACCTTCGAGTGGGACGATTCGCTCGGGTCGTACGACTCGACGACGAACACCTACAACGCCAGCTACGCGGTCACGAACGGGACGATCCGGGCGCACCTGCACCTGGACGACTGCAACGGCAAGCGGTTTCGCCTGAAGCTGGTGGTGGTGGGTGGGGCCTCGAATGCGGGCGTCGTGACGTTCCGCAAGACGAAGAAGTAGCATGACTACGCAGAACGTCAGCACCCAACGTGAGACCTTCTCGAACCTGACCCCTACGGCCACCTCGTTCTTCTACCCGTCGGGTACCGGGTACGTCGACATGTCGGGGTTCGACCATCTGGAGGTTCGGTTCCGGCTGGTCAGCAATGACGTGAACAACACGCTCACGCTGACGGTCGAGTCGGATGATGGGGTGACTAACACCTTCGAGTGGGACGAGACGCAGGGCTGCTGGAACTGGAACACTGGGGTCTACGGAACGGCCAGTTTCGTCGCCAACAACACGACGACTCGCGGGCGGTTGCTGCTTCAGAACGCCAACTCGGCGCGTATCCGGGTGCGGGTGTACGTTGTTCTGGCGGCTGCTGCGGCGAACAGCGGGGTCGTCGAGTTCCGCAAGATCAAGGAGTAGTCGGATGCGCGGTATTCCACAACAGATCCCGTGGAGTTCGACTGGGAAGAACCCCATGTACCGCTTCTTCGACGAGTTCGACGGGAATGTGTTGTCGCCGCCGTGGTCGCTTACTTCCGGCACGGTCACGTTTCAGGATGCCGCTCGGGGCGTGATTCTCCTGGCCGCTGACGCGGGAGCGGCCACACAGATCGACTTCGTGCGGACGATCTTCTACCGGGCCGCTTCTCCCGTGTTCGAGTTGAACTGCTACACCACTACGATTGCCAAGGGCTGCGAAATGACCTTCAACGACAACGCAGGAGGGCATCGGACGTGGGGCATCACGTTCGACCCCGCAGCTTCTGCGAACTGGCGGTTGACGTGCAAGAATGGTGGAGGGGCAATCGTTCATACCGTTTCCACGACCCCGGTTGTGGCGTCGACGTGGTACAAACTGCGGTGCTGGCTTTCCGGGGCGGTCGGGGCGCAGACGGCCAACCTGACGATCAACGGGGTGGACCTGACCCAGTATTCGGCGGTACAGCCCGACCCTGATCTGTCGGCGTTCCATCTGTGGCAGGACAATGGTGCGGCAGGCGGTACGGGTCTGTTTGTGGACTGGCTCGGCATCGAGGCCGATTTCAGCAAGACCCCGGCATAGGAGCCTCTAGATGCAAGGCGGCGGCGAACCTCGGGTGGATCAACGGACGACGAACGGACTGTTGGGTGTCTCCAACAGCGCCGCGTACCGTATCCACGAGATTGAGCGCCACTTCCACGGGCGGGAGCGGTGGTTCGGCAAGCTCGCTGTGCAGACCGCGACCGACTGGGCCGACGACAACATCGCTACGCCGTTCGTGGCGATTTCCGGCAACAACGCCTACGGTACGGACCCGGGTGACGAGGCACAGGTCATCGGGACCGCCGACGCAACCATCAGTTTCTTCGCTGGGCTGCACGAGTACGAGGGCTAGATGCGCGGTAGTGACCCCCGCTCCTGGTACACACAGATCGCTCTTCGAACCCTCGGAGACAAGATCACGCCGTGGGCCAAGACGGGCTACAACATCGACGTAGGCACCTCGTCCGAGGATATGTGGACCTACGGAGGAACCTACGTTTGGCCCACGGCGGGCGGAATGCAGATGGAGTGCGTGTCCTCGGGCGCGCAGGACACCGGAGCCGGAACCGGCGTGCAGCAGGTTCGTATCGCCTATCTGACGCCTACCTACACCGAGGCGTCGGAAATCGTCACCTTGAGCGGGGCGACCCCGGTTCCGACCACGGCGACCAACATCTTCCGCATCCAGTCCTTCCGTGCGTACCGGGTCGGTGGAAACGCCGTCGCTGCCGGGAACATCGACGTGCGGATGATCGGTGGCGCGGCCACGGTCTACTCGCGGATTAGCCCCAACTTCACGCGGGCACGGAATGACTGCTGGACCGTTCCGGCGGGAAAGACGCTGTACGTCACGTCCTTGGCCTTCAGCAGCGGGTCGGCGGCGGGCAACAAGAACGTGCTGTTCACCACGCGGGCAACCTACGACGATACCTGCGGGTGTGTGCTGACTCCCGGTACGTTCTTCATGGCGTATCACGAGATCCAATCCCAGGACAACTCGTTCGTGCGGGAAATCGAGATTCCGACGCGCCTCCCGGCGACGGTGGACATCAAGGTGTCTGCGGTATCCGATTCGGCGGGTGCGATGTGCTCCTCGGTGTTGCGCGGCTTCCTGGTGACGCAGTAGGGGTGGTGTGGTATGGGTACTCCGTTTGGGATCATCGAACGCACGGCATTCAAGGCGCTGGCCCGGCTGATGACGAATCTGGACGCCTCGAACCGGCTGCGGTGCGCGGTGGAGTCGGTGCCGACCATCGCTACGGTGACGACGGTCACGACCGTCACGACCTGTGCGACCGTGACCAACATCGCCAACTGGGGGACCGGGGTCAACGCGCAGTCCTACTCGCAACAGCAGGCCAACTTGGGATACTGTAGCGGCTACCGCCGCAATCTGGTGGTGACGTAACATGCCGATCACGAACAACAACCTCCCCCTGATCGACCTCCCCATGTGGGAAATCCTGCAACCGCTTCCCACGGCTTCGGCGGTCGGTGTGTGTGCGTGCAACGATCTGCGCGGAACCGGCCAGTACGTCTACATCCTGATCTCGGCCACCTCGTTCTGGCGCTACTGCACGCGGTCGAACACCTACCAGCAACTTGCCAGTCCCCCCGGCGGCACGCTCGGTGCGGGCACCGCCATGATCTACGACCCGTCCCGCAACTACGTTTGGGCGCTGATCACGAGCGGGACCGGCGCTCCGACGTGGCAATACTACGACACGGCGACGAATACCTGGACCGCGCGGTCGGTAGTGAACCTCCCGGCGACCTTCGGCACGGATGGGGCACTGGCACATACCTGCACGACCTACAACGTGGCCGGGAACGACGACTACATCTACCTGATCGGCAATGCGGCGACGACCCTGTACCGCTTCTCGGTCACCGGCAACTCGTGGATCGCCACGCTGACGGCTTCGACCGGCACGTCCGGGGCGGGGTGCTCCTTTCACTGGATGCCTGCCTGGAACACGGATCGGATCGTCCGCGTGCGGGGGACGGCGAGCGCCACGGTGGACTACTACTCCATCGTCGGCAACTCGTGGTCGGGCATCACCTACCTTCCGGCCACGGAAACGCAGACCACGGGCACCATCGCAGTCGAGGGTCCGGTGGACACCGCTTCGCACATTTGGATTGAGAAGGACACCACGGGCCGGATCTACAAGCTGGACTTGGCGACTTCGACGCTGACCCCGTTTGTGACACAGTACCTTGTGACGGGTGGGGCAGCGCACGTCGGGGACCGGCTGTTCTATCAGAAGTCCACAGACGGCATCGAGTACATCTACTACGGGCTGCACACGAGCACGGCGATGCTGCGAACGCCGCTGATTCCTGGGGTGTAGGATGACGGTGCCTTCGACCATCGCGGATCTGCCGAACGAGGAGTGGCGTTGGGTCGTCGGCTACGAGGGCCGATACCAAGTGTCCAACATGGGGCGGGTGCGGTCGTTTAGGATCATCAACGGTGGGCGAGATCAGAGAGGACGTAAGACGGTTCGTCTGATCGTTGACGGGAAAGGCAAAACTTACCTAGTACATCGGCTAGTGGCAATTGCCTTCTTTGGTCCTCGCCCGGGCAACTCTGTGATACGCCACTTGGATGGAAACATCTGGAACAACACCGAGGCGAACCTTCGCTACGGTACACAGAAAGAGAACATTGCCGACGAGATCATCCGAGGTACGTTCTGTGGCAAGATCCAGGCCCCGGCACCCAAAGAGCGTCCTGTTGATGAGTCAAAGGAAACGTGGCGTATGGCTCTTTCGTGCGGAATCGAAGCGTCGTCTGAAGGTCGGATCAGAAAGACTACCCTCATTGGAAGTGGCAAGAACGTGGATGGATACGCGATGACGGGTCTTGTATCAGAGGACGGCATTTCGTATGCTCCTGTCCATCGTTTGGTTGCTGCTGCGTTCTTGGGACCTCGCCCGGTAGGCTATGTTATTCGACACCTGGACGGTGACAAGTCCAACAACACGGTATTGAATCTCGCATACGGGACAGTCGCAGAAAATGCCGCAGATGAAGTACGAAACGGGCGTACTAGCCCGCTGGTCAAAGCAAGTTCCCGCCGGAGGCTGACTATCGAACAGGTGCGGCAGATTCGAGAACGGCGGGCCTCCGGTGATCGTAATTGCGAGGTAGCGAAATCACTGGGCGTCAGTAGGGAACTGATCAGTTCTGTGGGAAACGGACGATCTTGGACTATACGAGAAGCGGGTATTGCGACACCAATGGCTAGGCGCACAGGCGAACAGCACCACGCACACAAGTTGACTGCTGCCTCTGTGGTCGAAATCCTGCGGGCTAGGCAAAGTGGCGTTAGCCTGCTAAAGCTGGCACGAACGTACAAGGTCAGTAAGCCCGCCATCCTTTCCATCGTGCAGCGCAAGACGTGGAAGCACGTTGCGGTTGAGAGTGCAGCATGACGGTCCCCAAGACGATAGCTGATCTGTACTCATCGGTGGTCATGTGCTATGATTTTGAGCAAGTCTACTCCTCCGGTGGTGTGCGCTACCTGAAGGACGCGGGTCCATCTGGTTTTGACATGGCATTTCCTGGAGGGGCTGCCGATCCAACTATCGGTGACGGTTTTTTCAGTTATTCCGGGGCGCAGTACCTCTCCTTGCCTGCGGGGCAACTGGCGCGGTTCTACTCGAAGATGCCGGTGGGGCAGTACGCCTTCCTGATGACGCACTCTATCAGAGGTGGATACCTGTTTTCGTGCTTCTCCGCCATACTCGGAAACAACTTCGGAATGGCGCTTGGTCCAAGGGAGTCCACTTTCGCCCACTACAACCTCGTCGGTACGGCTGCCGCCCCGAGTGTTGTTGTTGCCGTAACACCCGATGTGTACCCAACGTCTGTGGCATTCACGGTCGAGTCTACCCCAAAGGCAATTCGACAAAGTGCTATCAGGACGGTTTCGTGGACGGTAGGCGCGTACGCCGGATGCGTCTACGATACGACCGCGATCCCAAGAATTAGCGGACATCCGTCAGGGGCTTTCCCGTTGAGTGCTGGATCGCTTGTCTACTACCTCTGCCTCCTCGACACGAACGGTTGGTCGCTGGACTACGCCACGATGTCGGTGTTGAGCAAACTCTTGCGCGACGGCAAGAAACCGTTTACCGGGAGGGCGCTGTGACCGCCGCCTTTGACGCGATGGTGCGGAAGGCGACCTGGGCCGCTTTCGCGCAGCCCCCGCAGGTTGTGGGCGCGGTCCCCCTCATGCCCGACTCGGGTCCGCATGGACTCCATGGGACCATCGTCAACGCGGCGGCACCCGCCTACACGTTTGCCCGCAATCCCAAGGGCCAGGGCTACTACGGACTCGACGGTGCGGACGACCGCGTGGAACTGCCGGTTCGGTTCTACGACGACGCGCCCGACACGCCTGCGGGTACGACCACGGGCTTCACGTTCGTTCTCCACGCCCGGCACCGGAATGCGGTCGTCAACGACGTGCTGTTCGACTGCCGGAACGCCGCTGGGAACCGTGGGTTCTACCTGCAATACTCGGCACTGACCCGATTGCAGATCATCGGCTACCAAGCCGCAGGCGTGCAGTATTCCGCGACCGAAGCGACGGACACCTCTTACACGTCAAAGACGTGGTGTACGGTGTTCGCGGTGGACACGGCGAGCGGCGCGTCCCGGATCTGGACCAACGGGGTGTACCACGTCGGAACGTGGGCGGGAGCGGCCACGCGGACGACCTACGATCCGGCGGCGGTCCCGACGCTGGGGTCCGTGGTGGGCGGCGGGTCGAACGCGGAGATTGACGTGTACGGGGCGGCAATCTTCCCGTGGCCGTTCGCGCGGACGGACGCGGAAACGATCTGGCGCATGTGCCTGGACGGGGTGCTGTGATGGCAGGCCGGACCCTCAAGCAACTGCTCGACGCGGCGACGTTCAGAAACGAGTATTGGCTGGGCACATACCAGGATCTCTCGCCCACGAAGCGAACCATGACTAATCCGTTCGTGTGCAAGTTCGCTCGCGTTGGCAATTCGGTGGCGATCTGTAGCCGCAAGAACGGGGAGATCCGCACTAGCGGAAACGTTGCGTGCGTGGTAGATCCAACCACAACCTACACACTAGAGATGCTGACGACTACAGTCAACGGCATGTATATGATCTATCAAGTGTCTGGTGGCGGGATTGACGCAGGTATCAGTGGAGGGCAGGCGTTCCTTCGGTCGAATGCTGGTGGGGCCGCTGTTCGAGCCATAACATTTGGCTCTGGGCTATCCGACAACAAGGAACGGCATCTGCTCGTGTCCTTTAGTCCGCAAACGCCGACAGGTAAGGCGTGGATTTCAGGTGTTCCGGTGTCCTGTGCGTTCACTAATACCGGGGTTCCCGCCGTCTGTGCGGACACGGTTCTCTACCTGATTGATGCTAACCGCAACAGCCTAGTGAACTGTAAGCTGATCCGATTCTGGGCCGGTGGAGTCGACGACGACGAGGCCGCGACCCTCTACAACGCCTCTCGTTCCTTGGTGACGGGGTAAACCATGACGGTGATTCGCAATCTGTATCCTCGCCCCATCGTCGGTCCCGAGCCGGGGGTGGTCGCCGCCTACGACTTCGACCCGGCGGATCTTGCGTTGGGACGATACACCGACAAGAGCGGGAATGGGGTCGACCTGACGACCAGGGTTGGGGTACCCATCGTCGGGCAGGGTGGTGGATTACTCATCAACGAGGACACAAACTCGTTGTGGCGTGCAGCCGGTGTGCTGGCTGTGGGCAACACAACCCCATCTTACGCTGTAGTGTTAGAGCACGCGGCACTTGACGCCAACACCCGCTGGATGGTTCTGAATGGTGCTGGCGGAGGCCACGGATTGATCAAGGCGGGCGGAAACATCTACTCCACTTTCAACACTGGGGTCGGGACGCACCTAGTCGGCAACTGGTCGAACAGGGGTCCATATCGTGTTGGGTATGGCTACGCGGGCGGCTTCTTCACGACCTTGGTGAACGGTCGAGTTGTCGGTGGTCCTACTGCCGTGGTTCCTACTGCTCCTGCGGGCGTGTTTGAGATCGGTCGACATGGAACTTATAGGGCTGTGAAGGCGAGTAACTCTCCCACATGGACGGCAGTCACCGAACGCGCTTCCTACGTCCGCGACTTCGCCAAGCAGGTGCTTTTCCACTGGAAGCCGGATGACGACGGCGAGGGTGGTATTGCCACCGGTCAGACCGGACATGGTTGGTACGCCCCGGTAGGCGGTGCCGGACTCAGCCACGTCTGGCGCACCGATCTGTCGGAGCCAAACGGTGGTCATCTCGCCCTGACCGGCGACACCGGCTCGATGGCCCGCGTCTGCTTCGACTTCGGTCGTCCGTTCTTCGGGTCGTGGCTGATCACCTACGAGGCCCGCAACCCGGTGTTCGGTGGCGACAACCCCCGCATCGGATTCCACGCGACTCGTGGTGGTGACTTCACCCTTGCCGGGTCCGGCTCCTACTGGCTGGACATGGGCGACACAGGTGGCGGCTGGTGGCGTACCCGTGCCTACCGCGACAACTCTCTGGCCATCGGCGGAGGCGTCGACGTGGACACCCCCTCGATTGCCGCCAACTACCACTGCGCGGCTCTGCTGACCCGCACCGTGACCGGCGACTTCCGGGTCTACACGTTCGTCCGCGAGTTCAACCAGTGGTACTGGCGGCTCGCCGCCGTCGGCAACGACGTGACGTACTTGTCGACCAACTTCATCAGCATCGCCCCTCGGGGATCGTACATCACGAGCCTGACCTACACGCAGGGCGAGATCACGCCCCATGAATTGGATATGCGTCTGTGACCCGGAACGGCCACAGTGGTATTGAGAGTGTAACCAGTTCTGTGCTATACTGATGCCGCCGTCGAATGGGCGGCGAGAGGAGTTGACGGATGCTGCGACCTGGAATCAATAAGAATCCCGTGGACATCGTTGCGACCCTGCCGGTGCCCGCGACTGCCGGAATGTGCATGGTGACGGACCCCCGAGGCACGTCTCCGTACATCTACTTCCTGTTCTCGGCCACTTCCTTCTGGCGTCTGGACACGACCGGCTGGACGTGGCAGCAGTTGGCCTCTCCGACGGCCGCGATCATGACCGCCTTCGGGGCCGGGACCTGTATGACGATGGATGTGTCGGGTGGGACCATCTACGCCTTCGGCCCGGGAGCCGGTGGTGGCGATGACGCCTGGACGGCTCGGTACACCATCGCTACGGACACCTGGGCGGCTATGGACGCCACGGGCGACATGGACGCTCTGTTGGGCGCGACGTGGGCCTCGGATGGGGTTCTGGTTCACCCCTGCACGAGTCTGTCGCCTGACGTTCCCGCCATCGGGGCCATTCCGGCCAACGACTACCTGCTCCTGACGGGCAATGCGGGTCTGGTGACGTACGTCTACCAGATCAGCACGGATGCCTGGACCGCTCCGCTGCTGGCCCGTCCGTTCGTGGTTGGCGCGGGCACCACGGCTTCATGGCTGTGGGGCTACTCGGCCAATCGGGTGTACGGTCAGGACGCGGGCGGAACGGCTCCCTCCAGGTACTACAACATCACGGCGAACACCTGGAACAACGTCACTCCGGTTCCGGCTCTGACGACTCTCCCGAACACCGGGACCTGTGCTATCTCGTCCTGCTGTGGATCGCTCCAGTACCTGCATCTGAACGCGACCGGAACGATTCTCCAGTTCAACCCGGCGACCTCGGAAGTGACCCCTCTGGCGACTCTGTACGGGCCCGAAGGGGCGGCTACGGCCGGTAGCAAGCTGGCGGCCTACAAGGTCGGCGACCGTGAGTTTCTGCTGGCGATGCTCCAGAGTACGACTCAGCTTCAGCGGGTCCAGATCATCCGGTAACCGGATGTGGGTTAGTGAAGGTTAGGCGAGTACATCATGTCCACGGTTAGTACGGCCCGCGATTGGTTGAACGTCTGGCACACAGACGTTGAACAGTGGCGGGGCAACGCCCAAGCGGGCATGATCGCCTACCGGATCGCAGCCGAGACGGGATGTGATCCTCTTGCGGTCGCTTCGGACCCTCGTCTGATCGAATGCGGCTGGGCCCAGGCTCCTCTGGAAGTCGCCTACAAGCGAGGAGCGGACCCGTTCGACCAGCAGACGGCCGTGTGGCTCGCCTGCTGGATGGAGCATACAGCCGCCACCAAGTGGGTATCGATAGAGCCCGGGATCGCAGCCCGTCCTCGGGACATTATGTACGTCGCGGCCCTCGACTACAGTGTCGGGGGCCCGGCGGTCAAGCGCCTGCTGGTCCTGGCAGGAATGCACGGAACCGTAGGCGAGTCGTACGAGGAGCGGATCCGGTGGGTCGTGGACAACGTGGATCTGGACCTTCCCCGGAATCACGCCTACTGGCCTCGTCAAGGCGGAGCCAAGGTCAAGCAGCGGGTCTACAAGAAGTCGGTCTGGTGTGACGAAGCCGAGAAGGTCAGTCCGACCGTGAGCAGCAACACGGTTCCACCGCCGTCTGAACTACCAGAAGGCTGCTTGCCGTTTCCTGTCGAGTTGGTGAACCCTGCTCGGGTCGTGGCGAACCGGTCCAGCACGACCGACGAGTGCAAAGCCGCCTGGAAGGCGGTTCGAGCGTACGCGAAACGTACGCGGACTCTGTTGAAGACACCGATGCCGTCACTGACCTTCCGAGCGGTGAACATCTGGCGTCGAATGGTCAGCGGCCCGCGAGGCGGGTAGAGAGAGAGTACCATGAAACTGCGTCCTATCGGATCCAACATGAACGAGGTCGAGATCGGCGGGGCTACGGTCCTGTTCTCGTATCAGACGGCCGTGGCGGCTCGGGTCGGTGGCAAGTTCTACCGGACCAGTCGACACTACTCCAACACGACCTCCAAGCACATCAACAAGTGGCTGGCAGGCGTGCATGCCGAGACCGTTCCGCCGGAGTTCTTCACTCAACTGACTTGTCAGTGTGGGGTGTGATCGCTGTCTGATCCCCCCAACGGTCCCACCCACTAACGTCCGAACCTCTTGCGAACAACTCGATACGCGGTCGGTTGCCGCATAGCTCGACGATCAGATCCCGGAACACGGCGGGCTTCTCCGAGTGGGCCCCACGAGGTGCCAGGACCAACTGATGCTGCCGCTGGGTCTTGATCGGGAACGGGCGGCCGATGCGGTTCGTAGTCCCCACCAGCACCAGTTCGGTCACTGGCTTGACGAACGTGGCCGGGACGCCCGCAGGTCCGAACGGCTTGCCGTCGGCTCGGGTCTTGACCCATATGTAGGCCACGCCCCGGTAGTGCAGACCCCAGTTCTCCAGGGTGTGGACAGCATCCGGTAGGCGCGAACAGGTAGCCCACAAGAACACGGCCGACCGCTTGGCCAGGATCTCCCGGACCGGGACCTGGGCGATCTCCTCCAGGCTCATCAGCTTGTAGTGCTTACCGGCGGCAGCCATCTTGTTGGGGTCCCCGGTGAACGGCCAAGGAGGGTCAGCTAACACGATGTCGTAGGGTCCAGACTGGGCGAGCCTGTCGAGCGAGACGATCATGGATCCGTGGATGCGGAAAGCTCGGTGGGCTTGTTCATGTCACTGAAGATCCGGGCCCACATCTTCGTGGCCCGCTGGGTGGGCACTCGGTAGGTCACCTTCCGCTCGCCACACTGAATCACCGCCCCGGCCGGAATCATGTAGGTCATGCCTAGGATCATCTCACACCCACACGCGGGCGCGGGAGAGTCCGGGACGATCACCACGATGGTCGGGAACGCCGGGCCATCCTGGGCCTGCACGACCAGCATCTGCATTCGGCCGGTGAACGTACCGTTGCCGGTGGAGATGACCGTTCGGCCTCCCTTCCTCAAGTTTAGACCCAGGACCTTGGCAACCTTGCGCGAGATGATCGTGGCGGTCGCCCCGGTGTCGTAAATGGCGGCCAACTCGATCCCCTGCTCGGCACTGTCCTCGGGCCACACCCGGACCCGTCCGATCAGGCAGTCCCAGGTTCGGGGGTCCGGGTGGTCGAGGTTGTCTCTGGTCGGCATCGGAGCCATGACGGTGCGGTCGATGCACGCCGCCTCCAAATTGGTCTGATCTGCCAGGGTCCCGGTCGGAACCGGCTCGCATGACACAGGTGTCGTTTCGGACTTGGCGGGCTTCTTACGCACTAGGTCCTCCGTTACCCCTTTGAGGGGCAGGTCTACCGACCGGGGATGATGAGCTTGGGCTTCCGAACCTGCTGGATCGCGCGGGCCGCGTTCTGACGGATCTCCTGGACCTTCGGGTCCGTGAGTGCCGACTGGAACATGAGGTTGGCGGCCGACAGGAACCGCTCGGGAGTGGCGTCGGGCGAGAGTGCCACGAACCGGGCGGCCGAGAACGTGAGTGCGATAGACATGGCCGTCATCTCGATGTCCCCGGGATGGGTCCCGAGGTTCTGCGCGATCAGGGCGTTGAACTGACGGACGTAGTTCTGGATGGCGAGGTTCAGTTCCTCCGGCACGCCCGGAAGCATCACGTTCGGTCCGCCGTCGTTCTCGGACGCGGCATCCTCAGCCGCATCGGTTGCATCAGCCGCATCTTCCGCGTGAGTGGTGGGAGACGCGGCTACCCCGTCCGGGATCGTGTCTCCCATCCGGGTCCCAGTGGGCCCGGAGGAGCTTCGCTTGTCTCGGACTTCGGTCATGTTACCGCCCCTTGCCCTTCGCCTTGCGACCGGCCGACTTGACCGCGCGCTTCGCGGACTTCGTGGCCTTCGCCAGCTTCTTGACCGAGGTCTTGGTGCTCTTGATCGCCTGCGACAGCTTCACCGACGCCTTGATCACAGGCTTGGCGGTCGGCTTGGTAGTGGACTTCACTGCCTTCACCGTCTTCACCGTCTTGGCAGCCTTCGGCTCGGCCTTCTTGTAGGTCCGATACAGCCAATCACGCGCCGCCGGGAGGCCCTTCTTCTCCTTGATGATCTGCACCATCGCCTTGGCCTTGACCCGCTGGGCGGGCGGCACGACGTGGAGCAGATGCGCCGCGATCTGTCCGCCGACGATCTTGTTCGGTGGGGTCGTCTTGTGAGGAACAGGGGTGTGCATCTGGACCGGCTTGTGGGGCTTGACCTTCGGCGGGGTCAGCTTGCGAGCGTGGTCGCCGGTTGCCTCCTCGATGGCGCAACCGCATTCGCCGTTCAGGGTATGACACACATCGGGAACGATCTGCCCGTCCGCGGTCAGATGGTCCAGTTCGATCTGCAACTCGATGATGCGAGCCTTGCGGGCCTCGACCACCGCCTGGATGTCGTGCTTGCCGAAGTTGCCGCGCTTCCACAGGGAATCCAGAAGCCACTCCGCGCTAATCCCTTCGGGAAGTTCCAGGTCGCTCTTGTGCATTGTGCCTCTCCATCCGGGCCGCACTAGCCAATCAACGCGATCAGTCTCCGGTGCGCCCATAGCACCCTACCTTACACCTGCGTACAGTACGAGTCAAGGAATCCGGCGTTGACTTTTCGGGGTCGACGCTACTTTTGCGGGTTCGTGGGCGGGGTCACAGCCGGGTTCTCACCGAACAGGTCGTCGATGACCGACATGGCTTTCCGCTGGCGCTCGGGCGAGACGTGCAGGTAGTAGCGCGTGGTCGTGGCCGAGTCCCGGTGACCCAACGTAGCCTGGATCGCGTTCACGTCCGTCCCGGCATCGAGCAGCTTGCACGCCAGGGCATGTCTGAATTTATGGGGTCTGGCGTACTCGACCCCGACTTCCTTGCAGACCGCTGCCAGCATAGCGGTGAGCTTCTTGTAGGCGGATGCCTCGTTGTCGGCCAACAGGTCGCATAGGATGTTCCAGTTCGGCAGGTTCAGCAGCCCGACAAGCGCCTCGCGGACAGTCTGCGACGGAGCCCAGGTCCGCTTCCCGCCCGACTTCTGGGTGATGTAGACGAACTGGACCCCTCGGACTATCGCCTGCGCGGTTGCCCGAGGGATGAGCATGATGTCGTGAAAGCGTAGACCCGAGGTCGTCAGGATCAGCAGCAGCCCCCGGTTGGGCTCGGGTTGCCGCCGGGCGGCCGACACGATCCGGGTCCATTCGTCGGTCGGAACCGGCATCGTCTCCTCCCGGTGGTAGTTAGGGGTGGGGAGCTTACCCGCCTGGACGTGGAAGTCGGTCCCTTTCCAGCCGTCCCAGGCTTTGAGGGCTCCGAGGGCGATTCCCCGGGCGGACGAGGACTGAGCCCCCCGGACAGGGGCGAGCATGTCCCCGGCCCGCAAGGCGGCCCGAATCGCCCCGACGTAGTTGCGGATCGTGAGCGGCGACATGCCGTGAGGCGGGCGAAGCGTTTGCAGGTACGCGACGTACGGCGTAAGCACGTCGTTCAGGGTTCGGTCGTCCGGCGGTCGGCTCGGTTGCTTTGGTGCGGCCATAACGTCCTCCAGGGGCCCAGACAGCGTGTCTAGCCCGACTATCCGATTGTAGCGCAGAAACGGTGAGAAAGCAACAAGTGGTCTTGTTGGAGGAAGAAAGCATGTATACATGCTACTTTTTTCACAAGCAGTTTCACAGGGTTGCGCGACAGTCCTAGATTCTTGACTCCGGCGTCTCGACGGTATACCCTTGGAGCATGACTGATCCACGGAAACGGCTAGTTCGGCACCACATCAGCCTCACCTTCGACCAGCACACTCGGGATGTTCTCGACACACTGGCCGAGCAATACGGGTTCCGGCACCCTAACGGGACCCCTCGGGACGCCGAGATGATCCGTGTTCTGCTGGTGGGGGTGATCACCGAAGGGAACGAGCCGGAGGTCCGACTGGCCTACGCTCTCTACAGCAACAGTGTGCTCGATCTGTCCGGTCATTTTGCCGGGCTGGTTGGCAACCTGAGAGCCGACATCGGCCGCATGGCCGGACGCCTAGCCGAAACTGGACGGATTGAGCCCGAGCAGCAGCCCCCGTATGAAGGCTCCGGCGAGAAGTGGAGCCGCAACCGGGTCTACTTGACGGTCGACGACTGGCTCCGGGCCAACCTCGAACGGATGTTCGACCGCGCCGACTATGCTCCCCTGCTCGAACCTCCGAGCGGGGGTCGTCATGTGCCCGATCTTCAGCTTGTCCGACAGATGCTCCGCAGTGCCGTCATTCACATCGACCGCCATCGCCCGTTGGTGCAGGCGTATTCGACGACTATCGATGCGATCAAGGACTCGGTTGCTCGTGCTATGGCCACGGAACAGGCTCGCCTTGCGACGTTGCTGTCCCGAATTGGGCAGTAGCCCGCAGCAAAATGCCCTGAAACAAGCCCTTCTCGACCTCTAGCCTCCCCGAGCCACATCGTCGTCACCCTATAGCCCATCGAACCGACCGCCGGGCCCCAGATCCGGGCTCTCGAACCCCCTGAGTCGACATGATCACCACCTTTCACCGCCCGCCGGGAGGTCGATTTCCGTGTAGGTTGGTGTGGGTATTCTGCTTTTCTTGCACCGTAACCTAGCGGAACCACAAGCGAATAAAAAAAGTTGCAGAAAAGTGAAAAAGTTGTGAATCGTGCCTGCTAGCGCGGGTCTAAACAGGTGCGATTGGGAAACGCCACCGAGGGTGGCTGGAAGGAAGGGAGAGCAACATGAGGATCAACGAGACGGAGAACGGCAAGTTCGTGGTGATGGGAGCGGACGGGAAGCGGCTGTCGGGCCTGTGCCTGAGCCGCAAGGCGGCCGAGGCGAAGCTGAACGCTCTGCTGGCCGGGATGGTGAGCCGGGCGAGCGCGAACCTCGCCCGGGTGATCGCCTGTGGGGCGCTTCGCTCCCGGGCGGCCAAGCAGCGGTTCGAGCGGCGGGTCTCCGAGGCCCGCAAGCTCCGCGAGGCCGTGATGGATCGCGTGATCGACATCGCCAACCGCGAGGTCAAGGGCAGCTAGACCGCCCTGTCCGCGGAGCCGGACCTGCGGGTCCGGCCCAACGACGGTCCGAGTCGGGCCGAGAGGAGGAGAGGGAAATGTACATCACGACGAACACCACGGTCGGCAACTGCTTCGGGTACTCCGGGAGGGTCAAGGTCCCGGAAGGGAAGTGGGCGGTCGTCGAGAACGACGAGTACACCGACGGCGGATACGGCCCGATCATCCTCGGCAAGGTGTACGACTCCGAGGCCGACGCCCGGATCGCCATGAACGAGATCGAGACCGATCTGCTGGTGAAGGGGTAGGACCATGCTGACGCACGACGCATACATGGTCTGGGCAGAGTGGCTCCCGGGCAACCCGCCGCCTTACGAGTGGCGGCGCGAGAACCCCGGGGATCTCGAAGCGGTGGTCGATCACTGGCTTTGCAAGCCTGATCTGATCCAGAAGATCGGAGCGCGCCAAACGCTCCGCGAGAAGGTTCGGACGGCGATGCTGATCTGCCTCCGTATCGCAGACCGCAGCGAGGCAGAGTCGCTGTCCGGGTGGTCGTGGTCCATCATCGTGAACTATGCCAGCATGCTACCCGGATACAAGTCCGATGAGCTTCAAGTTGCAGTCATCAACTTCCGCAACGCGGAACAGCTTGTCGCCCGAAAGGCGACCAAGGTGGGGCCGTAACATGACCGAGAGCAACCCCAACAGCAACCCCAACACGGGCCTCAGGGCCCTCCACGACGAGATCGGCCGGTTCTTCGCCTTCGTGAACGGCCGTCACTTCGATAGCCTCCTCCCGGAGCCGGTCTACGCCTGGGAGCCGCAGCCGCGCAACGGGCATCGGCTCGGGCACTTCGCGCCCCAGTCCTGGCGCGAGTGGATCGGCGACGACACGAAGGTCCGGGACGAGATCGTCCTGTACTCCGACCTGTGCTTCAAGGCGGGCATGGGACAGGTGCTCCAGACTCTGGCACACGAGATGTGCCACCTCGCCGACGCCGAGGAGCGGCGCGCGAACGGCAAGAAGATGCCGAAGGACAGCGCGGCGTGGCACGGCAAGCGGTTCCGCGAGATCATGGCCCGGATCGGCCTCAAGGCCGAGGGGCCGAAGGGCATCACCTCGCCGATGCCCGCGTTCGAGGCGATGGTCGCCGAGTTCAGTCCGAGGGTGGAAGGCATCCCGTTCCGCACGCAGAACGGCGGTAGCGGGGAAGCCAAAGTCGGCAAGATGAAGAAGTGGTCGTGCCCGTGCGGCGTCAACGTGCGGGTCGGCGCGGCCGAGTTCGCGGCCACCTGCAACCTGTGCGGCGGCGAGTTCACGCTTCAGGAGGTGTGAGATGCGTGCAAAGTGGGAGATCGCCCCGGAGGATCAGGGGCAGATCATTGAAGTTGCGTGGTGCGCTGTCGGACAGTACGGCATGGTGCAGCGCGCCGTCGACCGGAGCACCGTGCCGCACGAGGTGAGATACTGGCTGCACGGGTGGTGCAGCGACATCGCGGACGAGGTCGACGTCGACGTTCAGAACGGGAGCCCGCTCGGGAGGCTGGTCGACGAGGAGGGCACGGAGATCGACCACGCCCGCCTCGGCCAACTGTTGAACGACTGATCCGGGGCGCTGGAGGAGGTGGACGATGGAAAAGTATTTCGCAATCGTTACTTTCGGGTGCGCCCGGCCCCGGAGGGTGTTTGCCTCGCGCGAAGCGGCGACGGCGGGCCGGTGGGCATGGGCACGGGGGGATGCGAGCGGGAGGCGGTGGTCGAGTTCTCGCATCTACGCCTACGGCACGCGCAAGGATGCACTAAAGGCCGACATTTCGGACGTTCCCGGAAAGCGCGGATGCTTGGAGGTGAACGAATGAACCCGATCAACAGGCTCGTTTCGGTGGACGATGTGATGGAGTTGCACCCGTGCTACGACCGGGCACGGGTGGAGTCGCTGTGGGGCAAGCGCAAGCGCCTGCGACTCTCCGAGATCGCGGGATTGGACATCCCGCCCGAGGATCGGATTTGGGCGATTGTGCGGTTGGTGGACCGCAAGACGTGGGTCCGCTTCGCTCTGGCCTGCGCGAGGCGGGTGCTGCCGCTGTTCGAGCGGAAGCGCCCCGGCGACAAGCGCCCCCGCGAGTGCTGCGATACGGTGGGTCTGTGGCTTCGCAGACGTGCGACGGACGAGCAGGCCCGCGCCGCCGCTGCCAACGCCTTCGCCGCTGCCAACGACGCCGACGCCGCCTTCGCCGCCGCCGCCCGCGCCGCCGCGCCGCCCGAGGTGCGCGCCGCCCTCGGCAACGCCGCCTTCGCCGGGTCGGCCGCCGCCTACGCCGCCGACGCCGCCACCGACCAAATCGCCGCCTCCTCCGCCGCGTCCGCCGGCGCGGCCGCCGCCTACGCCGCCGACGCTACCGACGCCCGCACGCAAGAGCGGGACGCGCAAATCCGGTGGTGGCGCAAGACTCTGAAGGAGGTTTAGACTCCACAGATCGAAAAAAAAATGCCGGAAAACTTGACAAGTCAGGTTCCGGTGTGGTAGAGAGGGAGCGAGAGCCAAGCTACGCGGTGCGTGGCTTGAACATGGAGGAGAGCATGACCGAGAAGATCGAGCTACCCGTGTCCCGTCCCGTGCTCGTGGCTGCAACGACGACCATCGGCACCAGCCGCGAAGCTCTGCGCTCGTGGTTGGTCGAGAATGGGATCCATGTGCGGTCGTACGACGACCAGCACGTTTGGGAGATCGTCCACAAGCTCCGCGGCGACCTCCGCCGGATGGTGCGGGACGCGGGGTACTTCAAGTTCGCGTGCAAGCTGCACAACCGGCTCGACTGCCCGGTGTGCGCCTGTCCGACCTGTCACGCGCCGTCGGGCTGCTCGTGCGGGACGCGGCGGATCCGGGACTACAACGACCGAGGTCCGTCGCTGCCCCGGAAGCGCGACGGGATCCGCCGAGTGGGAATCGAGGCGGAAGTGATGGTGCGGAGCAGCAACCTCCAGAAGCTGCTGGAGAGCTACCCGTACTGCCACTACGACGGATCGCTGGGTGGCGGAGGCGCGGAGGCCAAGCTGGTCGGCTACGCCGACCGGCTCCACGAACTCGCCGAAATCTCGAAGCTGATCTTCGAGACCGACGGCGTGGGCACGGCGGACTGTTGCGGGCTCCACGTCCACGTCGAGCGGGACCCGGATGCCGACCCGCTGACGGGGATCGTCAACCGGTGGCTGGACTCCCAGGATCGCATCTACAAGGCGTTTCCGTCCCGGCGCAACAACCACTACTGCAAGGCCGTCGATACCGGACTGCGGGACCGCTCCGTCAACTCCCTGTCCGACTACCTGTCGGACCACTACTCCGCTCTCTCCCTGAGCAGAAAGCACCCCACCTACGAGATCCGGGTCCACGGCGGCTCGTCCTCGTGGGCCGTAGTCGGCTGCTGGGCCGACTGGTGCGCGAAGCTGGTGGAGCGCGAGCCTTCGCTCGTCGGGGAGCAGTACCTGAAGGCCCGCGAGGCGTCCCAGGCCCGGCGCGGCGATCTTCGCCCTTACCCTTGGGCGTGGCGGCGCGTCGTCGAGCGTCACGGGAAGCGCGTCGGCGTGCGGAAGGCCCTGGAGGACGTGGCCAAGGGGGTGTTCGGCAAGTTCGCGGACCCCGTGACGCTGCTCGACGCGGCCAAGCACGCCAAGGTGTCGATCTGGCGTGACGAGGCCGAGGAGAAGGCCGCCCGGGATGCGGGCGACATCCCCCCGTTCGCGGACCCGAATGCTCCGCCTGCTCCACCGGTTGCCGAACCGGTGGCGGAATAGGGAGGCAAACCGATGTGCCGCCAAGCATGGTTTCCTCCCAAGGCTGGCCGGGATCTGGAGCAACTGGAGAAGTTCCTCCGTCACCACGAGATCGTCGGAGGGTCGGCGGGGTGCGGCTACGGCATCGGTCCCGCCGGGCGTACCGGTGAGTGGACCGTCCAGAAGAGCCTGGAACTCAAGATCGCGGATGTCGCGCAAGCCATCTACTCTCGGCCCAGCAGCTACTGGGCCGCGTTCCACTGTCGCCGTCGTGATCCCGGCATCTCTGGCGGGCTCGTGAACTCTCTGATGTGCCACCCGCACGTCGCAGGCGGGGACGGCGATCCCCGGGTCGTCTTGACCCATAACGGGACGTGGCGGGAGTGGGAGCGGGTCCGCCGGGAACGCGCCCTGGGGGACGATCTGCCGAGCGACTCGGCCGTCCTGGCCACCCTGATCTCGAAGATCGGGCTCCGGCAGGCCCTCGCCGAAGTGAGCGAGACGATCCTGGTGGCCATGCAGGACCCCAACGCCAAGTGGCAGGTCTATGCGAACGTCGGCTCCCACTGGGGGGCCCCGCTCGTGCGACTGGCCAACGGCACCATCGCTACGGGCGGCTGCACGGGACTGCCCGAGTACGAGGTGGTGACGAACCTCGATTCGGGTCTGTACCGGCTCAACGCCACCCGGCCCGTGCGGGTCAAGCTGACCCCCGATTCCACCAACGACGACGCCGACTGCGGCGTGGAGGTTTAGACTCATGTGTCGTCAAGCATGGTTCCCCCCGACCGCCGCTCGTGACCCGAAGACTCTGGCGGCCTACTTCAGACGCCTGGAGCGTTCCTGCGGAGGTCACGGGACGGGTGTGGGATACGTCGTCCCCGAAACACCCGACCTGCGGTCGGGGCTCTCAATGTGGCGCGGACTGCACATCGACCTCGAAGCCGCAGCGAACTGGGTCGCCTCACGTCCCGCCAGCGCCTGGGGGATCTACCACACCCGGCTGGTGTCCGCCGGGACCCGCGGGGAGGAAGGTTGCCATCCCCACTACTTCAAGGCTCGTCATCACCGCGATCACGCCGTGTGCCTGCTCACCCACAACGGGACGTGGGGCGGATGGGACGCGGCGCAGTTGGTGTGCAAGGTCGACTTTCCGAGCGATTCGGCCATGATGTCGTGGCTGATCGCTGACCGAGGCTGGCAGATCGCCGCGAAGCTCGACCAGACGATCATCGCGGCCTTCCGCGATCACGACGACAAGAAATGGACCTTGCGGGCCTGGAAGGGGAGCTTCCCGCTCGTGAAGCTGGCCAACGGCGGGATCGCCAGCGAGGGGTCGTTCGGCGAGTTCGAGGCCGTCTTCAACCTGATGTCCGGCGATCACGATCTGGCCGCACCTCGGGTCTACAAGATCCCGCAAGTCGAGACGGTCTCGCGGCGACATGCTCGTCGTGGGCCCAAGCTCGCCAAGCTCGCCAATCTCGTCGGTATGTACGAAGAAGGTACCATGACCGACGATGAGTTCCTGGCGTGGCTGGACCACCTCGGTTACCCGAACAACCAGATCACCGGACGCGAGCCGGATCGCGCCGCCCCGGCTGTCTGTCAGACCCAATCCCGGTCCGAAGCCGGGACCGAACATCCCGACCACGCCGTCAACGCCGACGAGGAGCGGCGGTGGGAAGAGTGGTGGATGCGGAGCGAGCGTGAGCGCATGCTCCGTCAGGTGGCCACCTACCGGGAAGAGGACCCCGAAGGGTCCGAGGAGATCGAGGTCGTCGTGGACTCCGACGCGGACGAGGACACCCAGCCCGGGATCGACACTCGCGTCCTGGATGCGCGTCTCGACAGCCGGGGACAGATGTACCTGACCGACCGACCGGATCGGATGCTTTCGCAAGGACGCAACATCGCGCCCGTGAAGGTGGCGACCGCGACAGTCTGCGGGCGAGGGGCCAAGCGAAACGACACCCCCGAAGGGAGCAACTGATCATGTGCCGTCAAGCGTGGTTCCCGCCCGAAGCGGCGCGTGATGTGAAGTCCCTGGTGACGTTCCTGCTCAAGCTCGAATCGTCCGCCGGAGGCGACGGAAACGGGGCTGGCTGGGTGGATGTGGCCCGGCCCGAACGGTGCCCCCGAGTGATCAAGGGCACTACGGTATCGGTGGTGGACGCTGCGCGGCTGCTCATCCGGCGACCTGCCGGGGCGTGGGGCATCTTCCACACCCGACTGACCAGTGTCGGCCTCAAGGACTCGATGGGGTGTCATCCGCACTCCGAGACCCGAAACGGACGGATGGTGCTCCTGACCCACAACGGGACGTGGACGGAGCTTCGCAACGACACCTATGCCTACCTGCTGAAAATCTACCCCAACGACAGCGCGGCCCTCGCCGGGTTCATCGCGCACAACGGGTGGGCCAAGGTGGTGGACTGGGCGAACCAGACGATCTGTGCGGCCATCCGCGAAGAGGGCAAGTGGTCCCTGCGGGCGTGGCGCAACACCCTCCCGCTCGTGCTGCTCAAGAATGGGACGGTGGCCAGCGAGGACGGTGAGGGCGAGTACGATCTGAAGGGCTGGCTCAAGTCGGGCGACCATGACCTCACCAAGCCCGAGTTCCACCCCGCCGGGGTCTCGACCTCGTACGCCTACGGTTCGGGGAAGTCGTCCCCGACACCGGTCTACTCGAAACACAACGACGACTACAGTCCGTACTCCCAGTACGACAGCAACGACAGCTACTGGTGTCGCGGCTCGGGCTGGACCAAGCCGGGGCTGCGCCGGAAGATCCGGGACGCGGTGTCGGGCAAGACTTACGACTCGATGGAAGAGTTCGTGAAGGACCAGCAGGATCAGCACGACCCGCAGGATCCACAGGACGATGCCCAGCCCGAATCGCCGGATTCGGTTCAGCCCTAGCGAAGGGAAGGAGCGTTACAATGACCGAAGCCAAGACCGAAGTCAAGAAGTCGAAGTCGAAGCAGAGCCTGCTCGCGTCGAAGAGCAAGAAGCCCGAGAGCAAGGCCGCGCCGGACAAGACCTTCGAGCACACGACGGTAGCGTTCTCGCACTTTCCCGGGCTCTCCGAAGAGGTCCGGCGTGTGCAGATCCGTAGCGACGTGGCCGGAAAGGCACGCGGGTACGGAAAGGACTGGTGCGTCAACAACCAGCACCTGTTCTCGGATCTGAACTTCCAGTGGTTGAAGACGACCAAGGCTTCTCTGGGGGCCAAAGGCTGGCTGCGAGCCCTGAAACAGAGCATCTTCTCCAACTTCGCGGGCTACAGCGAGCGCCCAACCGGTTCGCACAATCCGGCGCACACGGAGATGCGACGTGCGGTTGCGTACCTGCTGTCCGCGCTGCTGCTCGAAGATCCGGTCACTGCGATCCGCCTGCTCCCGATCCTGCGTGGATACCGGGCGTGTGGAAGTGGCATCTCGACGCGAATCGAGGTGTGGGCTGCCAAGATCGGATGTCTCGAAGTCGACGGCCAGAAGGTGGTTCGGAGTCCGGGTTCGTTCTCGATCCGGTGCCCTGACACGGAACGCCTCTTCCAGGTCATGTCCCGGCCCGACAAGCCCACCGATCAGGCGGTTACGGTGCTGGAGGTGACCAACCTCGACCAGTCTCTGTCTCCGGTGCTGCTGGCCTGCATGGAGGATCCGCGAGCGCGAAAGCTCGTCCTCAAGAACCTGTCCCGCTTCCGCGCCGCTGCCGGTACGCAGTACACACCCCCGGAAGCGGACGACAACGACGACGAGGACGATGACGACATGCCGACCGAACGTGAAGTGCCGCCTCGTAGTGCGGTGGAGCGATACCGTACTCTGGTCGGGCTCTTCGACCGCCTGGACCAGGAGACGCCCCTGACCGGGGACCTCCGAAACCACGCCAAGCGGGTCGTCCAGGCTTGGCGAGAGATGACCCGCAACAGCGGCTAGCAGACCCGAGGGCAGGAGTCTAAACCGATGTGCAGACAAGTATGGTTTCCACCGAACGCCGGGCGCGAGTATGTCAACCTCCTGAAGTACCTCACTCACCTCAAGGACTTGGGTGGCGGGCACGGGATGGGCGTCGGGTTCGGTCCGAATGACGCCGAAGGCGACTGGACGGTGCGCCGCGGGCTGGACCTGACTCCTGAAGGGTGCGCGCGGGTCCTGGTCGACCGCCCGGAGAAATACTGGGGGGCCTTCCATTGCCGTCGGGCCTCTACCGGACTGACCACGAGCAACAACTCGTGCCACCCGCACACCGCTGAAGGTCGAGCACAGGTCGTCTTGACCCACAACGGGACGTGGCTGGGGTGGAAAGAGGCGGCCCTCGGACTCGGCAAGGTGGGGCTGACAAGCGACTCGGCCGTCCTGGCCGAACTGATCGCAGCCCACGGCTGGTTCCTGGTCGCGGCGAACATCGACCAGACGATCATGGCGGCAGTGAAGGACGAAGGGGCGCGATTCTGGCGTCTCCGCGCCCACGTCGGGCATGCTCCACTGCTCGCCCTGTACGGCGGCGCGATTGCCACCTCGGCCATGCTGACGGGACACCACGACTACCAGCCGCGCGCCAAGCTCGACAAGGGAGCGCATCTGCTGTCGGATGTCCGCACCTCTCCCTTGTCCGTCGGATCTCTGGTCAGTGAGGATGCCCACGACCGGGCGCAGGCCATCCGGGACGAGGCCAACTCGCGCCTCGAACGGATCATCGCCGGACATCATGCCGGTCATCACATCGGCTCCGACTCGGGCTCCGGCTACACGGTCCGCGACAAGCGGGCAAGTGGGTCCGGTGTCTGCGAAGTCCGGCGAGGCGGCAAGAAGTGGCGCAAAGAGGCCGGAAATGTGGTGTCGATCTCCGGTGCCGAGATCACGTCCACGTCCACCACCACGACCACGCGCACCATGTCCACCGGCCCGGCGGAGGCCCCGGCCTCGCCGGTCACGAAGGACGACGGGTTCTTCATCCTGGCCAAGAACGGCGGCTGGCGGTGGCGTCCGACGACCCGTTTGGCCCGAACCATCCTGGCGCTGACCGGCCTGACCCCGAAAGAGGTCACGGTAACGCCCCTCAAAGAAGGGACCGCCGACGCGAACGAGGCTGAACTGGACATCCCCGTGACCCTGGACGATCAGAACCCGACCGGAAACAAGCCGACGTGTCAGGCGTAGGAGTAGCCAGACGATGATGTACTCGCAGCAGTATCTCAATCGCCGCCGGGCGTGGGTCTCCTACTGGATGTACAAGGCCGCCCTGGAGGACATCCTCTCCGCAGTGCAGATCCGATACGGTTCCGGTGCGGCGGTGCAGGTCAAAGAACATCTACTGAAGCCGTACCTGGACAGCGTAGAGAGTTTGTGGCTGTGGTCGACCAACCGTTTCTCGTCGGTCTTGTCGGTGATGCCGCACCGCCCGGAGGACAGCCCTCTGCGTGAACCCGGCGATCCGGGTGCCACGACCGAAATCGTGACTGCTTGCCAGTCGCGGCTGCGAGCCCGTGACATGAATTTGCTGGGCTGGATCCGAGAGGGCCTCGAAGCCTGGATCTCGATTTCGAGAGTTGAGAGAGAAGAGCCTGCCCCACTGTCCGACTACTCAATCACCCGCGAGACGATTCTCCGCGGTTGCGTGAAAATCGCGGGTCTCCTGGGCGTCTGCCCCGAAGACGATCCGGTCGCGTGGGGTGCGACGGGACCTCGAAACTTGAACCTCAGTTCTGGTGCTAAACAGGCTGTCCTGGCGTTGACGCACCTGCTAGGCCGTCCCATCGACCGCGAGCAGATCCACGGCGGCGTACGGGTGCTGCTGGATGTTCTGTCCCAGTTTACCAACATGATCGACTACCAGCTTCGGATCGAGGACTTCAACACACCCGACGCCTGGAACAACGACGACTACCGTGCCGCGATTCTGGCCGTTTGGGAAGCTATCGACCAGCAGGCCAAGCTGGTCAGTCTGGGGGGTCTCGTCTTCCGTTCAATCGATGCGCTCAGACAACTCCAGATGTCCGCGGTCAATGCTGGTGCTCGGATACCCGACCCGGACGTGTCCTTCAATCGATGCTTCCTTCCCGAGCGGACTCTGCTAGGAACCGATATCGGCAGTGCTCGATCTCGTATGAGTGCGTACGTTCGACGGATGAGCGTGCTGTCCCGGCTGGCCCGCGAACTCTCGTGGCTACACGAGACCCAGGTTGTCGTACCGCTGGCAGCCTCGATGTCGATACACTCTTCCACTCACAGCGTCCTGGCGGATCTCGAATCGATAATCGAGGAGTCCATCGACGGCAATATGCACCGCGCAAACCTGGACGGTCGCGTCCGAGTCCGCGATCACTACTACGATGATCGGTTCCGCTACCCAACGCTGCCGTTGAGAACCGACGAGACTGGCACACGGGACCACAAAACTCGCGTACTGATCAACCAGTTCTCGATGCACCTGACAAACCTTCGGGACGCGGCCTTGCGCGGTGGGACCGATATGTGCAGTCGGGATCAGGTCTGCATCAGCATCCAGAAGATGATCGCCCCTGTGCTGGAGTTGGAATCGATCCTCCGCTCGGAAGCCGAGCAGACGGACCAGACATACATCACTGCGTACGCCCGGATGCTTTACGGGCTCTACCTGGAAAGCGACTACGATACCAGCGAGATCCACCAGCTAGTCGACCTGATCCGGGAAGGGCTGGCCCCGACTCCTCCTCCCGAGCCCCCGACACCGATCCGGCTGGAGGATCCGACCGACCGCCCGGAGCCCGCGATCTCCGGCGACGGAATCCAGTCGGCCGCTCGCCTGTACGAGTGGTTGGTCACAAAGCACCATCTGACGGTGCGGAACACCCGGGATGTGTGGTCCGCCGTTGCGGGCACGCCGAACGCCACCGAAGCCGCCCGCGCCGTCGGGTATGGGCGATTCGTATGCGCTACCCATCATCACATCCACTGCCCGGTCTGTCACTGCCCGGTCTGCGGCGCACCCGGAGGGTGCAACTGCCAGGGTCGCCGGGTTCGGCGGTACAGCGAAGGCCCGCCCGTCATCGCCGCCCGGCGGGACGCCCGGCGCGTTGGCGTCGAACTGGAAGTCGAGACCTCCTCGATTGAGGCGCTCCAGACTCTGCTGGCCGAGTACCCGTACTGCCACAGCGACTCCACGCTGACCGAGTACGGGGCCGAGGTCAAGATCATCGGCTACTCCGACCGGCTCCATACGTTGGGTCGGCTGGTGACGAGAATCTTCCGGTCCAAGGACATCCACACCAAGCCGAACTGCGGGTTCCACGTTCACGTCGAGCGCCGGACGTTCGACTCGCTGAACGACATTCACGCCCGCTGGCTGGCCATCGAACCGGAGGTGTTCAATCTGTTCCCTAGCCGAGCCCGCAACGAGTTCTGCAAGTCCCTGCGGATCTCGGACATCTCGGACCACCATTCGGTGCTGTCGATGTCCCGGCACGGGACCTGGGAGTTCCGGGTCCACCCCGGCACGGTGTCGTGGGTCGTGGCGGCCTGCTGGGCCGACTGGTGCGTGGGATTCATCGAAGGTCGCAAAGCCGACCTGGGGGCGGCCTACTGGGACGCTCGCAAGGCCACGCGAGCCCTGCTGAACACGCTCAACCCGCCTCAGACGCCGCCACCTCCGCCTCCGGTACAGATCCCGACCGAGCGTAGCGGTGAAGATCCGGTGCCCCCGGATCTCGTACCACTCATGCGTGATCAACCTATGTCCCCTCGCGGCGGGTGGGGCCGTCCAGAGCACCCACGTTTCATTATGATCCCGAACAGCGGAAGCATCGCCCTAACGTACGGGGATCAGCCGAGACACGTCGACGAGACTCTGACTAACTCACCCACCCCCGTTCCGCCTATCGAGGCCCTGCCCATCATCGAGGCCGTACCCAGTGTCGAATATGTCGAATTCCCGCAACCCGACGACCTGAACCACTACATCAACAGAGCCCTGCGCGCCGCCCGTCCGCGTTTCGTCAACAACACGGAGACCGGTCGGGTGCGGGCTCCGCGCCTTGCCAACCGCCCGCAGGACATGGAGGCCCGAGGCAAGATCGAGAAGTCCACGCACCCGTGGGCTTGGCGGTTGGCGGTGCATCAGGTCAACCAGCGTGTCCAGCAGAAGCAGGTGATCAAGGCCATCCAGGACGGGGTGTTCAGAGAGTTCGAGGACGAGAAGCGGGTCCTGGAGGCCAAGGACAAGGTGCTGGCGATGCACGCCGAGGCCCAGCAGGTCCTGCGGCAGTAGCCGTCTCGACCTGCGTCAGTTCATGACACGAACCGGGCTCTCAGGACTGCTAGTTTAGACTCTGGTCGGTCTTGCGGGAACGGGTAAACAGAGTCGGAGACGGGGCCGAGCCGGGAACCCGGTCCCCGCCGTTCGAGCCGGACGACGCGGACTTCGCGCGCTTGACCTCGGCGTACCGATCCCGGAGGATCTGGACGATCCTCTCGGACTTGGCTCTCGGCACGCCGCAGTGCTCGGTCATCTTGTCGAGCGAATAGGTCTGGAGCATCTCGCTGGTGATCAACAGCACCAAGAGCCTGTCGAACAGGTCTTCGGGGGAGATGAGCCCACCACCCGGCAACCCGTCCACAAACTCCGCGCCGATCTTCTGGAACAGGGCCGACGCCGAGGACATGGCTGTGTCCAGGTCGTCCATCGTTTCGGGCAGCTTCTTCTCGTCGGACTTCGCGTCAGTCACTCTCGAACTCCTCTCTGGCTATGTCCGCAGGTCTATCGAACCGGGCTCTTCCGACACGTCTCGGAGGTCGTACTCAACTAGCTCCAGCATCGCGCGAGCCTTGGAACCCCGCTCGAACTCGAACCGGCTGAACGGCTCGTCGGTGTCATCGAACACAGTCAGTTCTTCGCCGTCCCAGTCGGCACGGACGAAACCCAGAGCCCGCAGGCTATCAACGTGTCCCCGGTTCAGGTTCAGCATCCCAACAGAGCCCCAGGATCCGGCTTCACGGCATGTCCGCTGTCAGTGCCGCCCTCGATGGAGATCCAGGCGATCTTGCCGACTCGGGCCAGGAACCGTTTTGCTCCGGCCGCCCCCTTCGGAGAAGTTCGGGTCAACGCATCCCGGATCACGAACAGGCTCTGAATGGCGTCCTCGTGACGAAGCCGCTCGGTCTCGAAATGGGACACCGTACCGAACACCGCAGGCTCCGTCTGACGGCCGGTCAGGGCGATGATGTCCCGGTCGATGTTTCGCAGGTCCTCGTGGTGGCGTTCCACGGCCTTCAGGGTCCAGATGTACTCGACGAACACCTGGACGTACAGGTCCAGGAAGTCGCTCATGCTCACGCCGTCGCGCTGGGCCTCTTCCAACGCCGAATCGCGCAACCGGTCCAGGGTGATCTCAGTCCTCGTCACGCTCATCCTCCGTCTCCGCCGCTTCAACGTCCGCTTCTGCCCTAGCCCGGCACTCCGGCACATCCGCCGCGTCAGGCTGCTCACAGACGTACGTCCAGGCTCGCTCGTAGATCGCCCGGACTCGGCTAGTATACCCTTCCCAGGCGTCTCCGCTACGTCGACCCGTGTTGTACATGCCGATCCAGTTCCAGGGGGAGGACTCGCAATCCTCGGTGTCCTCTTCCACCTCGCACTGGTAGTCGCGGTTCTCGGCGAGCGCCAAGGCGGCCAACGAGGTGTTCACCCTCGGCTGCTCGACCAGCACCCGACGCTGCCGGGAGCTACTCGGAAGAACGTCCCCGGTGGCCGGGACCACTCGACCGGACCGGATCTCCCGACCGCGAAGCTGGAAGGTCCCGACCTCGCCGTGAGCGCACCGGTCGACCCGCAGGTACGCCGGGGTGTCCTCCAGGATCAGGGCCAGCATCATGCCGGTCCGGGTCCCGCCGTTGCGGGTGAAGGTGATCCACTCCCGATGCGCGTCCTCGTCGACCACCTGCCGGTCGGTTACCCGTTCCGCCGACAGGGTGATGACGCAGAAGTCGCCGGGAGCAAAGGAGGATTCCTTCTCGCCGACCGCCACGAGCAACATCGGGTCGCCGATAGCCCCCAGGGACCGGCATTCCCCGTCCTCGCACACTTCCTGAATCCTGGCGGACTCTTCCACGATGTATCCGGCCATTTCCTCGGCCCAGGCCCGTCCCTGGTCCCGCGCGGCCTCGCAGACCTCGCGCGCCTTGTCGGTGGCGAACACACGCTCGCAGGCGTCGTCTCGCCATTCGGGGTGTAGTCCTAGAATAGCCAATGTGATCAGTTGTACTACCGTCATGGGACCCTACCATATCACACCGTCGGTCCCAAGTCAAGAAGTTGGTGTGCAACCGCGTACCACACCGACGTACCGACGAATACATCAGATCACGACCGAGTAGGTCTTGACACACCACCGCCACCGGGCCTACAATCTAGAGCATGACGAACAGAGACCCGAGAAAGATCAGCGTGGACCTCCCCGGCAGCATGGTGGACGAGTTGCACCGTGAGTCTAAACGACAAGATCGGAGCGTCTCGAAGCTCCTTCAGATGGCGTGGGGACGGTCCAAGGACACGATCCGGGCCTACACCCCAGTTGAGGCACCCGAAGCTCCCGAAGCTCCGCCGACACTGCCGCCTGGGCCATCGCAACCGGCCACCGGAGCCCCTACGAGCCCCGCAGAGCCGCCCGAAACGTCAGCGCAGCAGTAGGACACCGCCCGCCAGTCCGAGCCCAATCCAGGCCCAAAGCGGCATCGAGAACGGAGCCTTTCCAGGCCCGTTCCACTTGGCAAGCGTCGAGTTGATCCACGGAATGGAGGGGGCGACGGCCGAGAACCGGTCCTCGCCTACACAGGAGTCGTCACCTTGGGAGACCGTGCCCACGATACGGACTGATCCGTCCGTCTCGGTGACCAGAGCGGGACCACCGGAGTCGCCGAAGCACAGACCGTGAGAGCCGTCACCGTTCACACCGAACTCGACCCCCGGGACCACGCTGGATACCTGCTCGGATAGCCAGTATCGGGTGGTCTGGGCGTCTGCACCAGCCGCCGTGAGACCGTAGCCCGCGGCCTCCACGTCCTCGCCTAGTCCGGGGAGCCGGGCCCCCAGGGGCAGCACGGTTCCGGGCATGGAGCGGTCAAGACGGACCAGACGGTGATCCATGCGGGTGGTGGACCAGTCGGGGTTGGCGGACGAATCCGCGACCTCGGCGGTGCTCACCGACCGCGAGGCGTCTGCTCCGCAACGGACCGTGTGGCCCGGTTGGACTTCGCAGTGCGCGGCCGTCAGGACGGCCCAAGGGGTGATTCGGGTGCCGGTGCAGTAGACGGTGCCCGTCGGGTCCACGAGGGCCACGAGGGCATTCTGCTGATCGGGTGTGAGAGGGATTCCAGGTGACGTTGACCCCCGGACGATCTTGCTGAGCCCGGAGAGGTTGACGTACACCGTGTGAGCCCTTCCTGGGGGGGGGGAGGGAGCGGCTTGGCCGCTCCCGACTAGACGACCTCTTGGTCCGTCAGACTAACGGCTGCGGACGCAGCGGCCGGTCCGCTTCGACCGATGCTTGCCAGCGCCGCAACGCTTGCGACCGGCGAGGCCACGAAGGCCACAACGACTGGTGAACTGACCCTTGCGATTACGACAACGACGCGCCATGTTTCTCTACTCCTCGTTTCTCGACTCGTTCGATCCCCACCGACACACCATTGCGTCAGGCGGGAGCAACAACGGAACGAGTATACCACACTTCACTCCTCCCCCGTCAAGAGGGTTACCACTCTTCCTTCCGCCACCGCTGTTCCTGTTTGCGGCCCTTCTTGCCGGTATGAGGTCGAGTCGGTCGATGCGGAACGTCCTTGCGAACCCGCTTGAACGCCTCGTACCGCTCCGACTTGTCGTCCTGGCGGACCATTTCGCGCAGGCGCGACTCCAGAGAGCCAAGGCCGACCAGACCCCGACGGACGCTACGAACCGGTCGCTGCTCGGCCTGGAGACGCCAGTGACGTTCCAGCACGATCTTGGCCAGCGTACCGAGATCCATAGTGGCCACATCCCGGTGGCCAGCCTCCCACACGTCAACCATGCCGGAGCAGCGGTCCACCTCGATCATGAGCTTGAGGGTTCCGCCCCCGGACGTGAACCGGTTAGTGAGGACGTTACGGAACCGGATCTTGCAACGCTTCATCGGAGCAATACCTCTCTCGGTCACTTACCGAGGACGCACAGAAGCCGAAGCGGTCGCCAAGTAACGCGACCAGTCGGCGTCACGCAGGTTGACGACCCCGGCCGGACCGTAGACATCATACACACTGGTTCGGTACAGCAACACATACCCCGGAAGGGTAGCAGGAATCGCAGTCCTGGACGTTCGTCGGAATGACGCCGCCCGAGGAACGAAACGGCGCTCGTTTCGGTTGAGAGTTAGCGGTTCCTCACCAACGTACGGAGACTGCCGCGCAGGGACCACTCGATACGGAACCACCGTAGCATACTGTCCACCGTCCCGTTCGGCGCGCACCGACACCACCGCCAGATCATACTCTCCGAAGACTGTATCGGATTCAGTCGTCTCGGCAGACGTAGGCATAGGTGTCAAAGACGCCCCAAGACCCATGAGCCCTTCCAGGATCGCGTAGCTTGTGTTCGTGTACATTCCTCTCACCCGTTTCAGCTACGGCACTTCGGCCGTTTCAAGGAGACCCCCCCCGGAGAGGGTAGGAAGAATCTCGTACCACTAGCTCACTTGCCCTTCAACTTGCACTGATCCTCGATGTCGTACCGGACCATTCCGATGTCGGCATCGAGTAGCTCGATCTCCGGGCCGCGACAACCCGGAAGCCGATGGGCCATCGTAGCCATCCGGTCCGCCGCCTTCAGCGCCCGCGAAGCGGAAGCGCAACTACCTCGATCCGCGAAACGCTCGGCACTCCGCAGATACGCAGTGGCCATCAACACGGCCTCGGCCGCGGTTTTCGGCTTGTAGTTGCCCTTCTTCATCGTCGAAGTCCTACAGTCCGCACCCGCAACCGAGTTCGCCCTTCCGCAGTTCCTTCTTCCAGGACTTGCGGCTCTTGCGGACCTTCTTGAATCGAGGAGTGCCCGAACGAGACGACCGCCAAGTGCGGCCACTGAGACCACTCAGTCCGCCCGTACCGCTCTTGCTGGAGCCTCGCCGGGTGTAGAGCCAGTAGCCCACACCCGCGACGGCCACGATACCGAGAATCCACCACAGAGCGTTGGACTTCTTCTCCTCGGGGGCCAGACCTTCGCCCGCCGGAGGAGTCGTGTCCTCGCCAGCGTTCTCGTCCATCGTCGGATTGGGGTCGCCGATCCCGGTAGCCGGATCCTCGTCGGTGTCCGCCACGTCATCGGAGGCCGGAACGCCGCACTGTGCCCAGCCACCACGTCGCTCGACGAACTCCACCCAGCCCTTGTGAATGTCGGACACGTCCTGCTGCGTCAGGCCGAGAGTGCCCTGCAACCACATCGCGTACACCGCCGGACCACTCTGTTCGAGAGTGGCAGCCGCCGGGACCGAAGGAGTCTGCTGGCGAGCGGCCGACACGGCCTTGCGGAGCGCAAGGTGGGTGTCGCAACCGTACAGCTTGTCCACAGGCCCGCCGTAGAACGCGGCCTCTCCCAGGATCTTCTGGAGTGCCCCAACGCCCGCGTGGGCAGTCAACGGAATACGGTCAGTCATCGTCGTGTTCCTTTCTCTCTACCAATTCAACGGCCAAATCTGATCTCAACGGCCAAATCTGATCCACGCAGACCACTCTCAATTGCCGCCCGAGTCATGGCCTGCCATCGCTCCTTGAACGCCTGGAACGTCCCGTACGTCTTGACTTCACAGGTCTTGGGGTTGAACTTGCGGATCGTGTACTTCCGCTTCTCACCCGGGGCCTGCTCGGAAGTCACGAAGAAGATCCCCTTCGGACCGTGAATCGGATGTGCCGACTCGATGCGGGACTTGAAGAACCGCATGGTGTCCCGGTCGAAGAAGTGCTTGCCCTTGCCGGAGTTGCACTTCTTGATCTCGGTCATGTCCCAGTGACGCTTGTACACGGTCATAGCTCCTCTTCCGGGTGGTTGCGGCGGTACTGCGACACCGCACGCTGAACGTCCAGCAGACGCGCGATAATCTGCTTCCCCTTATGCAATGACGGCGCACCCGAAATTTTAGACCTAAGCTCATCTATAGCTTCTTGTGCCTGATCTTCATTCACACAGCGTCCCGACATCGTATACTGGATCAACTCGGTCAAGCCAGCGTCACTACTCGTAGTCACCCGAGCCAGCTTCCGCGCCTGAGCTTTAGTCAGTTCGACACAACCACGCATGCTACATCTCCTCCAGCATTCCAAGACGACGAGCCACGCCCTACTCCGCCTTCCTGAGCTTCTTTACCCACCGTCCTAGCCCATCGAATCGGTCGAGCATCTCTTGTGGAGAATCGAAAGTCTCGTATCTAGACCGTCCTGTATCGTTCCACTCCTCAACTACCAGACGACTGTCCAAGGATGCGTCATGGTCAACACAACCGAGTTTATGTGCTGGCAGCCAGACACGGCCAACACTACGCTTGTTCATTTTCCAGACAGAGAACCAGCAACCTCGCTGTCGAGTCCACCCACGAAGTAGAAGCTCGAACGCCGCACAGCACCCCCGCCAGTCGGACCAATGGTCAGGATTGGCGGAAGCCTGAACCGCGGTCTCCGAACAATTCGGCGACGCCTCTTTGGCCAACAATTTTGTAGCGGCCTCGCAGTGACTGCCGTCGTCATCCAATTCATATATCTTGCCTTTAGGACTAATCCACCGAGCGTAGGAAGGCGAAGGATTAGTCCATCCAAATTGACGAGGCACCTTGCGGTTACGTTTGGACATCAACCTACCCCTTGCACTTCCGGCTGCGAGGACACTTCACGGTGCTGCCGCCGGGACCTGCCCAGAGATACTTGCAGGCCCAGTAGCGGGCCGAGAACAGGTCACGGGCCGAGTCGCAACGATGCCGGGCCCGGAACGACCGGCGGGCCGCCGCAGAGTAGTTGTGACCGTACCCCTTCGCCCCGAAGTGGATCACCTTCGACACACCACCCCGACAAGCGAGCACCATGTACTTCTTGCCGGGACGAGTAGAAGGAATGGGGCGGTTGCAGATCATTCGGTTCGTAGCTCCTAGTAGTGACCCGTCGTCGGAGCCTTGCCCCCGCCGCACTTCCGCAGGACAGATCGGGCCACCAAGTACCAACGACGGAATATACGCTTGTGGTCGTCGCTGTAACCCGGCGAAGTACCGATAACGGCGTACGCCTGGGCTTCGCGGAACGTAGCAGCCCGCAGTTCGCCAAGCGCCTTCTGACATAGCCCCTGGTCCGCGAACTTCGCCGCGTCCTTGAGGAAGATCCTGGACTCGCGCATCAAACGAGCGTACGTCTGATTCGGAGTCTCGTTCCTTCGCATGAGCTTGGACATTGGGGACTACTCCTTCTTGTACTGCCGAGCCACAATTTTGGCCTGCTGCGGTGTCATGGTCCGGGTACGCTGTAGAAGTCCAACGTCTCGCTTCAGCAAGTCCAACAACGCGGCTGAAGCACGAGGACCAAAGCACTTCTTCGCTCTACCATACAGTTTCAACACGTCTTGCTGGTAGTGATCGAAGTTCTCTGGAACAGTCATACCCCAATCAGCCAATTGCTGAACCATCGCATTGTGCCGCCGTTTCAGTGAAACAAGCGAATCATGAATTCGACGGCCACAAGGAGTCTCATAGTCTGTCGCCAACTCGAACAGGGTCGTTGGACGATAACCTCGACGCTTCTTCGGGTGCCTGATTGCGCGTCCTAGACTCATCTGGTTACCCCTTCGCTGACCGGATCGCAGCCGCGACGGCCTTGATACGGTTGATCAGGTGCAAACTCTCGCGCTTGGTCCAGGTGACCCTGCCGGGTGAACGCAAAGCGTCCCGAAGCTCGTCCAGCGCCCGCTCCGCGTACTTGACCGGCACGCAGCGGCCCGCGAACGACGAACTACCGAGAGCGTAGGCCCCGGACCACTGTCCACCGTGCCAATCGAGCAGCTTGAGGGCCTCCGACTTCGACAGGCGGCATTCACCTTTGGGGCAACGCTTCATGGGGTCACCTACTTCCGACACACCCGCCGACGCGGAACCTTCGATTGCTTCGACCACTGACAACCCATCCGCTTCGCCAGCTTGATGGCCTTCCGCTCGATCTTGCATTCGTGCTGCAAGATTGCCCGGCTACGAGCCGCCCGCAGACCTTTGCAGGACGGCAGACCGTCCTCGCAGATGAAGTACCGAGGGCGACCCTTCTCCTTACCGGTACCCTTGGGGTCCAGGAAACACATACTCCGGCCCTCGCGGACCAGTCGCTTGCGGGAAGCGGTACGCTTAGGGGAGCGCCAGAGACCTTTCATGCAGGGGCAAGTCATGACGCACCAATCCCCGACGAAAGGAGCAACAACATACCAATCCCAAGCGTAGCAACACAGCCCGCAACAGCCCCGACACCGGCTGATACTCTGGGGTGACCCAAAGCAAGACCCGTCCCACCGAGAACGATTGCCGGGGTCCACTCGGGTTTGTTCGGCAAAATTGAAGGAAGTTCACCGTGCCAAACATGGCGTGCCAGCCACCAAGCACCAAAAGTGCCTGCACCACCAATCGCAGCCCAAGTTCCGAACGTACCCCAATTCCAATTGGAGTTCTTCTTGGATGTAGCACCCAATCCGTCCAGGAACTCCTCAGACGGACCGGCCGACGACAGAGCGTGTTCCAGGCGGCGAACCTGACCGGCGACCCGACAAGGGGCCCGCTTGGCCAGTTCCAAGTACCGCTCGGCGGTCAGACGGTCGCTGCGGTAGGGCGACTTGGCGAGCTTCACACCACCGGAGATGAGCGTACGGAACCCGGTCGTGCAGTCCTCGGGGTCTCGCAGGTTCAGCGTCCGCTTAGGAGTCTTCCAGTACGTCTTTCGCGCCATGTTCAACTACCCCCTGCCGAGCAACGAGGTCAGTCCATACGCGGCCAACCCGAGAATCCCTAGCAACACGAAGAACGACGCGGGATGGATCTCTCCGACGCCTCCCTCGATGATCTTCTGCAACCGTTCCTCGGTACAGTGGTGTTCCCTGCCCGCACGACCGGAGTCCACATACTCCTTGAGGACCCAACGACGGCCCTTGTCGGTTGCGGTCTGGTCCAGAGTTCTGCCGAGCCAGTTCTTCTGAATGGCGTGATCATCCCCGCACGGAGTGCCGAGACGCCAGTGACCGTGATCCTTCTCGGCAAGCCAGTGCTTGTAGAGAATGGGGCTCGGATCGCTCATCAGTTTCTCCACCGCGGAGCCGTCCCCGCGTAGATCACCAGGAGCGCGAGCAGCGTGAGACCGATCAGCATCGAGCTACCGTCCTCTCGGGCAGCACCGCTGAAGCTGCCGGACTTGCATGTAGCCGAAGATGGCAGTCAGTGCCGCCACACCGAACCCCACGAACGCGGCAATCTTCCACCGCTTCATGGTGGACTCGTTGGCAGCCTGGATCTGGGCCACCCCGTCCACGATACCCGCCGACACGGACTGCTGAATCGTCACCCCGAGAGAGTCGAACGGACTAGTAGGCTCGGGGGCTGACGTTTCGTCGGTCGTCACCGGATCAGTCTTTTCGGGATCCTCGGAAGTCCCGTGAAGCCCTCGGAGACCGTCGAACTGGATTGCCGTGAAGCCGCCCATGTGATTGTGCTCCTATCGGTTGCAATACTTACGGAATGTGGCAACGATCTTGTCTGACTGGTGTAGCAAGTCAGAACTACCCATCTGGCCACAACGGCCCATCAACATGAAAGACGGTTGCCACCCTCCGGTAGCTGCGACGTAACCACGACGACGTTCGCAGTGTCCGCCAGGATAGCACGTCTCAACCTCGATACGTTGATGACTGTTGTAGTAGGGGATGAACTGCTTGGCCAAGCCAACGGAGGAGAACTTGGTTCCGTGACGTGCTTCTCCTCGTTTCAGATACTGGTCGAAGTTGGAATTGGACGACGACCACTGACCCAATCCCCTCAGACCCTTCGTCCCACCACTTCGCCCGCGAGTAGCGGCCCACAGGACCAGCAGAGCAACCGCGCCTGCTCCACCCCAGACCCACGGGTTGGAGAACAGGCTCTTGGTCACGAACGACTCGCGGGACTTCTGCTCCTGCGAAGCCGCGTGACGCAGGAAGTCGAGCTTGAAGGCTGCGAACTGGGCTTCGAGAGCATCGGTCTCCAGCGCATCCAAACCCGCTTCTGTGGTCGGAAGACCGAGAATAGCAAACAGCGGCGCTCGGACACCAACTCCGTTTTGGACGTGCAACAGTTCCAGTCCCAAGCTTCCAGGGGCCTTACCGCTGCCAGTGAGCCCGGCTCCCCACGCAGGGATCTCGGTCGGCTGCTCGTCGCCCTCGATGCTCGTCTCGAACACCCGCCACCATTCCTTGACAGCATCGTAGGTGGTCGGGTCCCACACCCCGGTCTGTTCCACGTTCAGGTACTTCTGAATCCCGAGCAGGTACGTCTTGACCGGGTTGGAGGTCTGAAGGAAGTGGCCCTTGCCGGAGGTGATAAGCCCGCGGCCACCAGTATCCGTGCCGGATTCGACAGCCACCACATGCTCAACAACCTTCTGGATAGCTGCCGTGACAGTCGCGGCTTTGGTTCCAAACAGCGACCTGGACTCGGCATACGTCAAGGTCCCGTACCCGAGGGCCTTGGCGAGATCAGTCAGAGCATCCCAGGAGTCCGGGTCGTCTCCGCAGTACAATAGTTCAGCCACACCCTCTGCAACGCGGCTAGGATTCGCACCCCAGGCAGGTAGAGTAGAGACCCCATCATGGAACGAGGCGTTGAGATCAGACAGTGCAAGGTGAGTGGGTTCGTCCCAGACAGCGGTCAGTTCAGTCCCCAGGAAGTTCTGCAACGCCAGCATCGCAGCCTGAACCGGATTGGGGCTCTCGAACCACAGCTTGGCGGAAGCCGAGCCGCTGAATCCGCGAAGTCCGCGGAACGGTCGGTTGCCCAGGCCCAGGAGTTCGGATTCGGTGATGTTCATGTACGGCATGCTACTCTCTCTCTCTCTACCAATCTTCATTCCCGGACCGGGTGGAGGGAACAGGCGGATTGACATCTACCTGAACCGTGAAGCCCGTTCCCTCCACCCGCCTACTCCTGGTTAGTTGTACATTCCTGGAGTCGAGCCGGACTGCGAAAGCTGCTCTCGAAGTTCCTTCACCTCTTGAGCCACCGCCGCGTCGAACCGAACTTTGGCCTCCGCGTACTCGTCGGGATAGGTCTTAGCAAGCTCGGTCAGTGTGTGTGGCATCGAACGGTCCATGTAGCGAGTCGCTCGCTGCATCATCATGAACTTGAACAATGATTGAACCTTGCTCTGATCCATAGTCGACTCCTACTCGTGCCGCAGGAACGTGCCCTGCGCGGTTCCGATAGCGGCCAGATAGTCGGAGTACAGCGCACGATGAGCAGCCGAACCTGCCGGAACGTAACCAGCCGTAGCGATGCTTCCGTTCGTGATCGCGCCCGCAGCAAGGCCCTGACTCTCGATCCAACTTACACCCGTCGTGTCGCACCAGTGCAGGAAAGAGTTGTTGAGCACCACAACAGACGGACTCGCCACACCCGCCGAGTTGTTGACCCGAATATCACCGATAGTCACCCGAGAACAGTTGTCGATACGGATGTTACCGAGAGCGCCACAGTCGATGCCGCCAGCAACACCTTCCGTTCCGGCCTGAATCGATCCGCCGGGAGCCGCATTGACCGGTGTACCATGCTTCACATCAGCATGGTGATCCGCGAACAGGAACGGAGCAGGAGTGCCATCGGCTCCGTTCTGTGACTTGACCCAAGCATCAGCAGTTCCGCACTGAAGCCGAGAGTTGTAGACGTACACATCACCCGTAGTCTGGGTGTTAGTCGGCTTGTGCGAGAAGGTCCGGTTGCCGGTCATATATCCAGTCGAGCCCGCCAGCAGATGGAGCCAACCCTCTTCACCAGCCCAGTTGGCGTCGTGGCCACCTGTAGCGATCAGTGTTCCACCATCCACTCGGATGCAGACTGCCGTAGCGTCCAACGTCGCGTTGAAACCCTCAATGGAGCTTCCGCCTGTATTGGTTACAGAAACCTTGCCTCCCGGCGTGACATAGATCATCCCGTTCGAGATCGGAACGAACGTGTCCGCGACAGCCAACGCAGGAGCATCAGTAGCCGCATTGATCGCTGCTTGCGTCCAGGTGACAAACGGGCCCACGCCCGACACGCCACTTTCGATAGCACGAACCTGCATCGTGCTACGACATCCCACCAACGCCACGCCACCACCAGACCGCGTAACGATGAATGCGTCACCGTTAGGGGACGCCGGAGACGACTGCCCGAAAGAGCAGAACGCGAAACCGACAGCCGACTGAACCGCCACGTCGATGATACCCTGATTCGGACTCGCCGGACTGTCAAACACCATTCCGAAGATCGATCCGATCACGTTCACGAAACGGCAAGTTGAGGTGTCAGGAGACCCCGCATTCGATGTGCCATACACAAAGAACGTCGGTCCGCCGTATCCGTCGGCAGTTCCAGCGTCGGTCAAACCGATCTGGGTCCAAATCGCCGTCGGGAAGTACCGCGTGACATTCAACACGCTCACCGCCGAACTGTTACAGACAAAGTTGCCGCTGTTGAGGATAGTCAAACCTGCCTCGAAACGGCACCCAGGGAAGGCGAAATCGTCGCAATCAATCAACCGAACCGCGTTGCTGGTAAACCGAATATGAGCGATAGCGTGCTGCTTCTGGAACACACCGTTAGAGATCGAAGCTCCACCGCTCGCCTGAATCTTCGACAGGTTCCAGGTACCGGCCATCGCAGTGACCTGATTAGCATCGGGGTCCAACGGGTCAAGAATCGTCCAGGTCGTGCCAATCGCCAGCACCCAAGCAGGAACACCACCGAACGCAGTATGTGCCGTTGTGACTTCGATCCAACGGTTACCGACAGCCGCACCTTGTCCGTTCACGGCAGACACGGTAGCATAAGTGACGTGCGCCCCGGTCGTATCCCGGATCATCAACGTCTTTCCGACATCCGCAGCAACAAGGGCCACGTTGACCGCAGCGTTGGTGTCCTGCCACAACTCGCCGTTAGAGGGAGTCAATCGCAGATGATCACAATCAAGAGGACTGGACGCTACAGCAATACCGGTCAACAAGATTTCCTTGTTGACGTTTAGTGTAGCTGTGGTCCGATTCGGGTTGTGCCCCGTAACATAGAGACGAGACCCGTTCACAAACTGGACATTCTCGGGGAAGAAGTTGCTCATTGCGGCAGTCCAGACCGCATCGGTGCCTGCGCTACAGATCACGAGCAGGTCGTGACGAAAAATCCCGACCGTGGTCATGTAGGTAGCTACACGACCCATCGTCTGCCAAGCCGAGGTGAGCGAGTGGCCATCGTTGGTGTCCAGACCGGTCACCGGATTGACGTACACAGTCTCCATCGTTCCGCCGTCGGAATAGTTCCAGGAGTTAGCATCGTCTACCGTGAAGAAACCGGCGTACGCCGTGCGAGCCTGATTGGTGGAGTAGATGATTCCGCACTCCAACGTGTAGGTCGCCTGATTTCCAACCGCAGCAATGTTGGAGAACCGGACCACCAGCACGCCGTTCACCCGAGTCAGGTACGCAACACCGGTCGTAGGCCCGACAATCGGGGACCCAACCTTGCTGTCAAGCTTCAGCCGCGCGTAGCAGCGAGACAAATCCGTGGCGCGTTGAACCGGAATGGCGGTCGTAACAGTGACGTTAGCTCCACCATCGAACTGGGCCGCGGTTGTCTGCGTCCAAACCTCACGAAGAACACCGGCAAGTTGCTTAGCGAGCGGCATATCCTGATCCTCCTGATGCCCGTCGGCCTTTCCGACGGTCGGCACACAGCCCCGGGCGGGGCGCAACCGGCACAAATGCGGGTGCCGGAGCCGTTCGGGGGAATTCCCCGGAGACTCGTACTACTTCGATCCTCCAACAGCCGCGCCGAGAACGAGCAGCCCGGCCACGACCAGTCCAACCTTCCAGCCCAAACCGGCCTTCGCCACGTCTTCAACCGGGGTCACGTCCACTCGCGGCGGAACCTCACCGGCAGACTCGTTCTCCACCGTCGTCTCGTCTTCGCCATCCGGCTCGGACACCGGAACCACCTGCATCGGGTCGGTCTCGTCCACGTCCACCGTCGACACGGAGACCTCGGGGATGTTCGACGGAGCGTTGGTGTCCACACCCTGGGAGGCGAGCCAGCGATCACGCTTGATGCCGACGGCCAGCGAGGCCATGAGCGGAATCGAGCCCTCACCGGCAGCGAGAGTCAAGGTCCGCACGTCCTCCAGGTTGGTGTACCGGTTGTTGGCCTCGGGCATCAAGTTGATGTAAGCGCCCTCGGAACCGGGGCCCCACTTGCCGTCGATGCTCTTGTTGTAGATGCCGTGAGCCTGACACCACGTCTGGTACATCTTGACGTACTTGGACAGCAGACTGGCATCCTTCGCCAGATTGTCGTATGCACCCGCCACGCTCGCCTGATTGGCGGGCGGAGCGGCGGCGATTACTTCGGAACGGAGGTTCGGACCCGCAGCCGGAACCCGACCGAAACCCGACAAACCCGCCATCGCCTGCGAGGACAGACACCGAGAACCCGGAGGACCGTCGATGCAGCCCAGACTCGCGTAGGACCTAGCCCCGCGCAGACCAGACCAGCCGTCGTCGTCCGCGTCACCGAACAGTGGAGCCGTCTTGGCGATGTTCATAGCCACCTGAATCTCCTCTGTCGGAAGGGTCCGGTAGGCGCTACGGGCCGAGAGCCAGAGAGCCGCCCGGGTCTTGTCCCTATCCCCAACGTCAGCGGTCTGACCAACGAGGTCCCAGAACTTGACCAGCTTGTCGCCGACCCGGTTCGAGAAGTCCTCGGTGGAAGCCGCGTTACCGGCCGCGATCCCCAGATTGAGATCGCGGTCGAGCGCGCGGACCAGCAACGCCGCAGCGTTGTAATCGCCCTGCTTGGGCATGAAGTTGGTGAAACCCGAGGTCAGATCCTCGAAGGTCGAGGTCAGATGCTCGGCCAACGAGCGGGTGAACACTTGCTCCCAGGCAGGACGAGTCATAGTTTAGACTCCCGACGCGATCTTGGCGTCCGTCGCGTACTCCAGAGCCTCGAAGCTGAGCCCGGCCAGGGCTCCGGTGAGCCCGCTACGAGCGTTCTTCGTCACGCCACCGATCAGCAGACCCGCCAACGCGCCGATCAGGCCCGCATGGCGAGACAGGAAAGTACCCGGAGCCGCGAAGAAGCGGGCCGCAGCGGCTCCCGCCCCGGCCGCACCGACGCCCAACAGGTCCTTGGGCTTCCACTCCTTGGCCCAGGTCGGCATCGAGGTTCCGTGTAGACCACGGAGGCCACGGAGACTGCCACCGTGACGCTTCGACCAAGCGAAGTACGGGCTGGCGAGGTAGCCGGAACGACGACGGGCCAGCGAACGCTTCTTGGAACTCATCGGAAGACCTCCCAACGCCCGTACCGGTCCCGGGACATGGATTGCCAACGTCTCCTCACGACACTTGCCGCTACAGACATCAGACGGGTCCAGGGCCCGGAACCGGCGCTTGGGCTTCGCCACTCTACGCCTTGACCATCCGAACCAGCTTGTGGCACGTCTGGCCCTTGCGAGCCTTCGAGCAGGCAACCCGGCGCTTCTTGGGCTGGAACGTGGACGAGAACGGCTTGGCCATCTCCACGGTGACCGTCGAGCCGCACTTGCGACCCTTGTCCACGAACATGGTCATCTTGCGAGGCTTCCCGTTAGGACCCTTGTAGGTGTGGACCGCCAGCTTCCGGCCCTTGCCGATGCACTTCACGGTCGCAGACACACGCACGGTACCCTTCTTGGCCATTTTCTTCTCTCTCTTTCTCTTGGCGGCCCCCAGGCCGTCGAACATGACCGCATTGAAACTCACGGTCTACTCAACCTCTCCGAGATCGACGAGAACGCTTCTTAGCGATCCCACGAAACCCGAAATTGCGTTCATGTGCCTTGGCGTGAGGAATAGTTAGCACCTCATTCGTCAGACCCGACGTGAACACACACCCGTCCGGGGTTTCGACCACCACCGCACAACTCCGGCCTTTGCAAGCCCACGCGATGATCGGCTTCCCGGCAATTCCGACGTGCATTGCCAACTCAGAATGGGGCACCACCATGTCCGACTCCTTCACATAGTAGCGAAGATTCGGACGGTGAATTGCACTGACAGCGTTCTGATCGGCCCAGCGAGCAAGCTGCTGTCCCGCGCCGACGCAGACGCCAGCCTTCCCGGTAATCATCTAACTACCCTCCACACCCGCAGCCACCGGTACCCGGATCACGTTCGGCGGACTCGGAACCACCCGCAGCCTTGGCGATCAGATACACAGCCACCAGACCGAGCCCGACGACGGCGATAGTGCCCCACGACAGTCCGCTATCGGACTTGGGCGGCTCGGCCGCCGGAGGAGTACCCGGAGTCGGCGGAACCGGAACAATAGCCCCTCCGGCACTCTCGGCTTCGGTGACCACCGTCGAGACCTTCGGCAGGATCATCGCCAGCTTCTTGTGAACCTCCTCGGTATCCACGGCACCTGTGAACTTCTCCAAGGTCCCGACCGGCAGACCAAGCTGAGAGTAGAGCGGAGAGAACAGATCGAACGCAGCCTCGACAGCTTCCGGCTGACCCTCGATCAGATCCTCGAACGGTCCCATCGAGACAAGCTGCCCGGTCACAGACGGCTCGGTCCCCCATGCGGTCGTAGAACTGAACTTCTCGGAGTTCACCGACGTTGCCCACGCATACAGAGCGTTATGCGAGGTCACGTCCCACTTGCCGGTCGCCTCGACGCCCAGGAACCGCTGCCAGCCCTTGAGGTAGGCGACAACCGGGTCCGCCGCGTTCCAGAAGTAACCGGCCTTCTCTACAGTCTCCGCGATCTTTCCAAAGCTCATGATGTCTGCTCCTAGTCCTCGTAAGTGTCAATCGCGGACTCAGACCACGGACGGATCCGGCCACTGTACCGCTTGGGCGCGGACTCGATCTTGGGCGAGCTTCCACCACCGTCGCCCATGTAGTTCAGCACCCCGAAACCGATCAGGGTCAGAATGAACGCCGCCGCGGTCCACTTGAGGGCCGCGTTGCCACACTCGAAAATTCCGCACTCAAACGACGGCATGAACTACCCCTTCCCGAACCGGCGAGCCTGCTCCAGGAGCATGCGCTTGCGCTTCTCGCACGGCGAACAGGGCTTACCGGCCGCAGGCTGAATGGCCGGAACGCCGTAGTCCTCGTCGAACCCCTGATCCGCTTCGACCGCCCCGAAGTCCAGCATCCCGTTCTCGTCCACACCAGCCAGTTCGTCCATGACCTGATCGGCCGCCGCTTCCCGCTGCTGTTGCTGCTGGTAGGCGTTGTACCCACGAGCAGCCAGCCCGGCCAAGCGGCCCAGGTTGGACCAGAAGTTCGCAGTCGGACTCGGGCTCGGATTCTTCGTGTACATGCTCTCTCCTCCGACTCCCTCCACGATCCTACTTGTCGAACAGACGCTGCGAGGCCATCCAACCGGCATAGGCCCCGAGAGCCGTTCCGAGGAGCAACCACGTCGAACAGGTGCTCCAGGTGCCGCAAACCCCGGCAGACATCGCTTCGCTCAGACTGGACGGCAGAACCTGCTGCGGAAGCGACTGCTGGAAGTTGACGCACTTCTCCATGCCCGCGCCGGTAGACCGGGCCCATGCCAGACAGGCGTCGGTGACCTTCTGGTTCTCGTCCGCCATCCGAAGCTGGAACTCGGCCCGCTTGGCGTCCGAAGCAGCCAACGCCACCGCAGCCTCCGAAGCCCGAGCCTGCTTCCAGTAGTCGAACAGAGCCGGAACTCCGACGTAGACCGTGTAGGCCCCAGCGGCCAGACCGCCCCAGCCAGCCACGACCTTGAGCAACTTGCCGGAGTTACGGATAGCCGACACCCAGGTCTTCGCCGTCTTGTACTCGGAGCCGAACACGGCCTCGCGGACGTTCGCGGACTTGGTGATCTCGGACTCGTCCGAAAGGAACGGAGACTCGCCCTTGCCCGCCGAGGTCAGAGAAGCGGTGTACCCGAGGTCCGCCAGGATCGCCCGTTCGTCGGCGGACAGATCGGATCGGTTGGCGAGGTACATCTCCGGCGGCATGTCGTACCAGATGGAGTCGGCGTAGTCCGCCAGAGGCGGAGTGGACTCCAGCATGGTGTACTGGGCGTAGAGCGGATCGAGCAGCGACTGACCGGACTGGAGCCCAGCCTTGGCCGCGAACTGGTCGTTCAGTCGGGCCTCGTACGGTCGCACCGCCGAGACGACGCTTGCGTACTGGACCAGATGCCGCCGTCGAAGCTCATCAGCCGCGGTCGCCACGTCCGGCGGGATGGCCGGATTGGACTCGGCCAGAGTAGCCCAACGGAAGTGCCCGTAGATCCGCTGCCCACTGGTGAACAGAGCCGCGTTGACCGGGACGTTGAGGTTGGAGTCAGCCATAGTCCACTTCCTACCGCATGTCGCCGCGAGGCTCGATCAGGACCGAGATGGTCTGGTCGGCGGCGGTGTTCTGTCGCGCCCAGAGCCGCTGCCCGGCGAACAGCGGGATCACGAAGTTGGTCTCGGTCATCCGCAGGATGTCCGGGTACCGGAACAGTTCGTCGTACGAAACTTCGATGGTGATCGCCGCCGCGAACTGGACAATGGTTACCTGTCGTCGGTACGGCTTGATCTCGGTCAGCAGCACAGCCGCGTTACTGGCCGGAAGACGAAGCGTCCGCATGGTCGGATTCGGAGGAGGCGGAGTCGAATCCATGTCGGGAACGGGAAGGTTCTCAATCCCGATAGCGTCCTCGGCGATCTCCTCCGGCTCGGACTGCTGCGAAAGCTCTACGAAGTTGGGGTCGAAGGCCACTGATGCCTCCTTACGCCACGCTGCCGATGCCCGCCGCGATACGGCCCATCAGGGCGACCTGGACGTTGGTGCTGACACCGCTGACATTCAGGAACTCGAACACCATCGACTGACCGGCCTTCAGGAGAATCGGGCCACCACTCGGCTTGTGGACGATCATCCGGCTCGGCGGAGAGTAGTTGAGCCCGTAGAAGATGAGCGGGACATGAACGTCAGACCACGACTCGCCCAGCGACGGATTCACGCGGAGACGCAGGAAGTTCAGATAACGTGTATCCGGGAAGGCTACCCAGTTCGTCGCAGCACCGGCCGCGGTCCGCCGTCGGAACCCCACACCGAAGTCCAGCATCTTGTACGGTTCGGTCCCGAGGTTCGAGGCCGTCGCGTTGGTAGTCGAGACCACCACCTGCGGACCCGCTGCCGCGTCCTGCGGAATCGTGATCTCACGAACATCGTACGTTCGACGCAGACCGGAGTTCAGCCCGACGCCATGAGCCACATAGTCAACCACGACCGACTGGTTGATCGAGCCACCGCCACCCGGAGCCGTAGGAATCGACATCTCGAAGGTCAGAGTGTCGGTCGGGTTGTAGATCCAGGGAAGGGTGTGGTCCATGCGAAGCCCGCCCCACCCCAGGTTCGCGGCGGCAAACGGAGTGATGGATCGGTCCGCGTTATGGAAGTTGTGGAACTCCTCGACCGGAGCCAAACCCTGACCGCTGTTATCCGCCCGGTCCACGAGCGACCAGTTCACAAACAGACTGTCCAGAAGCGTGGCGTTAGCCGCAGGAACACCGGCTCCGAGAACCGAGTACGTCTCCTCGGAGATCATGATGTAGTCGATCACGGTATCACGGGACACACGAAGCTGGTGCTGGTCGATGAAACCCCGAGCGCCGTTCGCAATCACGACCTCCGCGAACCGGAAGTGCGGATGCCGAAACACGGACCAGTCGATCTTGCTAGCCATCGTTCATCTCCATATCACGCCCGCGGTCTCCGCGATGAAACTTGGGGTCCAGGTAGCCGAAGGGGGCCGAAGCCCCCTCCAGCACCCGGTCCTGCCTACTGCACACCACGCGCCCTGACCCCGAGCAGTCGCGTGACAACCATCAGGTTCTCACCGAGCCCGAGCGCGTTGCGGGGCCAGCTATACTCGCCCCAGAACTTCTCGATCCGGCTGATCGGAAGAGGATCTTGCCACTTCCGGGCAGCATGGATCGACGGCACGCCGTTCGAGAACATGCTCGCGCCGAAGTTGGACGTGTAGCCCGCCCAGCCACCCGCCTCCGCGAACCAGGTGCAGAAACCCTCAGCGAAGGGCTTGTCACCGCCCACATGGAACCGGAAAAGGGTGTTCGCCTCGAAGTTGTGAATGTCAGCCTCGATCACGTTGTAGACCGCGCCGCCGTTGGAGTAGGCAACCGGGGTCTGCCGCATGATCTGAATGCCAATCGCGTACACGTTCATGGACTCGTCAACGAACTGGTTGGGAGTCCGCATGTTGGTGTCGAGCTTGTTGGCCGCCAGGGCGGAGTTGGAGACCGTCCCGCCGACCCCGTAGCTGAACACCTGAGTCTCGCCCGTCTGCGCTGCCAGCACACGCATCGAGGACCAGACATCGTACTCGCCGACATCTTTCAGAGTACGGACCGAACTGTCCGCGCCCCGGATGCCCTTGATCTGACCGGCGAGACCCTTGAATCCCACCTTCCCGCCACCGACGTATCCGCCTGTAGATCCAATCGGCATTGTAGTACCTCCTTCCGAGTGATCGAGGAGACCGGACCTTTCGGTCCGGTCCCCCCTTCAACTCGTTACTGTACTACTGAACGCCGCGCGCCCGGACGCCCAGCAGACGGACGATCAACGCACACGGTCCGGTGATCGCGGTCGCAGCCGCACGCGGCCACGAGAACTCACCCCAGAACTTCTCGACACGACCGATGGGAAGAGTGTACTCCCACCGACGAATCGACGAGATGTTCGGGCTCCCGTTGGCAAGCACTGCGTTCGGGGTAGAATCCACACCGTAGAGCCCGCCACCTTCGGCGAACCAGTTGACCCGGCCCTCAGCAAACGGCTTGTCGCCGCCCACATGGAACCGGAAAAGGGTGTGCTCGTCGAGAATGTGGAAATCGGCCAGTACCAGCACAGTAGCCGCGCCCGCAGTCAAAGCCGCATTGGTGCGCCGACTCATCTGAACAGCGATCCCGTACACGTTCATCGACTCATCGACGAACTGGTTGGGAGTCCGCATGTTGGTATCGAGCTTGGTGGCCACCGCCGCCGAACCGGACACCGCCGCGCCCACACCGTAAGAAAACGCCTGAAGCTCTCCGTTCAGAGCGCCAGCCGCCGGAGTCACCACCGTCGACCACACATCGTACTCACCGACATCGGTCAGCGTACGCACAGCGCCGTCCGCTCCACGAAGTCCCTTCACCTGCCCTGCGAACATGATTCGCTTCCTTTCCTTTCAGAGTCCCGAGATCGAGTCCCAGGTAACTCAGGTTGCCTACTGCACGCCCCGGGCCCGGACGCCCAGCAGACGCACAACCACCGCCGCATTCTCAGACATCGCAGCCGAAGCACGCGGAACCGAGAACTCACCCCAGAACTTCTCGACGCGGCCAATCGGGAGAGTGTACTCCCACCGACGGATCGCAGCATGAGTCGGCAGGTTGTTGACGATGTTGATCGACGCACCCACCACAGTTCCGTAGAGACCGCCACCCGCCGGGAACCACGTCACACGACCCTCAGCGAAGGGCTTGTCACCGCCCACATGGAACCGGAACAGAACGTCCGACTCGATAATCTGGTGGCTCGCCAGAGTCAGAGTCGCATCCGCCTTGCCCGCAGAATAAGCCGACTTGGTGTACGGGCAGACCTGGATCGCCACGGCGTACACGTTCATCGACTCATCCACAAACTGGTTCGGCGTACGCATGTTGGTTTCCTGCTTGTTAGCAGTAACCGCACCAGCGCCAGCGGCCCCCGAACCGGAAACCGTCCCGCCAACGCCATACGAGAAAGCCTGAAGCTCGCCCGCCGGAGTCTTCGGGAGGATCACCGTCGACCACACATCGTACTCGCCCACGTCCTTGAGAGTGCGGACCGCGCCGTCCGCCCCACGCAGACCCTTCACCTGTCCTGCGAACATGATCTCTACCCTTTCTTTGGGGCCGCCACGGATTCAACCGTCGCCCCTTCGGTCAGACGGGCAGGCACCATTGTCTGCCCGTTTCGTGTCTCACTCGTCGTCAACTACGCCATCAGAGAGGCGTTGACGACCTCGTTCGGAACCGCGCCCCGCAGACCGGCCATCAGCGGAGAAGAGTTCTTGAGTTGATAGCGGCCCAGACCGGCGTAGATGCTCTGGGGCTTGCCGGTGACGTACCGGCCCAGACCCGCAGTAGCCGCCGGAGCAGGGGTCACCGGCTCGGGCAGAGGCAGAATAATGCGCTTCTGCGCCCAGTAGATAGCCGCGGCCGGGATCGCCCCGCCCACCGCCATCGCCACGCCGCGCGCCATCGAATTGGGGCTCTTGGAGAACTTCCAGTACGCCACGCCCGCCAGAGCGGCCACGGCCGCGCCGATCAGGTACTTGTACTCGAAATACTTTTCGTTCCACGTCGCGTTGTCCTTCAGAGCGTAGTCAAGACCCTCGGCCACGCCGAACGACAGAGCAGCCCCGCCCACCACGGGCAGAGTCTCCTTGGCAGCTTCCGCGATCCCGTCCAGAGCCCCGAACCCACTAAGAACCGTCCACATCGTCGAACTCCTGTCTCTCTTTGTTATGTCAGTCGGTGTCGGTTCACCCCATGTGAATCGGACACTCGATTGATCCCCTTATCCGCGGCCCTCGCAGCGCGTGGGCTCCAGGAACTTGATGTACAGGTTGAACAGACCCAGCCCCAGCAGGATCACGAACGCGATGCTGACGCCGTTGTCGTTCATACCCAGCTACTACCTCTCGTCGTACCAGTAGACGAGTTCCTTCTGCCGCATGGAGGCGGGAGGTTCCCATCCCGGATACGCCTCGTACTCGGTCGCATCGAGCGTCACGATCTTGCGCTCCTTGCCATCCGCGCCCATGCGAGGAAGCTCCACGACCGCATACACATGGTCGAACACGTCGCCCGTCGTGCTGATCACCTTCGCGCCGGAGCGGAAGCCGACCGAGCCGAGCAGGCTGCACAAAGAGATGACCGCATCGTCACAGTCGAACACGAACGTCTGCGTGATCTGGCGACTGAACATGGACTGGAGAGTCCCCTCGTACCAGTCGTGCAGAGCATTCTTGTACTGCGGAATCGCGGCGGCCAGAATCGGCGACGGATGGAGCCCAAGCTCGTACGTCCGTTGCACCGTCTGGTAGGTGTCGAGCCCGATGATGTCGCCCAGGTACATCCCGTTCGACTTGAAGCCCCAGTAGATCGCGTTGACCTGACACTCGTCGATCTCGTTGTGCGAGTAGTTGCCGAGGTTCTGGGCCGGACAGCGGGCATCCAGAATCATCTGGACCGCCAGCGTCCGGGTCATCGGCCAGCGGAGAGACTTGCCGATTTGCTCCCACATGAGCTTGATACGGTCGCGTACGTCACGTCCGCGAACCGCCTTCATTGTGCCAAACTGGCCTTGACTCACTCGGCGACCCTCCGTGACGAGAGCACACACTGCCTCGCCACGGTCAATCCTACAGTGTAGGTGCCTATCCTGTCAAGTGGGTTGGAGTAGTAGTTGTCGGGGTGAGTACGCTAATGTGGGCAGAACCACAGACGCCAAAACGAGCCCTTGGGTCGGGGGCCTTCGGCCCCCACCCCCCCAGGAAGGGCTCACACAACCACAGGGCGGTCGACACCCTAATGACGTATGTACCCTAATCCACTAACCTTTGAGCCGACTGCCGGGCTCGAACCGGCCACTGAGGAGTACAGGTCCCCTGCGTTACCAACTACGCCAAGTCGGCGCGGCCCCGGTCCGAGTCGAACGGACCTGACCTCGATCCAAAGTCGAGTGCCTGACCGCTAGGCTACGGGGCTACTGGTGTTGGGTTGTTGTCCAGCCCTTGAGTGTAGTATAGTCGAGTACACGTTGGACGGACCAGCCCCGCATGTACGCCACAATCGGGGCTGCTCGTTCCACAGTAGACCGGGTAGTGTCGAGAACCACACCCGCACAGAAGTAACCGGAAGTTATCACAATCACAGCTTCACCGCGTCAGGGTCCGCGCATAGCGGTTCGTCCCTAATCAGGGCCTGTGCCTGGGCAGGAGTGATTCCTGGCAGAGTCAGAATTCGCTGAAACTCATCCTTGGTCTTCGCGTCCAGGGCCTCAAGTGCCCGAAGAACCGCGGACGACAGAGGAAGCAGAGCCGGAGACGCACGTCGGATCCCGAACTCGTGCTCCAGTTCCAGGGTCCAGGACCACTCCACCCGGGCCTGCTCCACCGTATTCGCTTGGTAGGCGATACACTTCGTGTCGGGGTTGTCGGCGGCCTTGATGCAGACCTCGGGGTCGCCGCCAATGTAGTATTTCCGGCAGATCAGGCCCCGCACGTCGTAGATCGAGCACAGTCCGTCGTCCTGGATGAGAGGACAGAGGACCTTCTTCTTCCACCAGTCGAGCTTGGGGGTCGAGCCGACCGCCTCGCCGTGCTCCTTCAGTCGGGCTCGCAACTCTGGAGTGTCTCGACCAGCCAGACGCAGATGACGCGCCACCGGAAGCCCGTCCCAGGTCACCTGCCAGAGAACCGTCTGCCAGCAGCAGGCCGGGAACTTGCACCGGGTGCAGGCCGGAAGCTGACCTTCCTTCTCCTGGGCGACCTTGAACACCGCCCGCTTGGCGGCTTCTCCGCGCTCGCGGCACGCAAACTGGAACAGGTCCACCAGGAAGTTGGACCGGTCGGCCAGTGTCGGATCGTGGTACTTGTCGAGCCACTCCCGAGGTTCGGGCTTCTCGATGTCGCCCGCCACGATGGACCAGAACTTCGAGCGAAGATTGAACTTGGTTCTCATAAACGGAGAGAGTAGACCAGAACTGGGGTGCTTGTCAAGCTGGCCGAAGCGGGGGTCCTGTCCTAACTGTTACCGTCTGCACCCACACGACTTGCGGGCGGGCTTGCGGGGCTTCGAGACGGACTTGCGGCGCTTCAGTCCACGAAGGCCGTTGAAGTCCTCCACCATACTCGACACCGAGGACCACCGACGAACGTCTTTGCAACCCCGGTCGTTGCACGCCTCGGCCAGGATCTCCGGGCACCACAGGTTCTTCGCCCCGATGGCGATGCTCATCGCGGTCGGGCCGTTGAACCGCCAGACGGTGAAGTCGCAGCCGCGCTGCCGGACCCAGCCGTCCTGAAGCAACTGGAAGAACGCGGGGCCCGCGTCGTACCGGCCGAACCTGGACGCCTTGTAGGCGGCCTTGGCGGACAGTGACGGCTTGCGTCCAGCCTTCTTGAGCACTTCCTTGGCGAACGTCTCGTGTGTGATCCCGTTCACCATGTGAACGTGGCCCTTGGTGTCGATCCAGGATCCCTCGCGCATGGTCTACTTTCCACCTTTCCGCGTCAGGTCGGCCACGAAACGGGCCACCGCAGCTTCGTCCTCGAACGGTGTTGGAGTGTGACTGTACGTCTGGTCGGAGTGACCGAACGAAGTGATGATCGATTCCTGTCCCAGCGCACAGGCCATGTCCTGGGCCAACCGCCGCATGTTGCGGTCGAACGCGGTCTTGGACTCCAGGAACGGGTCGTGGAAGATCGTGACCGCCACCGACTCCTCCCGAGCGCCCTTGTAGATGCCGCGCATCTTGATCAGCGACCCGGCCACACCCTCGTCGCCCACGACCTTCTCCCGCTGTCGAAGCGGGGTCTCCTTGGACCCGTACCAGCCGGTCCGGGGCTGCATCTTCCGCAGACGCCGCAGGACCCCAATCACCGTGTCAGGCTCGATCCGCCCGGCCCGGACCTCCTCGGGACGGAGACCCGCGCCGATCCGACACTTTGCGTTCGTCTCGACATCCTCGGCCGAGGCTCCGACTACCTCAGCTAGCCGGTCGAGCTTCAGACCAATGTAGAAGGTGACCGTGGTCGACTGTCTCCAGTCGGCCTCTCCGGCGAAGTCACCCCCAGACAGGTCCTTGACCTTGAGCTTAGGCTTCCCGCGACTCCCAGAGAGAGCCCCGAATGCCGACCGCCGGTCCTCACGAGTCGCCTTGTGCGACTTCCAATTCGTTCCAGACTCACGCTTGCTCATTGACCCACGTCCTCCACGGGTCAGTATATCACAGGTCGACCCGCGCTGTCAACACCCTCCGTTACGTTCGGGCGAAGGGACCGGCGGTTCGGGCGGAGCGTGCAAAGGAGCCTTGAATCCCGCAGGGTTGTGGTCCGGCTTGGACCGGATGATGCCGCCCGTGATCTCCTGGTACAGTTCGGCCACAGTGGCCTTCTTGCCGGTTTCCTTGCCCTGGTGGAGACGCCGCCACAGGTCCGCCTCGGCACCACAGAACGCCCCGAACTCGATGTCGGCCAGACACCGACCCGGACGAGTGATGGCCGGGTGGACCTTCTCGATGGCCTCGTTGGTGGTGATGAGGATCAGGGTCTTGAAGCCCTGTCCCAGAATGCCGTCCAGGATGTTGAGCATCCGGGACAGGCCCTGGCCGGTACGCTCCCGGGCGTCCATCGAGACGTACTCGCCCGCGTCCTCCAGGACCAGAAGCTGCCAGCGGTCCTTCTTGACCACCTCGGCGGCCTTCTTGGCGACCTCGCCGTCGGGCAGGTTGTCATCGTCATCGTCGTCATACACGCCGTCGTTCATCTCCTGGGCCTCACTCGGGGCCGAGGACACGAGCGACAGCATGTACTTGCTGTTCCCGAACAGGTTTTCCGGGTCGGTGATGAAGTGGGAGTCGCACCAGCGGGCCCACTCGCGGAACATGGCCCGGACCGCGTACGACTTGCCGGTCCCGGGGATGCCGTGCAGCAGGACCATGCGCCCGGGGATGGACGTGGGGTCCAGCGTGATGAGCCGGTCGAGACTGCCGCGGATCGCCTCGGGGTAATTCAGTCGGATCGACTTCCACGAAGGGAGTTCGAGCTTGCGGTCGATGCTGGCCGCCGTGCCCCGGTCGCCCATCGTCCAGAATAGGACCACACGGGAGTTGTCGGTCAGCTTCCGGCGCGGGATCGACTTCTCGAAGGTGGCCAGGGCATCGCGGATCAGGTCCTCGGAGTCGCCCGCCACGGTCACATACACCCGCTTGCTGGTGTCCTGACGGTAGTAGTAGGACAGCCAGTACAACTTGCCCAGCTTGCCGAACTTCGGGTCCTCGGTGACCCACGCGGCCGTCTGGCCACCATGCAGACCCGTCATGCCGCAGATGAGCTTCTCGCCGAAGCCGGGGACCTCGTAGTCGAGATCCGTGGACCACGAGCCGGAGATCACCGACAGCTTGTTACGGAACACCTGAGTCCAGAACAGCATCCGCGCCGGGTCCGAAACCTCGGTGCGGGAGTCCACGGGCATGATGTCGGCACTGTAGCCGCCCATCTTGGCCATGTCGGGCACGGTCGGCTTGTTGCAATCACAGCAGTCGCTCATCCTTCACCTTCCTTACTGTCCTTGTCCTTGGGAACCTCGGTGTTCTGCGTCAGCAGTCCGAGAGTGTGTGCAATTCGAGCATGCGCGATCCGAATGTAGTCCGGCTCGCGCTCGATCCCGATGAAACGGAAACCTTCCTTGACGCACGCGATACCCGTAGTACCGGAGCCCATGAACGGGTCGAGCACGAGGCCCCCGGGCGGGGTGATCAGACGGCACAGGTAACGCATGAGCGCCAAGCCCTTCACGGTCGGGTGCTTGTTCTCGACCGCGCCGCCTGCGGCCTTCTCGCGCTTCGAGGGCTTCGCGGCGTACAGGAACGGGTGGAACATGGCGAAGAAGCGGCTCGCCCCGCCCGTGTCCGTGTGGCCGCGAGCGCCCCGGTTGACCTGGATGGTTCCGCCCCAGGTGTTCCCGCCACAGTCGGACGGCTTCTCGATGCGCTTGGTGGCCGACTGGCCGCTCTGGTCGTCCATGAGCCGAACGGGGCACCCGGGGACGCAGGCCCACAGTTCGACGGACTCCTCGCCGTTCTCATCACCGTAACCGCAAGGCTCCCCAGCACGGTCAGTGCCTTTGGTGTAGCCGCCGTAAACAGCACTCTGCTTTCCAGCCATCCGGCCCATCGCGGTTCCGGCGATAGCTTTGATCTTCCGCGTTCCGATGCAGACGCACTCGGGCGCGTGCGACAGGATCGCGTTCTTCGGCCAGCGGCCCAGCTTCTGCCCCTCGGTCTGGTGCGTTTCCTGCGGGCCGTATTCCCCGTAGATGTCCTGGCTCGCGGAGGCTTCCGGGGAACGCGAGTGCGTTTCGGACGGACTCCCGACTCGGCAACCGTCCACGTTGATCGCCCCGGTGCCGTGCTTGAGTACATTCCCGGCGACGGTGCCTTCGAGCGGCTTGCGGGCCAGAATCCAATGCTCGGAGGCGGGAGCAAGGGCGGTGCCCCAGCCTTGCCAGCGACGGGCGGCTTCGGTGGCTGGGGCAGTAATGGTAGCCCCATTGTCAGTGCGGTCAGACACTTTACCGGTGCCACCGATGTTACCAATAGCACCACCCTCATACAAACGATTCGGGCGTGCTCTGGAAGCATCGTAACCGATCACTTCCCGCTCCGCACCGGCCTCGCGGTCGATGGCCTTGTCGACCGAATGCGACTTGGGAAACCCGGTGCCGAAGAAATGAGCAATAATATCGCGTACATCGAAGCCTGCATCCTCGATGGCGGTCGCGGTCCAATGCGAGGTGCGGGGGAGTGCCCACACGAGGGCGTGCCCGCCGGGCTTGAGCACTCGAAAGCACTCCTGCATGACGGAGCGGATGAAGGCAATGAAGTTGTCCCGCGCACGAAAAGCGTCCCACTCCTTCCCCACGAACCCGATCCCGGCTGGAGGATCAGTGATCACCGAATCCACCGAACTGTCCGGCATCGCACGCAATGCAGCCAGACAATCGTTCTGGATCAGACAGCAGTCACCGAGGACGATAGGTTTCAATGAGTCGTCTCCCGCGAAGCCGGATTCGGATCCTTGTTGCAATCACAGCAGTCGCTCATCCTTCACCTTCCTTACTGTCCTTGTCCTTGGGAACCTCGGTGTTCTGCGTCAGCAGTCCGAGAGTGTGTGCAATTCGAGCATGCGCGATCCGAATGTAGTCCGGCTCGCGCTCGATCCCGATGAAACGGAAACCTTCCTTGACGCACGCGATACCCGTAGTACCGGAGCCCATGAACGGGTCGAGCACGAGGCCCCCGGGCGGGGTGATCAGACGAACAAGATGACGCATCAAAGACACAGGCTTCAGAGTCGGGTGTCCGTTATCAACCGTCCCGTTGCAACTACGCTCCTTCGGGGGAGCCTTCTGATACCACACGAAAGGCATGTCATGATCAGGATCCCACTCGAAGGTGTTGACGAACCGGGAAGCTCCTCCCGAGTCCGTGTGCCCCCGAGCACCCCGCTTCACCTGGATGGTTCCACCCCAGGTGTTCCCACCACAGTCGGACGGCTTCTCGATGCGCTTGGTCGAAGTGAAGCCGGACTGTCGATCCAACTCCGCAACGGGACATCCAGGTTCGCACTCCCAGACAGGAACCGTCTCCTTGCCGTCTGCATCTCCATGATTGATGCAGACGTGTCCTCGCTTACGCGAGTCCTTTCCGAGCGACTGCCCCTGATACCCTTCGGACATCTGTACCGACGCGCCCACACCACATGCTTTCACCTTCCGAACACCGATCTTCCGGCATCCAGGAGAGTGACAGAACACGACATTCGCAGGCCAACGACCAAGTTTCTGGCCCTCGGTCTGATGTGTTTCCTGAGGACCGTACTTCCCGTACACTGGCTGGTTGTCACCGGCCTCGGACAAGCGTGAGTGAGTTTCGGACGGCCCGCTGGCCACCCGGCAAGCGTCAACGTGGAGCCCACCCGTACCGTGCTTCAGCACGTTCTCTGCGAGCGTGCCCTCGGGAGCCTTTCGTGCCAGGATCCAGTTCTCGCATTTCGGAGACAGTCCCGTGTACCAGCCGTTCCAGGTCTTGGCCTCCGGCGAAGTCGGCTCAGTTACCGGGATCTCGTCACGAACCTCACGGGTAGCATAAAGCTCGTCCGCCCGACCTGCGGAGTTGGAGAAGTTGCCACCCTTGATCCTCGCCGTGCCACTGACCTTACGAGATCCGACAACCGAGGGTTCGCATCCGAGCTTCTCGTCAATTGCCTTGGCAATGTTGAGTCCCTTGGCGAAAGCGCGTCCGGTCACTGCACTGATCACGTCCCTGATCTGGAGACCCCCATCCTCGATACCCATCGCAGTCCAGTGCGCGGTTCTCGGCAGGGCCCACACAAACGCATGTCCTCCGGGCTTGAGCACCCGTCGGCATTCGGCCATGACATTGGTCATGAAACCGATGAACTCGCCCCGACTCTCGAAGGCATCCCACTTCTTTCCGCCGCTGCCTGCCATGAACCCGATCCCGGCTGGAGGATCGGTGACGACCGAATCCACCGAACTGTCAGGCATCGCGCGCAGCGCGGCCAGACAATCGTTCTGGATCAGACAGCAGTCACCGAGGACGATAGGTTTCACTGAGTCGTCTCCCTCGAAGCCGGGTTCGGATCATAGTAGCGTCGATTGCACGAGTCGATGCACAACCCATACGAACGGCGACAGTCATCGAGGTCCGACGCGCTGTCGTTGGTGCGCTTGCAGACATCCAACAGATCGGAGCAGTCACCTTCGCAGTCGTATTGCGAGCACCCCTTCACCACTTCGCAGGCAGAAGGTCCGGTGACAACGATCCATACCGCAGCCGTCAGTACAGCCACGCAGGCTGTGAACCAGCCAAACTGGCGCTTCGAGAAGAAGTGTTCGTCGCGGCTCATCGCGCACTCCGATTCGGGTCGTCAAGGGCCAACTCGAAGTCGTCGTCCCGCTGGCCAGGATGCTGCTTCTCGACGCAGTAGGCTCCACACGAGCCGCAGTGAGGGCAGAACACCGCCTTCGGGTTCGTCGAGGGCTTACCGCAAGAGGCACATACGATCCGATCCCGGACCGGGCCCTCCGTTTCACTCATGATCCATCTCCTCCAGTATGCTGCTCAGCGCATTGCGGATGGAGAAAGCGGCTCCGCAGCCGACCGTCCGGCATCCAACGAGCGGGCACCAGACACTGTGCCACACCGGGACCAGATCGGGCAGACGCAGATACAGCCGAGCCAGCCACCCTACCACATCCCAATCGCCGTCGTAGCTGTCCCGCAGACGCGGAGTCCGACCCAGATACTTGCGAACCTCGTCCGGGTCCAGTTGGATGTCGGCCTTCTCGGCCGAGAGCTTCGCGGCCAGCTTGATCGCTTCCTCGGCCACGTCCAACTCGTCGAGTGCGAACTGGACCGCGAAACTGGCGTTGTTCTTCAAGAACACCTGGAGCCGACGCTTGAACAGGTCGGGCAGCTTGGCCATCCGACGGTCGATCTCCGACAGTCGAAGGAGACTGGCGGACTCCTGGGCCTTCATCCAGTCCGTCGACTCGCGGCTTCGCTGTTCACGGTCCTCCGAGGGGTTCCGGTAGAACAGTTCCTCACCGTTCAGGTCAACACCGTAGACCGAACTGCCGTGACCACGGTAGTACAGAGTCACGGCATCCCCAGGCTTCGGCAGTCTCCGGTACTTCTTGTCCAGCCCGAAGGTCCAGCCGTTCTCGATCTTGATCTCGGACACTCCGCCGAAGTCACGGACCTCACAGATCCGTCCGACGACGAAGTTGCGGTCGGTGTCCTTGGCCCGCAGCACGATGGTCGTCACGGCAGTCTCCCTTGTGATGCCGCGACGTGCGCGACGGCTAGCGCGTCCGCCAGATGCTCCCGGGTGCTCTTCTTCTTCCACGCCGCCAGGGTCGTGATCTCCGGGTAGTTCGTCTCGGCCCATCGAATCGCCTCCAGTTTAGACTCGTACCCGAGAGCCTTCCGCACCGCCTGCGGGCGGACGGCTACGGTCGGGATGTCCTCGGCAGTGGCCATGCCCACGACCATGCCGTAGCCGAAGCCGATGCGGAACGCCGTGCCGGAGTTACGGGGTGGTGAGAACGCCTCGATCACCAAGTATCTAATGTCGCAGGACGACGTGATCACCTCGGTCACCAACGTCGTCAAGACCTGGATCCGCTGGAGGCAGTCCTCTACGAACCCCAGTCCCGTCGGATCGGTAACGGCCACGAGAGCCCGAACGACCGAGAGCTTGTTGTCGGGGAGGCGCTCGCAGACCACAAGGCCCAGATGCGCGAACCCGGGGTCGCAACCGACGATGTAGTCTCGAACACGAGCCGTCACGTCAGACTCCTCTAGTCCCCGGTGTCGGGCACCGGATCGTCCTCGATCTGGCGGAACGACATCTCGAACGTCAGCCGCACAGACGGCGGGTTCACCGTGTCGAGCATGGAGTAGGTGCGGACGATCTGCTCGCAGAAGTCCCGCCAAGCATCACCGTAGGCCCGTCCGGTACCGGAGATCGCCAGCCTGGGACAGTCGATGGAGCACGAGCCGCCCTCGTGGGTCACCACGAACTCTACACCGCGGATCACCTCGACCGCGCCGTCGATACCGTTGATTCGCTGGCCGGGGACCAGCCGAAACGTGCCCGGAGCACCACCGACCATCTACCGGACCTTTGCCTTTCCATTCAACCGGACTCGACGTGGCGGCCCCTTCGGACTCGCCTCCCGGCTCTCGTGAAGGTCGTGAAGATCACGCAACGCCGCACGAACTTCCTCGCGGATCATCCGCCGGAGAGCCGGTTCGCTCATGTCGAATGCGTACTTGTGATCGGGACCGAACTCGACAGGAATCATGTTGCTCTCCCTCCACGAGGCTGCGATACGGATGGCGGAACGGGTACCGGGAGAGCCGTTGGAGGGAGCTTCACGGTCGGCACCCGTTCCGCCACCCGGACCGCAGCCACCAGGAGCCTATGGCTCCCAGTTAGCCCACATCCTACTCCGGCACAACGCCGTTGTCAAGTTTTTCGCACTTTTCTTTTGTCTCGTCCCACGTCCAGGGGCGGAATTCGTGGCTGTCCACCCCCACGTCGAACGACTTGCCGTATGGACCGAGGTGTCCGTGGGAGTGACCCCAGAGGCACCAGGACCCGTACACCCGACCCGGCCAGGACCGGAGAGAGTAGTGGCATAGCACCAGAGCCCGCGAGTCGACCTGGGTCGTCAAAACATGCGGCTCGATCCGTATACCGGTGATGTGCCGAAGCATCTCGATGCGGTCGTGATTCCCCGGGACCAGATGGATCTCGCCGTTCAGCCGACCGACCAGGATCTGTGCCATGTGAGGTTGGATCCGCCAAGCGAAGTCGCCCAGATGGTACACGATGTCCGCCACGCCAACCGTCTCGTTCCACCGCCGGATCATCTCCTCGTCCATCTCCTCAACCGAGGCGAACGGCCGGTTGCAATGCGAGCGGATGTTGTCGTGCCCGAAGTGCGTGTCGCTGGTGAAGAAGATGTCCCGCATCAGATCGCAGCCTCTGGCGGCAGCCCCAGGTCACGAGCCCAGCGCAGCCGCTCGATCTCGGACAGGTGCCACGCCATGTCGGATACGCCGTTGTCGCTGTGTGAGTGAATGCGGATCATGTTCGGCACAACAGACCAGTCGCCCGCTCGGGCACGCTCCACCAGGAACAGGGACACGTCGCCGCCGACACCGGGCGGTGGACCTCCATAACTCGCGGCACTCTCATCCAGATCGTAGTCGAGAGACAAGTCGTCGACTCCACCTTCCAGGCAGCACGCGATGGCCTCGTGAGCCGTGCGTACCCAGAGCCAGCCCGGAGGGGCTTCACGAACGTCATCCAGCCAAACTCGACGAGGAACAGGCATGTGAGTTACGTCTCCCGCAACTCCGGCACCAGCCGGATCACGATCTCCTTGAGCACCTCGGGGTCGTTGAGCTTCGGGTCGTTCACGACCATCTCCATCAAGGTCTTCTTGATCTTGCCGATCAGCGGGCCGCCTTTGGTCAGCCCGAGGACTTCCATGATCACGGACCCGTCGATGGCCAGTTCCGTCTCGTCCAGCGGAGGCGCTTCGGCCTTCACGCCCTCGACCCGACGGGCTAGCTCGTCCAGATGGGCCTTGTGAGTCGTGGCCCACACACTCGGCCCGTGAGCGTCCAGGTCAGCACGCGCCAACTCGAACAGAGTCGACACCCGGTCCTTCCCGACTCGACGGATCCAGCGCCGGATAGTGCTGCTCGACCAGCCCGGCTCGTACTGGATCAGGTGATTCGCCACCAGCGAGGTAACCGTCTCCGTCAGCAGCCCAGGAGCCTGCATGTAGTCCATCCACTGCTTGGTCAGATCGGCCCCGGCTTCCTCGTGCCCGTAGTGGGTAATCGTGCCGTCCTCGTCCTGCTTGTGAGTTGGGACCTTGCCCGCGTCGTGCCAGAGCGCGGCCAGCCGGATGTCCAGCCGACCCGGAACCCGACGGATCACATCGAGCGTGTGACCCCAGGCGTCGTAGATGTGCTTCGGACCCTGCGGCAGATCGGTCAGGGCCATGATCGGGCCCAGACCCAGAGCCGGACCCATTCCAGCGTCCACGAGTCCCGCGACGGCCTCCGAGGCGTGAGCACCGACCATGATGCGGAAGAACTCGTCCCGTACCCGACGACGGCGGCAGACCTGGAGCTTGTTGATCAGCCCCTCATCGGAGAGAGCCGCAGCAACGGTCGGCTCGAACATCAGGTTCATCTCGACCGCGAACCGGATCGCCCGGAGCATGCGGATCGGGTCGGCGTCGAAGACCTCCAACGGGTCGTCAGGACACGACAGGACCCGCATCTGGACGGCCGCCACGCCTCCGTGCGGGTCCACCAGCACGTCCTGCCGGGGGTCGTAGGCTACCGCGTTGAGGGTGAAGTCCGACCGCCCCAGGAAGTCGTCTAGGTCCTGTCCCGGGCCCAACGACTCGATCCGGTAGTCGGACTCGTAGATGGTCAGAGTGACGCCGTGGTCGTCGGCGACCGCCCGGTCGAACAGGGCCTCGATGGCCCCGGCCTCGGCATCGGTCACGAGGTTCCAGTCCGAGGGCGGGACCTTCCGCAGAAGGTCGCGGACCGCGCCACCGTAGATCCAGCACTGGTACCCGGCCTCGGCCAGGGTCTGGACGATGCGGACCACGTTCCCGGGCAGCCAAGAGTGCATGGTCTACCGCTCCGACGGCTTCACCGCGAGGTAGGCGACCTGCGGATCCTCGGCCCCGTCGTACACGATCCGCTTATACTCCAGATTCTTGGCCCGACGAGCATGTTCGACCAGATCGTCGATGCACTTGTCCAGTCGAGGGTTCAACTCCCTCCGGCAGGACACGCACAGGTAGTGCCCGTTGAATTCTGTGACGTACGTCACGTCATCGCCGACCTTGCCGCAGACGTAACAGGACTTCATGGTTTAGACTCCCTCCATCCTCAGTAGTACCGAGGAACCTCCATCGGGGTGCGAACCCCGTAGCTCCCTCGCCGGAGCGGAAGCCGGATCTCCCGCGCCTCCACATCCCAGTCCAGAACCTCCTGGGACTCCCCGACCCCCTCCTCCCCGAACCGACAAGTACATGGCATGATTCGCGCCTGACGCGCTCCCTCCTCGTTGGGCCCGATCTTACCACCGGCCGGATGCGAAGTCAAGAAAACCAGCACCCGGCCAGATCCGCGGCAGTAGGGGCAGGTCACGGCGTCACCAGCGGAGCGGGCTTCGGGAACGGAGGCTCCGGTGGAGGCTTCGGCTCTTCCCATCGGAACAGGGTGATCGTCACCAGCCGCTTCGTCCAGTCGGCCGAGATGTAAGCCCGCTGCTCGACCGCGTAGGACTGCCACCCGTCGACCAGCAACGGGGTGACGTTCTTCTCGAACCACGGCTTGAGATCGGCGTCGGCGAACGACCATCCGGGGTCCATCGGGAGATCCACCTTCCGCTCCACCCGCTTCTTGCCGATCCGGTCGGTGTTCATGACGGACGCGGCCAGCTTCACGGGATCGCTGGACCCGAGCAGACGGCCCAGTTCGCCATAGCTGATGTTGATCTCGAACAGTTGCTGGCCCGACGTGTCATCGTACAGGCGCAACTGGAAATACTCCGCCTTCTGCGACTCGACCCACGAGGTCATGCGCGACAGTTCCAGCTTTCCCTTGATCACCGGCATTGAGGTCCTCCTTTCACTCCTGCGGCCTGTCGGGCTCGAAGGTATACCGACACCGGGCCTGTGCCGCTTCCCGCTGAGCACGCTCATTCGCCTCCACAGAACGAAGGACGTTCGGGCCCACGGTCAGCACGTCAAATGCGTTCACATCATCGACAGGTTCGACAATCGGGTGTCCATCCGAAGCCAGTGCGAACCGGAAACCGACGCAACGAATGTTCTGCGGGTAGCCGCTCGCATCGTAGATGAATGCGGCATAGACCCCGCACTCTCGAACAGGGAACCGGTAGCAAATCGTGCCGTCTGTGTTTCGCGTCTGTGCTACCGGGTGCAGCCGATCTTCATACGGCGATCCAGTCAGACTGATCGCCTCGCTCCACATCTGCCGACCCGTAGCCGGGTCGGTGACCTGCTGGAGCCGCACCACCGCGCCACCTGTGAGGTACTCGCCCGCAGTCGTCACCGTACCCCAACAGTCCGCGTGCGGAGCCACCGACTCGAACGCGAAACGCCCACCGGTCAGATCCAGAGTCCACGGCATGATCTCTACTCCTGCGGCCTATGCGGCTCGAAGGTGTACGGTATCACACGAACCGGGCGAGACACGGCAGCCTCGTACGGGACGTTCTCCACATGACGCCCCGACAAGCGGATCTGATTGGTCCACTGGTCCTCGATCACCAGTCCCATTCGACCGTGAGCATCACCAACCACTGCGATCCGCCATCCACGACAGGTGATCCCCGGAGTAGGGATCCAGACCAGTGAGTTCACGTTGTACCGGATTCCAGGTTCCAGCGAGTAGCGAAGCTCCGCAGGTTGCCCGTCATCGTCCATGTCGCCGATTCGACGACCGGAGCGGGTGTAGATACCCGTCGTGTCTGGGTCACAATCTCGTGAACGACACGGATGGATGCCCCCAACTTCCTCGTCAGTCCAGATTCGAGCCAGGATGCGTGTCGGAGTGCGCGCGGTGCGAGTGACAACCGGCTCTCCGCTGCGAAAGTCAATCCAGGTCGTCATGCGAGCTACTCCTGCGGCCTATCAGGCTCGAAGGTGTACGGGTGAGTTGCGACCGGAGCCGGAGTCGCAACCCACGGACGAAGGATACTGTCCACATCCGAGAAGTCCGGCATGCGTGCGTCGGAAGCCGGGGTACCGTCGACATTGAACGGCCACCGGAACTCGGATGGGACGTTAGTGCTCAGGTCGAGGCACAACAACGAAGGTGCGCCACCGTCGGACGGGAAAGTGATGTCCCACCCCACAGTGCCGCCAGTACCGCCCGAGTGTGCCGAAACCCTAGTAGTCGGTATCCGAGCAGTCATCTCGATCCGGTACATCAACCGGTCATGTGGAGTCAACTGGTCGTAGCTGAGCCCTCGAACCTCGATTCCATCCCGGATTGCCGTGCGGCATGCGACCTGTCGGTCGGCTTCGTAGCCCTGGCCCCAAATACCTCCGCCACGACCACCGAAGGTCTGGGTAACGATCTTGGCGCGTCCGTCCGGTACGGACTCCTGCCGGACGATCTGGACGTTACCGGGGATCAGATACACAGCCCATCCAGCCATTGACTACTCCTGTGGCCTATCCGGCTCGAAGGTGTACCGGTTGGTGAGCGATACTCCCGAAACGGTCTCGGTACGCCGCTCGAACAGGCGAGCCTCACTAGTCCAGTCCATCAAATCGGGAGGGGCCTCACTCCGCGGAACCTCGTACGGCCGAAGCCCATCGGCGGGAACCACAAACACTACCTGCTCGGTCATGCAGATGTGGTTGCCGTCTTCGTGATACTGTATCGACTCGTTGAAGAACAGACACAGCCCCGAAGGCGGCGTGCTGTAGACTATCAGGTGATGCTCTCCATGGACACCTACCGACGGATCCAACCACTCCCCATCACGACAGAGTAGGGAGCCTCGATTCGCCGGGTGATTATAGTGGCGCGCAAACTGGGTCGACCACGTCCACCGGTTCTCGACTGGATCCCACCTGTAGATCGCCCCGGACCAGCACCCACCGTGCCCAACGACATAACTGTCGTCGGAGTTCTCGGCCTCGTAGACCTCTACGCGACCCGCACCTCGGCGAACGTCAATGCACCACACCGTCATGATCCTACTCCTGCGGCCTATCCGGCTCGAACGGATAGGCCGAAGCCGACACCGCCGCACAACGAACCGGCAAGGCGCTCCCTGAATAGCCGGGAGGCGGCATGTTGCCGAGCGGATCGGGCCGACCGTCCGGGTGGAACGGCCAACGCCAAACCGAACGATTATACACAGGTCCCTGGAAGGGGGTCACCCGTGGCATGCCCCCCGAGATGTCTGGGGTGATGTCCCAGGAGCACAGACCGTGCGAGGACTGTGACCACGCTCGAACCGTACCAGAACACCGGTACACGCACCGGTAGTAGTAACGTGCGTCCGCCGGGATGTCGTAATATTCGAGCCCTCGCACCTCCTGGCCGTCGACAATCGCCGTCCGACCGAGGTCTTCCACAATTCCGGGCCCGGAGATGCCGCCACCGCCGCACTGGGCCTCGGTAACCACCTCGTACCAGCCAAACGGGATCGTCGAGTCCTCAACAGCCTGCACGTCACCGGGAATCAGGTAGATTCGCCAGCCCATTGGGTTACTCCTTGTCCGCCCGAGGCTTCACCACGCCGATCTGGTAATTCCACTTCATCGGTTTAGACTCCACCCTTCCGGGGCCAAAGCTCCAACGCCGTCGAGAGCAACGTGTCGACGGTCCCGAACGCAGCGGAGCGGATCGGATCGGTGTCGGTGACCGACGCCTCTCGGCATCGCTCCGCCAGCTTCCGCGCGGCCTCGGGGTTGGCCTTGACATAGTGCAGTGTCGACGTGGCGTGACACGACACCTTATCGGGGGTGTCGGTGATCAGGTCGAGCTTGACCAGGGTCTGCCAGAGAGTCATCACTGCACCCCTATGCCGCCTGAGCGGCCCGCTGGGCCCAAGGCCGGAACATCCCGGCCAGCTTTGCGAACTCGGTCAGATCCTTCACGGCTTCCTCGCCGCCGATCTGGCCCCGATAGCGGGTCGCCAGAGCGCAGGCGAGAGCCGTCTCGCCGTCGGTCAGCGGCCGGGACACGGACCGCTGGGCGAGGTCGCGGCCGATCCGGGTGTCGAGCTTGTTGAAGCCGCAGCCGTCGATCTTCCGCGCGCCGTCGCACATCCCGGCGATCTGGCGGACGGCCACCCCGGCCGCCGCGCGAACCTCGGGGGTCGGAACCGGGCGGGTCTGAGGCTTACGCGCACCCTGAACCACCGACCCGTGCTCCGCCACCGTCGTGGGCATCCGCAGGACGGCGGGGGCGAGGTCGAGCGCCTTGTCGGCGATGGCCTGCTTCTCGATCAGGATCTCCACCATGCGGGCGTCGAGCGAGCCGTGCGATGGCCTGCTTCTCGATCAGGATCTCCACCATGCGGGCGTCGAGCGAGCCGTCGAACACGAGGTGGATCACGTTCACCGGGACGGTCTGGCCGATCCGGTGGCAGCGATCCTCGGCCTGAGTGACGTTGCCGGGAACCCAGTCGAGTTCCGCGAAGATCACGGTGGAGGCCGCGGTCAGGGTCAGGCCCACGCCCATCGCGCCGATGGACCCGACGATCACCTCGCAGGCCGGGTCGTTCTGGAACCGGCGGACCGCCGCGTCCCGCACCTCGGGGCTGTCGTTGCCCATGATCCGCACGCACCGCTCGGGACCGAGGCCCTCGATGATGCCGTCGATCACGTCGTGGTGATGAGCGAACACGACCACCTTGCGACTGTCGAGCGTCTCCAGAGCGTCGTCGATGTAGCCCACGACCGCCGGGATCTTGGCGACGGCCGTCTCGTGGCGGACCTTGCTGATCTCGGTGAAGGCGACCTGAGCGGCCTCGCGGAGCGCCCGGGCGGCCTCTTCGTACGCCACGGGGTCGTCGTTGGCCTCGGCCAGAGCCAGCCGGGCGCGAGCCTCGATCTGCTGCTCTTCCAGTTCGGTCGCCCGGTCGAGTTCGTGGCGGATCGCGCTCGCCGCACCGTTGGGCGCGAGCACCACGATCTGGCGGCGCTTGGCGGGCAGATCGGCGAGCACGTCCCGCTTCAGTCGGCGGACCATGCAGGTCGCACGCATGCGGTTCTGGAGTTCGTCGAGGTGCGAAGCCCCGTCGAACTTCCAGACCTTCTTCGCAAACCGCCCGTGACCGACCCACTCCTCGCGGGCGTCGGCGTATCGCTTAGCGAAGCTGAAGAAGTTGTTGAACTCGTGCGGGGCCACGGCGCTCAGGATCGGCCAGAGTTCGATTGGGCGGTTGACGAGCGGGGTGCCGGTGAGGAGCACGCGCCGCTTGCACCGGTCGAGCAGCCCGGGGGTCCGCAACGCGCCCTTGCGACCGGGGGTGCCGAGGACGAGTTGCGTCCGCTGCGCCCGGGGGTTCTTGAGCCGGTGGGCCTCGTCCACGATCAGGAGATCCCACTCGCGGGCCAGGATCGACTCGCGGAGAGCCTTACCCGACTCGCCCTTGAGTCTCTCGTCGTTGACGATCACCACCTCATCGGCGGCGGTGACCGGCGAGGAGTCGAGGCAGACCCGGATCTGCGCGGGCCGGGCGGCCCACTTCGCCCACTCCCGGCCCCAGTTGAGGCGGAGCGAGGCGGGGCAGACCACCAGGACGTTTCGGATGGTGGGGTCGGCGTTGAAAACCCCAATACTTTCAATACTTTTGCCCAGCCCCATCTCGTCGGCGATCAGGGTCGACGGCCGACCCATTGCGTACCGAATTCCTGCCTGCTGGAACGGCAGGTAGGCGAGCCCGGCGGGGCAGGGGATCTCGTCCAGCGGGGCGGCGGGGGCCTCAGGGGAGGCGGGGGTCACCGGTTCGGTGCCGGTCGACCTGGAGGCGGCCAGAGCGGCCTGGACGGGCCGGAGAGCGGTCCGGGCGGCGTCGTCGGCGTACTCGACGAGCCGGACGGCCCGGTCGGCCGCCCGGGTCCACCAGCGACGGCAGTTCGGATCCCAACGGAACCCGGCCTGCTTCGGGAGATCCTTGCTCTCGTACCCACCGATCCAGCGATACTCTCCGCTCGATTCGTTCCAGGTCAGTGTCGGCATCCTCTATCCTCCTCGGCGGCTTCTCCAGCCGCTCGGTATTCTGACTCACCGATTCACCGAGGATTCACAACTTTCTCAACTTTCTCACAACTACATGGAATCGTTACCGTTTTCCATGTAGGTGGATGTCGTTATGCTACTCCTGTGGCCGATCCGGCTCGAACAGGTAGCGACTGGCGCTCGGCGGCTCCGTCTGGCGGCCAGTAAACGGACTGTATGATACCGGCTCGAAGTTCGCAGAGGTGACACCCGTCTCGGCAGGATCCACGACCAACGAAGTCGGTTCACCATCAGCGTTCACACGGAAACCCAGTAACCGTACTTGATGGTAGCTCGCCGTAACGAACACCGCGTACGCGACGTAATCTCCGGGGATCAGATTCGTCCATTTGATAGTTCGCAGCCCGTTGATCGTCAGTACCTGACCATTCACAGTCTGCACCGTTTCGCCTGGATACTCTCGGATCGGTGCATGAACCAGATCGTCGGAATCTACCCAGTCCAGACGGTCCCAATGGCGAGGCTCGTCGGGCTTACGTCTCAGTACAGCACCACCGTACATTCCGCCGTGCAGTAGCACCGAAACCCCGGTTCCGGGGTTCTGCTCTGTCACCCGAAACTCACCGAATCGAAGGTCGACCGTGTAGTGAGGCATGGACTACTCCTGTGGCCTATCAGGCTCGAAGGTGTAACGCGGAACAGCGGGGCGCACCGGTTGCGCCGCAGGCGGCAATTCTGTGTCGGGCCAAAGCTCTCCTTCGTAGCGCGAGCCCCACTGATGCTCCCACATCAGAGTGCCGTCACCGTCAAAGTGGGCGCACCGGTTGAACCACTCCTGCTCGATCTCCAAGCCCTGTGGCGAGATGCGAAACAGCCACACACGGAAACCGACACCGGGGGTTTCGCGCCCGGCCGCGACCTCGAACCGCCGACCGCAGTAGGCTATGTACCGTCCCGGCGGCACATTGTCGAAGGAGGTCCTGAACCCGAGTTCCAACTGTTCACGAGGCAACCTCCTCGAAACGGGTCGACTAGCCCCGCTGTGAAAGTCGGCGTCCAGACGACTCCCCTCACGACCATCACTGAAGGTGATGATCTGGTACGAGTCCGATGCGACAGAGTTGTCGACAGTCCAAGTGGGTCGCGTGCCGGAAAAGTCTGCGATGTACAAAGGCATGAGCTACTCCTGTGGCCGATCTGGCTCGAACGTGTATCGAGATGGGCACGGACGGCGACGAGGCTGTGGACGGTACCCGGTGGCCAGTTGCTCGAAGTCAACCGTGTACCCCGACCACCGATCAATCTCCACCAGCCGACCCTCACGCCAGCCGAATGCGAACCCCCGGAAGTCGCCCTCTGGCAGACCCGTGTACGCGATCACCCGACCGCATCCCAGACAGACTGTGGTCGTCCAGTCATGGGCATTCGTCGGCAGGCCCAACCGGACAAGCTCGGCCTCCGGGATGGATCGCCAGTCCATACTGGGGAAGCCGCCGAACTCTGTCTCCACAGCCCCACCGCTATGCCCGGAGTACCGGACACGGAAGATTCCGTCTGTACAGTCGAGCGGCGGCTCGGTAGTGATCACCGGCTCGCCCGAACGGAGGTCAATGATCGTGGTCATTGGTTTAGACCTTCACCGGGGTCGCCGCGTCCGGCGGCGGAACCGCACAACCCATGCGGGCCGCCACGAACTCGTCCACGGCCATGCGCGCTTCGTCGAGATCGGACCCGAACCGCAACGGCACGGAGAGTACCTGCTGGTAGTGGCTGCCGAGCGTGTACGTCACCGAAGCGGTCAACCGACTCTCTCGGTAACCGACGCGGGCCACCAGATAGAAGCCGTGCTTGCGCCAGATACGAGCCCAACTCCCACCGATGCGCCCGACACGACACTCCTGGCACCAAGAGTTCACGCGGATCTTCTGGGGCTTTCGCAAGCTACACCTCGTCCTCTTCGACCGGCGACGGGACCTCCAGGTGCAAACGCCCCGCCACGAACCGGTCGCACAGCAGCCGGGCTTGCTTGTCGTTCGCTCCGGCTGGAAGCGGAACTGGGAGACTGCCCCCTCCGTGCTCGCCGATGCGCCAGAGCGCCCGTGCGTACACCGGAGTCACACCGTCGTCGGTGACCAACGTGATCACATGGAACGACCCGTGATCCCAGGACCGGGACCACTGGAGAGCCAACCGACCGCTGCGGGCGCGTACCACCTCGGATGTCCATGCGGACAGGTACATGGTCGACCTCCTAGTTGATCAGGCCCCCATTGATCAGGTTCCCGTGCGGGCCGCACCAGATCACGCTCATCTGCGCCACCATCCACTCGGCCTTCGTACGGTCCCCCCTAGTCAGGGGCAAAACCAGATCGACGGCAACGGCCCTGTCGTCGGTCCACCGCCAATCGAGGTCGCCGTAGCGAATCACCCATCCGCCACAAGCACGCTGTTTGTTGATCGCCTCGGACTGGGCCAGACGGTACTTGGTGCTCATGCAACAGTCCTCCCCGGCTAGTTGATCAGGATCCGCGAAGCCACCAGCCGCTTGGCCATCGCACGGTCCTCCCGTGTCAAGGGCAGGACCAGATCGACGGCGGTCCCCTCGTCGTTGGTCCACCACCAGTCGCGGTAGCCCCGCTGGATCACCCAGCCGCCGTGACGACCCCGCGCCCTGATTGCCCCGGACTTGGACTTGTAGTGCCTGCTCATCGTAGTTTAGACCTCCACTCCGGTAGCGCCCATCGCCACCGTACCCTTCTGACAGGACCCATTCACCGAGGATTCACAACTTTCTCAACTTTCTCACAACTACATGGAATCGTTGCTGTTTTCCATGTAGGTCAATGTCGGTGTTGAATACTCCGCTGCGCCCGCTCGATCCGTTGCACGCAAGCGAGAATCCGCTGTCGTCCCGAGTAGTTAGCCGACTGGCTGTAGATGAATTCCGCTGGAGGTACCCGATCCCGGTGATCCGGCCGGTCCGAGAAGGCCCACGCCTCCAGACGGCAGGCCAGATCGTAGCCCGTCGGGGAATGCAGACCGAGGTCATGGTCCAGCGCCAGGGCGAGCACGGTGTGATGCCGCATCATCTCGATGGCCTCGAAGTAGTCGTGAGCACGCCGCCAGCCGGGAGGAGCCGGACGCTCATCGTCCACCCAGAGCCGGATCTCCTGGCGCTCGGGGTGCGGCATGTGGCGCGTGACTTCGCACTCGGCAACCTCCAGACCCATCATGGAGTCCAGACTGGCGTCGGCGCGTGAACGAAGAGTCATGTAATCCTCCTACTCCTGGGGACGGTCGGGCTCAAAGGTGTAGCGGTACTGGTTAGCAGGTTCGGGAGCGCGACGAGTAGGGTACAGGCGTCGAGTTGTTCTCCACCAACTCTCAGACGGCGGCTGAAACCGACCCTCCGCGATCTCGCACGGAGCCCGGTCATCGTTGAACACCTCGAACAACACCGGTCTGGTCACGACCGCTGGATCGCTAGGCGTGAATCCTGCAAACGTAACTACGTCAGTGAAACAGGCATAGATTCCCGGCTCAAGTCTCCGGTGATGAACCCGATAGACCTCACTCGTAGCAGCGCACGCGGCACCGTCAGTCGTCAGTAACGGTACTCCATCATCTCCTGGCTGGCCCGAAAGTGGGACCAACGCCCACGTCGAATTCTCCAATCTGTGAAAGAGGGCCCCGGCGTAAGCTCCGCCGTGACACACCACTGACGTTTGTGGGATAAAAACGGCATCAGCCGGGCGAGCGGTCAAGTACCCGGGCCCTCGGCGCACATCAATGTTCCAGTGACGCATCATCTACTCCTGTGGACGATCCGGCTCAAAGGTGTATCTGTACTTGCTAGACGGCGCGAACAAAGATCCGTTCGGGTACAGTTGCCGAGACCTACGGTCCCACATCACCGCCGGAGGGCTTACCGACCCATCCACGATCTCACGCGGAGCCCGTTCGTCATCAAACACCTCAAAGATCACCGGCTGGATAAAGACGACCAGATCAGTGTGCTCGCGGCTCGGTGCAGTTAGAGAAAAGCTCACCGTGTCATTGAAGCAGGTGTAGATCCCGGGTGTGCGGATTCGGTACTGCGTCAAGTACACGTCAGGCGTATGTGCATACCCGGAGCCGTCACTGCTCAGCAACAACTCTCCTTCAGGTCGTAGCTGCTCATACGGAACCAAATCCCATGATGATTGCATCCCGTCACGGCAGCGAAACAGAGCCCCGGCATTGCTCCCGCCATGACATAGCAGAGTCGTCATTCTACCCGGGGCCGACGACACCGGAACCGCAGTCAACAGGCCGCGTCCGCGTCGAACATCAATCTCCCACTCAGACATCGTAACTACTCCTGTGGTCTATCCGGCTCAAAGGTGTACCGCGAAACGATCCCCGCGCCACCCGAAGGCACAGACAAAGACGGAGGATCGACCGAACCGTACCAACAAGGCACATAAGCCACCATAACTACGCCCCCCGGAGACCGATCCACAATGAACCCGAACACGACATACGGTTGTCGAGGATTGGTCTCCAAATGGACAACGGATCCCGCCGGTCGACCTGCCTCCATCGACGAGAAAGCTCGGTACCGAGCAGAGCCCGCGTGCAGCGGTGTGATCACGACCCCGCGGGGAAAGCCGAGACGGCGACGAGCAGTATCGGTAACGAACGGATCACGCCAGTATGCCGCCCAGTGCTCCTCAGCAATATCCAAACGCCCACCGGCAATATCCAAACGCCCACCGGCATGCGGACCGATCCACTGAGCAACGTAGATCCGAGTCCGTGAGGATTCGATCCTGGAAACCTCCACATCGAGCGACCGCAGACCGGTCGCATCAATGACAGTAAGGTAAGGCATTGCGGCTACTCCTGCGGCCTATCAGGCTCGAAGGGGTAACGCAGCATCGGCGACGGCTGTGAGGGAACTCTGCTGTTCGATGACGATCTCGGCTCCCCCGCCGGATTCACTATGTGGTCCATCCAGCAGGCATTGACGGTGACACGCGCCTCAATCCCCTCGGATCCGGCATTCGATGCGATACTTGGGTGAGTTAGCAGCACCCAGACCGTGAAATCAAACGCCCGGAACCGATGATCCGGCTCGTTCCAGTGAACGACACTAGAGTAACCGACGTACCGCTGCCCCAATTCCACCTTCCAGTAGACGTATACTGTGTGATCAGGGGGGACAGGCATACGAGACACTACCGAATCTGGTGGTGCTTCGACACGGAAACAGTCTTCTCCTGTCAGAGCCCCGCCGCAGTAACGAATTCCATTTGAGCGTACTGCCGACAACAGAGCAACGTAGATGTCCCCCGGAGGCCCGTCAACCAGGATCAGACGCGGACTGATGTCCGCCGCCGTAGTCTGCGTGAAGTCGACCAGGAAAGCCATCAGAGGTCCTCTCCCAGCGACTCGTAGTCCGTATCGTCCACATCCCAGAAGGCGGCTGCCCGGTCCAACAAACGGTCGGACAAGTACGAGAGCATGTTGTAGCCCTCGACCTTGTTCCGCCACCGCTCCGGGATCGCCTCCAGACCGTTGTAAGCGCCACTGATCGCTCCCGCCATCGAGGCCAGCGAATCGGAGTCGCCCTGCGTGGTAGCGGCCGACACCACAGTCTCCTCGAAGCTGGACGGCGACCGGCAGAACGCGAACCACGCCCCCGCCACGGCCGAGGTGCAGTCCCACCCCTCACCGATCTGGGCGTACGCAGCGTCTGCATCCGGTTCGTTCCGCAGGTCATACGCCTTCCGCAGGGCCTGCCCGACAGCCGTTCCGCCGTAGTTCTCCTGGACCCGGCGAGTCGCCTCCTCCGCGGTCCAGTGCTGGGCGGCCATCTCGATCAGCATAGCCATCACGGCCGCTCCCATTCGGGCCTCAACCGAATCGTGCGTCGGGTAGGCGGAAATCTTGGCCGCCGAGATCAACGATCCCGGCGTCGGGGAGAACAGATGGAACAGACCGACCGGGGCTACACGCATGACCGCGCCACAGCCGGTGCTCCCGGCCACACCCGCCAGACGCGGCGGAACACCGCGAGCCAGATCCTGCCCGGCTCGGCGACAGGTAGACCCGGGACTACGCCGCGGATCGTGCGTCATGTACCACCGCGCATACTCGTGCCCGAAGGCGTCCTCCATGTCGTCGCCTCGGTGACCGGAGTGGATCAGTGCCCAGGCGACCGCGATGGTCATCTCGGTGTCGTCGGTCCAGGAGCCCGCTGGGAGCCCACGGAAGCCCTCGAACTCGCGGATGCCGCGAGCCCCGTACTTGGCCCGGATCTCGGGCAGACTCATGAACTCGGTGGGGGCCCCGAGGGCGTCACCGACCGCCGAACCGATCAGTACCGGGCCACGAACGTCGGAGGGCCGCCGTGACACCGAGCCATCACAGAGCCCATGATCTGCTTGTGTTCCATCCGCCAGCGGCAGGTAGGACAGTTTCCGTTCGAGCCTCGTACGGGCATGGTTTAGACCTCCGCTCTCACTTCAGTTCCGGCGAGATCAGGCCCGCCTGGACCAGACCGGTGTACACACGCTTCATGTCCGCACGGGGGAAGAACTGCGACATGAAACGGAGAATCGACCGCTTTGAGGAGCGATCCGGGACCTCGGCGAACCGGGTCCGAAGGTTGTCCCGGAAGCGGACCGCCCGAGTGACCTCGGCGATGGCCGCCGGGATCATCGACGCCGCCTCGTCCACCCGCGTCTGGTCGAACTCCTCTAGCAGCATCTTGGCGATCAGTTCCGGGGTCACGGCTTCCAGTTCCACCGTCTCCAGCGCGTTCCAGACCGTCGGCAGGATCGTGCGGTAGTTGATCGTGGACGAGGCCCAGTGGATCTCCTCGATGGCCTCGGGCTTGATCTTGACCATCTGCCACCGAGGGGCTCCATCCACGTCCAACAGCATGTACATCACGGAGCCCTCGGTACCCGTGACCGACCGCTCACCGGCCTCGGTCTCGGTGATGCAGCACGCAACCGAATCGCAGGCCCGGACCATCTCGTAGAACCGGGTCAGTCCCTCGGGCGAGAAGCCGTGACACTCGTAGTTCATGTTGTTCCACAGATGCGAGAGCAACTCGGGACACAACTCCGGGATCACCACCCCGCCGCTCACCTGCCGGACTCCGAACAGTAGCACCGCCTTCAGGTCGAAGGGGTAACGGACCGTGATCAGGTTACGGAACCCGCACATCTCGAAGCCGAGAGCCAGTTGCCCGATGAGCACCTCGTCCGGCGGAGTGATGTTCTGTGCGAGCATCAACTCTTGCCACCAGTCCAGGAACCGACCGTACTTGCCGTTCCGCACGAACGGCGACAGACGGAGCTTGTAGGACACGAACCGGTTGCCGTCGGCGTCGGCGTACGAGAACATGGTGACGTTCGTGCCGTCCCACTTCGGGTACGAACGAGCCGCCAGCACCTTGGGCCAATGATAGCGGCGCTCATTCGCAGCCGGGTCCTTGGCGAACGGGTAGTGCAGCTTGGGTGTCCCGAGGATCACCTGGGGCGCAGCCCGCCCGTTGACCGCCAAGATCGCCAGGGCCCCGTACCGGTAGTCGGACCGGTGGGTCAGATAGCCCAGGACCGTGTTCTGTGGGTTGAACGGGTCCGCCAACTCGAACCGGTCGCACGATTCGGGCTCGACCTTGAGCATGTCGGCCGCCTGCTGACGATCCGCGAGGTACTGTTCCTGAGTCATCATGACCAAACCCCTACTGGCTGTGCCGGGACCGAACGTCCTTGGCGATCTTCTTGAGTTCCCTGAGCACCCCGGAAGTGGTCGCGTGGAAGCCGCTGGCAATCTCCATGTCGCAGACAATCGCTGCGGCCCGCTTGCGTAGCGGGTTGAACAGGAACCAGCGGGACTCCTTGCCGAAGGCCCTGTGAAGCTCCGCTTTCGCAAGTCGGGCGTTCTTCTCCTCCGCAGACAGACGCCGGTCGTAGGCCAGTTGCATCTTGTGATCGTTGGCCCACTCCGGGTGCAGCTTCTTCGCCAGATTGTCGAGGGCCACGCACATCACCTCATCGAGGTTTGCCCAGGCCCCGGTCGCGTCGAAGTCGCCGCCGATCCCCACGCCGAAGGAACGCGCCCGGTAGCCCAGCAGCCGGTACAGGCGCTCGTTGCGAGCGAGCAGATACTCGGTCTCGGGAGTGATGTAGCACTTGTTCTTGTTCTTGGTCGTCATGATGTCACTTCCCCTTTCCGCCGTACTTCCGTCGAAGGGTTCCCACGAGTCTAAACCTCCACAGTTCCCACCGGTCCAAGGTGGCGCTTCACCCACGACCAGAAACGGGACCACCAGCTACGACGAGTTGCCAACGTGTAGGTGTCCCCCAACGTGCAGGCGTCCGTACGCAACGGCCGATCACAGTGAGTCTTGAGCGTGCCCCAGATCGCGCAACGGTCCTTGTGCTCCAAGCAGGTGCAGGTCCAGTAGCTGGTCTGGCACAGCTTCTCGTCGGCGATGGGCTGCATCGTGGCCAATTGCTTGTAGGCTCCGGCCTCCCACAGATTCTCGGGCGTGGGCACCCGAATCAGGTTCGATGCCTCGTGCAGCGCCCGCATCGACTTCGACTTGCGGGCCAGCATCCGCATCTCGTTCCTCGCCCACCCCAGGATGTTCGAGGACGGACGCGGAACGATCTTCACACATGCGGCCGACGCTTCCGTCACGCTCCACCTGGATCCGACGATAGAGTCGGTCCGCGGATCGTAGGCCCGAGGATAGCCCCACGGCAACAACCGCTGGACGCGCATGATCTCCTCTTCGGGAGCCAGATCCGAGGGACCACACATCGGGATCACTCCTCCGTCAACGGCCACTCGACCGCGACCGCGTAGCG